>Ga0208823_1000309_pt1 | contig 42244 bp, 27 predicted proteins | sample AD_UKC075_MetaG_FD_184440 | JGI IMG/M metagenome (GOLD analysis project Ga0208823, IMG submission 184440) | Active sludge microbial communities of municipal wastewater-treating anaerobic digesters from USA - AD_UKC075_MetaG (SPAdes) (version 2) | ecosystem: Engineered > Bioreactor > Anaerobic >...
GGCGGCAGCGGGAGGTGCGCCGACGGCATCCGACGCCGGGATGGATGGTGCTGCGGGTCAGCCTGAGGGGGTGGGCGGGGCGGCGGGTGAGGCCGTGGCCGCCGAGCCGGGCGCCGCCGGTGAGGGCGGCGGGGCGGCGCCCACTGCCCCGGTGCTCATGCCCGAGGCGCCCACGGCACCCGGCCCCGCGGCGGCCGCTCGTGGGGGTGCGGTCGCGGGCGGTGCGGGTGGGGCGGCGCGGGCAGCGAGGGAGCTTCCGAGTGCCGATCAGAACACCGCAGACGCCCGGGGGGCGGTGACCGAGCCGGTCGCCGAGACCGCGGCCCGGGCGCGGGAGGAGCTGGCGGCCGAGCTGGGGGAGCGCCCCGCGCCGAGCCCGGAGATCGTCGAGCTCGTCCAGCGGATCCGCGACGCGATCAGGAACAACCGGCCCGAGGACGAGGACCAGCTGCTGGCGACCGACCCGACGCAGGAGGCGCAGTCCGCGGGCGAGACCGTCTCGGGGACGGTCGACGGGCAGGTCAGCGAGGCGAGCGGGGAGTACGACGCGATGTCGACTCCCCCCGCGGGGAGCCCGGCGCTGTCGCCGAGCCCGGTGGCGACCCCGCCCGCCGCGAGCCCCGGGATGGGCGTCGACGCCGCGAGCGCGGCGCCCGACCCGCTGCCGCCGGAGAACACGTCGCTGGACGCCGACGTCGCGGCGACCGACCAGCGGATCGCCGACGCCGGGATGGAGACCCGGGTGACCGCCGAGATCCCGGACGGCCCCTTCGGTGAGGCCCGCGCGGCCCGTGGTGAGCTGGGGGAGCTCGCCCAGCGCACTCCGGCGGAGATCGCGGCCGAGGAACAGGTCGCCATCGACAGCGCGCAGGCCGACATGGCGCGCCTTCAGCAGGAGGCGGTCGCGGCGCTGCGCGCGGCCCGCACCGGCACGATCGGGGGTGTCGCCGAACGCCAGGAGGGGATGACCGGGCAGGAGGAGGTCACCCGCGAGAACGTCTCGCAGCGGGCGCAGGCCATCTACGACGCGGCCGAACGCCAGGTGACCGGGCTGCTCACCCCGCTCGGGCGCACGGCGATGGGGCGGTGGGAGGCCGGGCTGGCGCGGCACTCCCGCGAGTTCCACGACTGCCTGGATCGGGTGCAGCGCTGGATCGAGGAGCGGCACAGCGGGGTGGTCGGCACGATCGTCGCGGTCGGCGACTACATCGCGGGCCTGCCGTCGTGGGTCACCGGCGAGTACAACCGGGCCGAGAACCAGTTCGGCAACGACATCGGCGAGCTGCTGCTCGACATCTCCAGCGAGGTCAACGGGGTGATCGCGGCGGCGCAGGCGATCATCGTGCGCGCCCGCACCGACATCGGGGCGCTGTTCGACCAGATGGAGGCCGAGTTCCCCGAGTTCGCGGCGGCCGAGCGCGCCCGGTTCGAGGGCCTGCTCGACGGGCTGTCGCAGCAGGCGACCGCCGCCCAGACGAGCTTCGTGCGCGACGTGTCCCGGGCCGCGGTGACGGCCGTCAACGAGGCGCACGCCGCGGTGGAGGCTCGCCGGCTCGAGGCCGGCGGGCTCATCGGCGCGGTGGTGCGGGCCATCGAGGAGTTCATCGAGGACCCGGCGCGGGCGATCATCAACGGGCTGCTGCGCCTGGTGAACATCCCGCCCGCGGCGTTCTGGGCACTCATCGCCCAGATCGAGTCGGTCGTCGCCGACATCGCGGCCAACCCCGAGGGATTCCTCAACAACCTCGTCGCCGGGGTCAAGCAGGGGTTCTCGCAGTTCTTCGACAACTTCGGCACCCACCTGCTGGGAGCGTTCTGGCGGTGGCTGTTCTCCGGGCTGAAGACGCCGATCCCGATGCCGACGAGCTTCGACGCCCCCGCGCTGTTCACCTTCGCCCTCCAGCTCATGGGGATCACCTGGCCCAACGTGCGCGAGATCCTCGTGCGTCACCTGGGCCCGACCGCGGTCGACGTGCTCGAGGCCGCGTGGGAGCTGATCTCGGTGCTCGTCGCCCGCGGGCCGCAGGGGCTGGTGGACCTCGTCAAGGAGCAGCTGACCCCGGAGAACATCGTCGGGATGATCCTCGACGCGGCGATCGAGTACCTCGTGGAGACCCTGGTCGTGCAGGCCGCGCAGTACATCTTCAGCCTGCTCAACCCGGCCGGTGCGGTGGCCCAGGCGGTGCGGCTGATCTACGTCGTGTGTTCGTGGATCTTCCGCAACGCGGCCCGCATCTTCGCCTTCGTGCAGGCGGTCGTCGGGGGGATCGCCAACGTCATCTCCGGCAACATCAGCGGGCTCGCCGGGGTGGTCGAGAAGGCGCTGGCGTCGATGATGGTCGTCGCGATCGACTTCATCGCGGGGCTGCTCAGCCTGGGTGGGCTGCCCGACGAGGTGGCCGCCGTCATCGTGCGGATGCAGACCTACGTGCTCGGCATCGTCGAGCGGATCGTCGTCTTCCTCGTCACCCGGGCGCGGGCCCTGCTGGCGCGACTCGGCATCGGCTCGGAGAACCCCGAGGACGGCGCCGACGGCAACGGCGACGACGAGCTGGGCACCACGGTGCGCTTCTCGGCCGGTGGTGAGAGCCACCGGGTGTACGTGCAGCAGTCCGGCGACACCGCCGAGGTCATGGTCGCCTCGGTCCCGGAGCCGATTGCCACGAAGATCGCCGGATGGAGGGCAAAGATCGACGACGGTGAGCCGGCGGACGATGCGCTGCGCACCGAGGCCAGCGGGCTGTGCGGTTCGCTGGCGACCGTCGCGGACGAGGCAAACACCGAGGCGGCGCAGCTGGCGCACGCGTTCCTCGAGGCATCACACAGCAGCGACGACACCATCGAACCGCCCTCGGACGACGCCCTGGAGAATCGGGAGCGGGCCATGGCGGGGATGCTGGACCGCCTGTTCACGATCTTCGGGGAGACCCGCGATCCTGAGATCATGTTCCGCACGCAGCTCGCCATGGTTCACCCCCAGGCACGCGCCGACATCGTGGAGGCCCTGCGGGCTGCGCCCATTGCTGCGGGTGCCTCGTGGGGCACGGTGCGTGCCCGGGCGGAGACGGATCCGCGGGCACTGCCGATGAAGCAGACGCCCCTGAACCAGAGCCACACCTTCGGTTCTGCGTTCGCCCACGAGTGGGCCTCGGAGGCGACGATGCGGGGACTGCAGGCGGCGCAGGCCGCGCAGCGGGGCGAGCCGGACTCGGCGGTGCGCAAGGCGGTGGGCAAGAACCTGGCCGATCTCGGCCTCTCGTGGACGGCCCGACCCGGGATCGCGCACGGGCGCGACTACCTCGTCCGCTACAAGGCGCAGTTGCACGCTCAGGAGGACCCGTTCGGCGCGGCCCCCGTGACCCTGTCGGCCGACACGGCCTGGCAACGGTCCGCGCAGCCCGGAGCGTCGGCCGCGATCCGTGCGGCCATGCAGGCGCGGGTCGCCATCCGTGGCAGTGGTCCCGCCGGGCCCGACCTGCCGAGCAAGGTACGCGAACGCATCTGGCAGTTGTTGGCGGCGGGGTCGTTGGACAATCCCAGTGCCGTGGGGGCGGCGATCTACATCCGGGTCTCCGCCCAGACCAGGGCGGACATCGAGACCTACCTCGCCCAGGAAGCGGCAGACGCCTCCTACGGCGCCGACCAGCAGGACATGTTGCGATGGTGGCAGGGCCATGTCCTCCAGGACGAGTTCCACCACGCGTGGCCCCAATGGCTCGGCGGGGCCTTCGAACAGACCGAGATCTTCATTCCCCGCGCCCTGCACAACTTCGACGGGCTGAAGGGTTTCCCCGGCGGTTTCCACCAGGTGTTCAACGACGCCTTCACCGCTGCCTTCGCCCACGAGGCTGCCGACCAGAGGCCGGTGGTCAATGACCCGGGCCGATGGCTGGCCTACGCCGCGACCCACCCGACGGCGCGGGCCACGGTGGCCGGCCTGCTCGCGTCCGCCTACGCCACGGTGTTCTCGGGCATGGGCGCGCCCGGGGCCGCCGCAGTTGCCGTCTTCGTCTCCGAGTGCCAGCGCACCTATCCCGGAACAGGAACGCCATGAGCTATGTGATGACCATCCGACTGCCCGACGGCGCCACTCTCAAGCGGCCCGCCCGAGAGGCTGCGGGGCTGCTCGAGGTGACGGTCGCGGACGACGACGTGGCCGGCATCCCCGACCTGAGGGCTGATGTCGCTGAACTCGGCGGGGAGGTCGTCACCGAGAACGGGTCAACCAGCCCCCGGCCCGGCACCGAAGTGGGTGAGGGCCGATGGTGCGTGCTGTTGCCATCGAAGGTGCTCGCCACGACGGTGAAGGGTGCGCAGAACCGCAGCACGGCCTGCGCGTGTGGACTCCCGTTGGCTGGGGTGATCGTCGCGGAGCCCCGCTTGACGGGCAGGTCGCCCGTGCCCGGACTGGCCTGCACCCGAGAGGGATTCGTCGTGGTGACCGCTGACGTCGCCGGGGCGTTGGCGGAGGAAGGGCTCACCGAGGGGGTCGAGGTGTTCACGGTGGACGGCTCGGCAGGAGTGCGACTTCTGGTGCCCACCCGGCAACTGGTCGGCGGGTCCGCGGGGCGGGGCGGGTGCGCGGTCTGCGGGCGGGAACCAGCCGTGATCGGCGGCATCAGCGTCGGGGTCCCGGCGAGGTACAGCCTGCAACCTGCCGCCGACATCCCGCCGGGGGAGGGTTGGGCGTGGCACCCGGCGATGGCCCAGCAGATCGCCGTCGTCAGCCCGGGAGTGCGCGAGGCGCTGCTCCGCTTGGGCGCCGACTTCGCGGCGATCCCGCTGCGTGACGTGACCCGGGCCGAGGCCTGGCTGGCGAAGGAGTACCGATGAGCACCTCGGATCCCGGGCCGGGTGTGCAGTGGCTGGCGCAGCGCTCGGGCCGCCGGGTGGAGGAGTTGCTGGAGGACCACGTGGCGCTGGTGGCCGCGCTCACGGCATCCGGTCGTGACGCCGCCGACCTCGTCGCGCGGCTGGTGAGCGAGGACCCGCAGGTTCGCGCGGCCGCCGAGGTCGAGGCGCGGGCGGTGCGTGCGTGGTTCGCCGCCCACGACGATCCGGCCGCGCCCACGCCGGGGGAGCGCTTCGGCTCGCGGGTGGCGGAGATCCTTCGGGATGCCGCGACGCGCCTTCGCGACGCCCCTCCCGTCTAGTGTCGCGCGTCGTTAATTGCTTTACAGTTGTGGGTGCTTGAGAATGGGGCATGGGCACTGCAGCGTTGGTGATCAGCGACGAGGACCGGGCGACGTTGGTGTCGTGGGCGCGGTCACGGGCGATTCGAGCCAGTCATGTGGAGCGGGCGCAGATCGTGCTGGCGGTCGCGGACGGCAAGGGCACCTCGGGGACGGCGCGGGAGGTCGGGGTCTCGCGCCCGACGGTGATCAAGTGGCGTGACCGGTTCGCGCAGCTGGGGTTGGCGGGGTTGGAGGACGAACCGCGCCCGGGCCGGCCGAAGGTCGTGGACGACTCGGCGATCATCGCGGCCACGCTGGAGCCGCCGCCGGAGTCGTTGGCGGTCACGCACTGGTCCAGCCGGTTGCTGGGTCGGCACCTGGGGATCGGGGACGCCACGGTGGCCCGGGCGTGGCGCAAGTACCGGATCCAGCCGTGGCGCCGTGAGACGTTCAAGTTCTCCACCGACCCCGAGCTGGAGGCCAAGGTGCGTGACGTCGTCGGGTTGTACCTGAACCCGCCGACCAACGCGATCGTGCTGTGCGTGGACGAGAAGTCCCAGATCCAGGCGCTGAACCGGACCGCGCCGATCCTGCCGCTGCGCCAGGGGCTGCCGGAGAAGGCGACGCATGACTACCGGCGTAACGGCACGACCACGTTGTTCGCCGCGCTCGAGGTCGCCACCGGCAAGGTGACCGACCAGTGCTACGACCGGCACGGCAAGGCCGAGTTCCTGGACTTCCTCAAGAAGGTCGCCAAGGCCTACCCGCGCCGCAAGCTGCACATCGTGGTGGACAACTACCACACCCACAAACACGCCGAGATCAACGCCTGGCTGGCGAAGAACCCCCGGGTCACGCTGCACTTCACCCCGACCTCAGGGTCCTGGCTCAACCTCGTTGAGGTGTTCTTCGGGATCATCACCCGACAGGCCATCCGGCGCGGATCCTTCGACAGCGTCAAGGAACTCGTCGCCGCCATCACCCGATTCATCGAGGGCTGGAACGACCGCTGCCACCCATTCACCTGGACCAAGACCGCCGACGAGATCCTGCCCCACGCCACCCGTCAACGAACCTCAGACGCGCGACACTAGGTGCTGTAGCCCTCAGGGCTCGATGAGGCCCGCCCTGATCGCGTACCGGGTGAGCTCAGTGCGGTCGCGCATCCCGAGCTTGGCCAGCACGTTCGCCCGGTGGCGGTCGACGGTCTTGACGGAGATGACCAGCGCGGCGGCGATCTCGCGCGAGGTGTAGCCCTCCGCGATGAGTTTCACGACCTCGTCCTCGCGCGGGGTGAGCACGCTGCGCGGCACCCGCTCACCGCGCCGCATCCGGTCCAGGAAGTCACGCACCAGTGTGCTCGCCACCCCGGCGTACAGGAACGGCTCGCCGCGCACGGCCGCCCGGCACGCCTCCACGAGGTCCTCGTCGGCGGCGGACTTCAGCACGTAGCCACTCGCCCCCGCCTGCAGCGCCGAGAAGAAGTACTGCTCGTTCTCGTGCATCGAGAGCATGAGCACCTTCGCGTCGGGGACGCGGCGGGTGATCTCGCGCGCGGCCTGCAGACCCGTCATCGTCGGCATGGACACATCGAGCACCGCGAGGTCGAACGGCGTCGTACGCGCTGCGCTGACCGCCTCGACACCGTCGGCCGCCTCGGCCACCACCTCGAAGTCGTCCTCCGCCTCGAGGATGCGCCGCAGCCCGGCGCGCACCAGCGAGTGGTCATCGGCGAGCAGGATGCGCACGGTCACGGGGTGCCCGCCGCTGGAACCGAGAGCCGGACCGTGGTGCCGCCGCCCTCAGGGGTGGCGACGGTGAGTGACCCCCCGACCATCTGGGCGCGTTCGTGCATGCCGTGGATGCCGGTGCCTCGCCTGACGTCGGCGCCTCCCGTTCCGTCGTCTGTCACCGTGAGCACGACGCTGTCGCCCACCCGGGCCAGGCCGAGCGAAACCGAGGTCGCCCGGGCGTGGCGGACGACGTTGGTGAGGGCCTCCTGGGCCACCCGGTAGACGACGAGCTCTGATTCGGGGGTCAGCGGTGGCAACCCGGGCACGAAGCCGCGCGTCACCGGCATCCCCGTTCGTGCCGTGAGGTCGCTTGCCAGGCTGCTGAGCGAGTTGAGCAGGCCCAGATCGGCAAGCACCCCGGGTCGCAGCCGCTGGGAGATGCGGCGGACCTCCTCGAGGCAGGTGCGCGTGGTGCCGCGGGCCCGCTCCATCGCCTCGGCGACCTCGCTGGGTTCGGCGTCGCCGGTGTGGCGCAGGTCGAGCAGCACGGCGGTGAGGCTCTGGCCGACCTCGTCGTGCAGCTCCTGGGCGATGCGCTGCCGCTCGGCCTCCTGGGCCCGCAGCGCCCTGGCCGTGCTCGTGGCCCGCTCGTTCTCGAGACGCTCGAGCATGGCGTTGAAGCCGGTGACGAGCCGGCGGGCCGGGCCGGAGCCGGCCTCGTCGAGGCGGGTTCCGGGTTCGCGCAGGTCGACGCTGTCCATGGCGCCGGCCAGCCGGTCCAGCGGTGCCAGCACGGTGCGCAGGAGGAGGGCGTTGACGACGACGGTGACGGTCAGGCCGACGACGAGGACCACGAGTTCTGACATCACGGGGCGGGTGGACACCGTGGCGGGGGAGAGCACCAAGGCGGTGGTGCCCAGGGCGAAGACGGCCCCGTTGATGAGGCAGACCCGCCAGAACAGGGACATCGAGACGTCGCGGCGCATGTCCTCAAGGGTCGCAGAGTCGCGGTCGGTTCCAGACGTGCCGAGGCCGTGCGGCGCAGCGCACCGATTCGGCTCTGTGTCGAGGGTGCCGGACGTCAGCCGGCCGCCACCGCGCCCACGGGGAACATCTCGGTGAAAGCCCGCTTCGCCGTTTGGCTCCCGTGCGCAGACAGCCGTGGACCCAGCTGCTCGAGGTCGCGGGTGCCGCGGCAGAGCTCGATGAGGGCGGCGGCGGAGCCGGTGAAGACGAGGTCCGGCTCTGCCTCCCGGTCGGGCCGTTCGAGGCGGCCGCCGCGGACGTGGAGCCAGTGCTGTTCGCCGTCGAGGTCGAAGCGGAGCAGCAGGTCTCGACCTGCTGCACCCGAGGTGTCGAGGTGCGGGGCAAGGGCTCCGTGGACCGCTGTGCGGGGTCGCACCTGACCCTCCACCGGCTCGGTGAGGAGGGGCAGCCCGAACCGGGCCAGCTCGCGCAGCACGGGTCCGACCCGCTTGCCGGCCGTGCTGAGCGCGTAGACCGTGCGGGCAGCGGGTGGTGGCAGCTCCTGCTGCTCCACCAGGCCGGCCTGCTCGAGGTCGCGCAACCGGTCGGTCAGCAGGTTGGAGGCAATGCCGGGCAGATCGGTGCGCAGGTCGGTGAAGCGACGGCGCCCGAAGGAGAGCTCGCGCAGGATGAGCAGGGTCCAGCGGTCGCCGACGACGTCGAGCGCGGCGGCGATTCCGCAGTACTGGTCGTAGCTCTTCTTCGACACGCCGTCATCGTACGATGGTTGAGATCTGATACCAATACGTTGATTTTGTAAACTAACGGGGCTACGGTTCTCCGTCATGGACGACCAGCGGGCGCTGCCCCGCCCCACGGTCAACCCGTGGGTGGTCCTGGTGGTCGGCAGCCTGTCTGCGTTCATGGTCTTCCTCGACGCGCAGGTGCTGTTCGGGGCCTTCGACGACATCCGTTCGAGCTTCCCGTCGGTGTCGTTCGCCACGATGTCCTGGACGCTGTCCGCCTACACGATCGCTTTGGCTGCCGCCCTGGTGCCGGCGGGTCGGATGGCGGACCGCTACGGGCGCCGCCGGGTCTTCCTGATCGGCCTGGTCGCCTTCACCCTCGCCTCGGTGCTGTGCGCGGTTGCCCCTTCGGCGGGTTTGCTCGTGGCGTTCCGGGTCATCCAGGCGCTCGGCGCTGCTGCCTTGGTGCCGGCCTCGCTCGCGCTGGTGCTGTCGGTCTTCCCGCCCGCGCGAGTGCCGGTGGCCGTTGCCGTGTGGGGCGCGATCGCCGCGCTCGCCGCCGCGGTGGGGCCCACCGCAGGCGCCCTACTGGTGGAGGCCTGGGACTGGCGGGCCGTCTTCCTGGCCAACGTCCCGGTCGGGGCGATCGCGCTCGTCCTCGGCATCCGCCTCCTGCCGGAGTCGCGCGAGGCCGACCGGGCGCGCTTTCCCGACCCCCTCGGCATCGCGCTGCTTGCGGGCTCGCTGACCCTGTTGGCCCTGGGCATCGTGCAGAGCGACCAGTGGGGATGGACGGCCCCGGCAACGCTGGCTGCCCTGGCGGGTGGTCTCCTGGTGCTCGCCGCCTTCGTGCGGCGGACGCTGTCGGTGCCGCACCCAGCCCTGGACCTGCGGATCTTCGCCAGACCGTCGGTGCGCTGGGCGAACATCGCCACGGCTGCTTTCACGATCGGGTTCACCGCCATGTTCTTCGCCCTGATCCAGTTCACCCTCGCGGTGTGGGACTACAGCGTGGTGCGGGCCGGCCTCGCGATGATGCCGGGGCCGATGGTGGTGATGGTGCTCGCGCCGCTGCTCGGCCGGGTCGCTGCCCACCGCGGGCAGCGTGCGCTGCTGGTGCCCGGCGGCCTGGTCTATGCCGCGAGTGGGGTGTTCCTGCTCACCAGGCTCGGTGACGACCCGGCGTACGTCACCCAGCTGCTTCCGGCTTCCCTGCTCTCCGGGCTCGGCGTCGCCGTGGTGATCCCCCAGCTGACCAGCGCCGCCGTGCAGGGCCTGCCGCCTGATGAGTTCGGCGCGGGCGCCGCCGTGAACCAGGCGATCCGGCAGCTGGGTGCCACGTTCGGCGTGGCCCTCACCGTGGCCGTGCTGGGCACCGTCACGCCGACCATCGCGGCAGACGCATTCGGCGGCGTGTGGGCGATGCTCGTCATCTGTGGCGTGCTGACCTCGGTTGCCGCGGTCTCGCTTCCGCGGCGGCAACCGGCTGTCCGGGCGGTCGCCGTCCCGGTCGTGGCAGGAGCCCCACAGTGAACGCCCAGCGCGACCTCGCGAGCCTGACCGGCCTGGAGCTGATGCAGCGCGTCGTCTCGGGGCAACTGCCGCCCCCGGGGATCGCCGACCTGCTCGGGATGGACATGGAAGAGGTCGGCGACGGTTTCGCGCAGTTCGCCCTCAACCCGGACGCGCGGATGCTCAACCCGCTCGGATCGGTGCACGGCGGAATCGCCGCGACCCTGCTCGACTCCTGCATGGGCTGTGCCGTCCACACCACCCTGCCGCACGGCACGGGCTACACCACCGCCCAGCTCAACGTGCACTACCTCCGCCCGATGCGGCCCGGCATGGGCCGTGTCCGGGCCGTCGGCACCGTGCTGCACCGGGGGCGGACGCAGAGCACCGCCGAAGGCAAGCTGCTCGACGCCAGCGGGCGGATGCTCGCGCACGCCACCACGACCTGCCTGATCCTCACCCCCTGACCGCCGCCAGGTCACCACAGGTAGCCGTCGGCCGGCCCCGGTGTCGGGATCCGCGTGGCGCCCACCACCTGGTGCCCACTACCTGGTGCGACCGGCAGGTGCCGCCCTCGGCAGGTGCCGCCCTCGGCAGGTGCCGCCGTCGCAGTCCGCTGCTTCGTCGCGGTCTGCTCCGGCTCCCGTCATCCTGCCGGGGGCACGCAGCCTTGCTTCGCTGCGGCTGGTGCCCCCGGCAGGATTCGAACCTGCGACACCTTCTTTAGGAGAGAAGTGCTCTTCCCCTGAGCTACGAGGGCGCACGCGACCACGGCCGCGAGCCACCACAGGGTACCGGGCATACTTCCCCGAGTGACCACGGCGCCCACGCACGACCCCATCCAGCAGCGGGTGGTGCGTACCCTCGCCGGCACCCAGGTGCTCGGCGGAGTCGGCCTGTCCGCCGGAGTGGCCGTCGGCGCCCTGCTCGCCGAGGACGTCTCGGGCTCCGCACAGTTCGCCGGTCTCGGTGGCACCTTCCAGGTCCTGGGCGCCGCCCTCATCGCCATCCCGATGTCCCGCGTCATGGCCGCGCACGGCCGCCGACCGGGTCTGGTGTTCGGTTACCTGCTGGCCGCGACCGGCGCGATCGGCCTCATCACAGCCGGGGTGATCCGCAACTTCCCGCTGCTCCTCGTCGCGAGCGTGCTGTTCGGCGGCGCCACGGCATCCAACAGCCAGGCGAGGTATGCCGGTGCCGACCTCGCGCACCCGCAGCACCGTGCGCGTGACCTCAGCATCGTCGTGTGGGCGACCACCATCGGCAGCGTCGTCGGCCCCAACCTCGTCGGCCCGAGCGCGCCGGTCGCGCGAGCCCTCGGTCTCCCACTGCTCACCGGCCCGTTCCTGTTCTCGCTGCTCGGGCTCCTGCTCGCCATCGCGGTCCTGCTCTGGCGGCTACGGCCCGACCCGCTCATCGAGGCCCGGCAGCGACGGGTGGCCGACGGCGACGACTCCGGCGCGACCCACGGCTCGGTGACGCGGGGCCTGAGGGTGGCGGCCGGCATCCCCAACGCGCGCCTCGGCATCCTCACCCTGGCGCTGGGGCACGTCGTCATGGTGAGCGTCATGGTCATGACCCCGCTGCACATGAACCACGGCGGCGCCGACCTCGAGGTCATCGGCTTCGTCATCAGCATCCACATCCTCGGCATGTTCGCCTTCTCCCCGCTCACGGGCCTGGCCGTCGACCGCTTCGGCGGACGAGCCGTGGCCGTGCTGGGGTCGGCGATCCTGTCGGCGGCCGCGCTGCTGGCGTCGGCCTCACCCGAGGGGGAGTCGTGGACCCTGCTCCTCGGCCTGTTCCTGCTCGGCCTGGGGTGGTCGTGCACCCTCGTCGCCGGGTCGACCCTGCTCACCGCCGCCGTGCCTGCCGACGAACGCCCCGGTGCGCAGGGGGCGTCCGACCTGCTCATGGGGCTGATGGCCGCGGGGGGCGGAGCCCTTGCCGGGGTGATCGTGCACCAGGTGAGCTTCGAGGCGCTGGCCCTCGGGGCCCTCGGGGTGGCGATCTCCATCGGCCTGGCCGCGGCCCTGTCGACCGCCCGGCCGCAGATCCAGGACACCAGAACCTGACGCAGGGGTGCCAAGGGTGCGGTGGAGCGCGCGTCTGGCCCCCCCCGGGGGTCCCGGCCGGGCGGCGCCTTGGCCAACCCCACACCAACCCGCCCCCGGGCCTGAGCACCCGGCAGGCTCGACGTTGTTAGCCTGCACAAGTGACCGACCAGCCCTCGACGACCGACGTGGTGAGCCCCGTCGAGGGCGACACCACCGCCGACCCCCGGCGCGCCCGCGTGGACACCGCCCGCGCCGCCTGGACGCGCCACCTCGTCGACCTCGGCGGGCGCAACACGCTGCTCTGGTACCGCGACCTTCCGACGGGCACCCTCGACCTCACGACCGCCCATCCCGGCGGCGTGGCGATGCTGCTCGCGGGCAAGCCGACAAAGCTCTCCGACCTCGTGCGCGAGCCCGCCGCCCTCGACGAGGCCCGCCGTCGAGCCCGGGCGATCGCCGCCAAGACGCGCGAACTCGCCCAGGAACGCGGCATCCTCACCGGGTTCCTCGCCATCGGCATGGCGTCCTGGACGGTCCGGCTGCCCGACGGCCGCACCGCCCCCCGCACCCCTGCTGCCCCGGTCCTGCTGCGAGCCTGCACCCTGCGCGCGACCGGCGCAGCCCAGGGCGACTACACCCTCGACCTCGACGGCGACCTCGAACTCAACCCCGTGCTCGTGCACTACCTGGCCTCCGAGCAGGGCATCGCCCTCGACGCCGACGCCATCGAGGCGCTCGCCACCCCCGGCCAGACCTTCGACCCCTACCCCATCTACGCCGCGCTCGCGCAGGCCTGCGCAGACGTGCCCGACTTCGCGGTGACCCCCCGCCTGGTCCTCGGCACGTTCTCCTACGCGAAGCTCCCGATGGTCGCCGACCTCGCCGCCCAGGCCGAGACCCTGGCCGACCACGACGTCGTCGCGGCCCTCGCCGGCGACCCCGACGCCTTGCGCTCGGTGCGCTCCGACCTCGACCCGCACCGCCTCGACGTCGACGGCCCGGCACCGGGGCGCGACGTCCTCGTCCTCGACGCCGACAGCAGCCAGCAGGAGGCCATCGAGGCGGTGCACACCGGCGCCCACCTCGTCATCCACGGCCCGCCCGGCACCGGCAAGTCGCAGACGATCTCCAACCTCATCGCGACCTTGGCCGCTGACGGCAAGCGGGTGCTGTTCGTCGCCGAGAAGCGTGCGGCCATCGACGCCGTCGTCGGTCGCCTCGACCGGGTCGGCCTCGGCGGGCTCGTCCTCGACCTGCACGCCGGTGCCCAGGGCGGTCGCCGCCTTGCCCGCGACCTCGTGACGGCGCTGGACCAGCGGTCCGCGCCCGTCCGTGCGGCAGGCGCCCCGAAGACCACGTCGGATGCCGTGGCCTCCCGGGTCTTCGACCCCACCTCCACGCGGCGCACGACCGCGGCGGCCCTGACCCAGCACGTCGCGGTGCTCCACGACCCGCGTGAGCCGTGGGGGGTGTCGCTGTACGAGGTGCAGGAAGCGGTCTGCGCGTTCGCGAGCACGCCGGTCCCGCCGCGCTCTCGGGTTCGCCTGCGCGGGGGAGAGCTCGCAGCCCTCGACCGCGACGAGCTGGCCTCGGCCGCCGCGACGATGGCCAAACTGGCGTCGATCGCCGACTGGGACGGCCCGGGAGCCGACGACCCCTGGTTCGGGGCCGGCATCCGCACGGCCGACGAGGCCGACGAGGCTCGCACCCGGGTGCAGCGACTCGCGGGCGGCGGGGTCGACGCCACGGCGAGCACCCTCGCCGACGTCTTCCGCGGCATCCGCCTTCCCGAGACGCCGACGAGCCGCGACTGGGGCAGGGTGCTCACGACCGTCGGTCAGGTGCGCGACACCCTCGAGGCGTTCCGCCCCGAGGTCTTCGACATCCCGCTCGACGACCTCGTGACCGCGACCGGCGACAAGGGCTACCGGCGCGCCGTCGGCTCCGACCTCGGCTGGCTCGAGCGGTGGCGGCTGCGGCGGCAGGCCCGTGCCCTCCTGCGCCCCGGCCGCCCCCCGGCGAGCCTGCACGCGGCCCTGGCCGCCGCGAGTGAGCAGCGCATCGCCTGGCGAGAACTGGCTGGCTCCGGCGGTCGGCCCGAGATCCCGGTCGAGCTCGACCGGGCCCGGCTGGCCCACGCCGCCCTCGTCGACGACATCGCCTGGCTGGACAAGCACCTGCCCACCAGTGAGCCCGCGGCGGACGTCCGGCACCTTGGCAGCCCCGACGACCACCCTGCCGGACACAACGGGCTGACCCCGCTCGTCGACCTCGACCTCGCCGCGCTCCAGGCCCGGGCCGACTCGCTGGCCGCACGTCTGGATCGCCTCGCCGTGGCACCCACGGTGAGGGGGGCGCTCGACGAGCTCACGGCATCCGGCATGGGCCCGCTCGTCGACGACCTGCGCACGCGTGCGGTGCCGGCCGAGCACGTCGGTGTCGAGGTCGAGTGGGTGTGGTGGTCCTCGCTCGCCGAGGAGATCGCGACCCGTGACCCGCGGGTTGCGGCACACGACGGGCGGGCGCTGACACGCACCGTCGCCGAGTTCGCCGAGAGCGACCGCGCGGTCGTCGCGGGCAACGCAGAGCGGGTCGTCTCGGCCGTCGGGGACCGCATCGCCCAGGTGCTGCGCGACCACCCCGCGCAGGAGACGCTGCTGCGCGCCGAGGGAGCCCGGGCCCGACGGCTCGCGCCCCTGCGCGACCTCGTGACCCGGTGCCCCGACCTCGTCCTGGCGGTTCGGCCCTGCTGGGTGATGAGCCCGCTCGTCGTCGCGTCGGTGCTGCCGCCGGGGCAGTGGTTCGACGTCGTCGTCTTCGACGAGGCCTCACAGATCCCACCGGCCGAGGCGGTGTCGGCGATCTCGCGGGCTCGCCAGGTCGTCGTCGCCGGGGACTCGCGCCAGCTGCCGCCGACCTCTTTCTTCACGACGGTCAGCGAGAGCGACCCCGGGGCCGTCGGTGCTGACGAGGCCATCACCGAGGGGGCTGAGTCGATCCTCGACGTGCTCGCCGCCGCGCTCCCGAGCCGGCGCCTGACCTGGCACTACCGTTCCCTCGACGAGCGGCTGATCGCGTTCGCCAACGCCGAGGTCTACGAGGAGGCGCTCGTGACCTTCCCGGGCACCGGCATCGACCCCGTGGTCCACCACGAACTGGTCGATGGTGTCGGCATGGTCGCGGAGGGGGAGGGCGCCGTCGAGACGACCATCGCGGAGGTCGACCGTGTCGTCGAGCTCGTCCTCGAGCACGCCCGGACCCGCCCCCAGCGATCGCTCGGTGTCATCGCGCTCGGCATCACCCACGCGACGCGGGTCGAGGATGCCGTGCGTCGTGCGGTCGGTGGGCTCGACGACGACGCGCTCGCGTTCTTCGACGAGGACCGGCCCGAGGCGTTCTTCGTCAAGAACCTCGAGCGCGTACAGGGCGACGAGCGTGACGACGTCATCCTCACGGTCGGCTACGGCAAGACCCCCCACGGCCGGGTGCTGCACCGGTTCGGCCCGCTCAACACCGAGGGCGGGGAGCGCCGCCTCAACGTCGCCATCACCCGGGCGCGCCGGTCGATGACGGTGGTGTCGTCGATCGCCGCCGGGGACCTCGACCCGGCCCGGCTCAAGGCGCGCGGTGCCGTCATGCTGCGTGACTTCCTGGCGTACGCCGCCACGGGATCGCTGCCCGGGGCCACGGCACCGACCTCGGATGCCGGTGCGTCGGGTTCGTCGGCTGACTCACCTGAGCTCTCGGTGGGTTCGGGTGGCTCGCGGTCGGTGGTGCTGGCCGACCTGGCCCGCCAGCTGCGCGGGCACGGACTGGTCGTGCACGAGGGCGTCGGCTCCTCAGCCGACCCGGTCGACCTGGGCGTCGAGGACCCGCACCGGCCCGGCCGCCTCGTGCTGGCCGTGGAGTCGGACGGGCCGCAGTACGCGGCGATGCGCACCACCCGCGACCGCGATCGATTGCGCGCGGAGCAGCTCGAACGGCTCGGGTGGCGGCACCTGCGGGTGTGGTCCACCGATGTCTTCCGTGACCCCGCGCGCGATGTCGCCCGGATCCTCAAGGCCGTGGGGGTGCGCGATGCCTCAGGGGAGTGACGACCCATCAGCCGTGAGTGCGGAAGTGGCTGCCCCAGCGACTACTTCCGCACTCACGGCCGATGGTCGCGCAGCGGGAGGTGCCTGGCAGGTGCCCGGGCAGCCCGAGCGCGAGAAGGTGGCGCAGCCACCGGTCGAGGGCGTGCCCGGAACGGGGAGGCGCAAGAAGCGTCGGCGGGCCGTGCGCAGCGGCACCAACCCGTCGGCGGAGGACCTGCCGGACGTCGTGCCGCCCCGCGAGGAGCCTGCACCGGGCGAGAGTGCCCACGAGCGCTGGCTGCGCGAGCAGCGCCCGCCCCACTGGGAGTGAGGCGGGCGCGACGGGCAGTGTCGTACCTGAGGTGACCTATTGGTCGATCTCGGTACGTTGGGAAGGGTGGCGCTGTCCCTGGGGTGACCTATTGGTCGATGTCGGGACGCGGGCGGTGCTGCCCGCACGAGTCGCGCCACGTGGGTCAGGCGCGGTCGCGCAGGAGGGCGTCGCGGATCTCGGTGAGGAGCACGGTGTCCGCGTTGGGCGCGGCGTCCTCCTCCTCGCTCTTGACGAACTTCTCCTTGGCGAGCTCGTACGGCTTCACGATGAAGAAGTAGACGATGAAGGCCATGATGAGGAAGGCCACGAGCGCGGTGAGGAACGGGCCGACCGTCGACATGCCGAACGGCTTCCACTCGTCGAAACTGGGCGCGCCGCCGGCCTTGGCCAGCAGTTCGATGATGACCTCGGTGAAGGCCTTGACGAGGGTGGCGAAGGCGGCGCCGACGATGAACGCGACGGCGAGCTCGATGAGGTTGCCGCGCAGGATGAAGTCCTTGAAACCCTTCATGGGTTTGCTCCTTGGGTGGGTTGAACGATGACCAGCGAATGTGGGGGGGGGCTGCACCCCGCGCCGACAAGCGTAGACGGGGTCAAGCGCAGGCGTGGCATCGAACACCACGGCCCGGCACGCGCGTGACATGGAGAGCCCCCGGCTCTCACCCACTCCCGACGACGGTGACGGTGACCGGGCCGTCGAGGGCGCCGTGCCCGCGCAGCACTGCATCGGCCTCGGCGACGGTCAGCGACAGCACGACACCGCGTGGGGCTGACTCACCCGCAAGGAGCACTCCACCCGGTGCCACGAGTGGGTCGACGGCGAGCACCCGCGCACCCACGGCGAGCGGGGCGCCACCAGCCACCGGGTAGACCCGGGCGATGGTGCCCGCCGGCAGCAGGTCGACCGACGCAGGGTCTGCCGCCACCACGTGCAGTGCCACCCGACCCCGGGGAAGACCGTCGACGGCCGCCCGCGGAACCAGCCGGCTCGCCGTCAGCGCCTCGCCCGTGACCAGGCCCGCCGCCACCCGCCGCCCGAGCGCATCCGACAGTGACGTGATCGCCCCGGGCTGGGCCGCGTCACCAGGCACATTCGCCGGGCGCACGTCGCCATCGGCCAGCACGGCACCCGCAGGGACCTCGCGGGCAGCCACGAGCACCATCACCGTCGGGGCAGGTGCAGGCCGAGCCGCGCTCGTCGCGAGCACGACGGCGCAGGCCGCCAAACCGGCGGCCACCACGCGCCGCGCCACCCACCGTCGCCACTGGGCACGCCGACCGGTGCCGGTGACGGAGGGAAAGGGGCGAGGGACGGGGGTCATGCCCCGACGCTAGGCGCGCCGGGACGGCATCCGAGATCTCAGGCCGAGGCTGTGGACGACGAGGTCTTCGTCGCCGTGCCTGTGGACGACGACCCCGCTGAGGACGCGGTCTTGCTCTCCGACGAGCCGCCACCCGAGCTCGACGACGACGAACTGCCCGAGTCGCCCGACGACGTGCTCGACGACCCGCTCGAGGACGACCCGGCCGTCACCGACGACCCCGAGCGGGAGTCGGTGCGATAGAATCCGCCGCCCTTGAACACGATGCCGACCGCGTTGAAGACCTTGCGCAGGCGGCCCTCGCACTCGGGGCACACGGTGAGCGAGTCGTCACTGAACGACTGCACCGCCTCGAAACGGTGGTCGCACTCGGTGCACGCGTAGGCGTACGTGGGCACGGTGGTCCTCCTGAACTCCGGCGACGGGGTGGGGTCGAGCGGAAAGAAACACGGCCCGGCCGGTGCGGCGAGCCAACACCCAAGGATAAAGGACGTCTGGCCGGCCCCCGAACCGGCCACCAGCCGGGCACGAGCAGCTACCAGCCGGCCAGGCGCCCGCCGCGGCTCACTGACTGCAGGCGCTTCTCCGTGTCGTCCCGCACCGCCTGCGGGGTGACGACGAGCAACTGGTCGCCGTGCCGCAGCACGTCACTGTCCTTGGGCACGAACGACGCACCGTCGCGGACCACCAACGACACGTTTGCTCCCACGGGCAGGCGCAGCTCGAACACCCGCACCCCGGCGATCCTCGACCCGGGACCGACGTCGATCTCGAGCAGGTCGGCACCGAGCTCCTCCAGCGGGGTGGCGTCGACGGCCAGGTCGACCTGGTGGTGCCCCTCACCCAGACCCAGTCGCCTGGCCACCCACGGCAGCGTCGGCGCCTGGATGATCGTGAAGACGACGACGAGCACGAAGACGAGGTCGAAGATCCACTCGACACCAACGGCCCCCACCGTGACGGGAACCGTGGCCAGCACGACCGGCACCGCCCCACGGAGCCCGGCCCACGACAGGAAGGCCTGGGTCCGCAACGACATGCCGAACGGGGCGCACGACGCGATGACCGACAACGGGCGCCCGAGCAGGAGCAGCGCGGTGCCCACGACCAACGCCGGCACGAGCACGTCGTCGAACCCGCTCGGCGAGGCGAGCAGCCCGAGCAGCACGAAGAGCCCGATCTGCGCCAACCACCCGATCGCCGTCGCGAACCCCGTCACCGCCGGACGGTGGGGCAGGCGCAGGTTGCCGAGCACGAGCGCGGCGAGGTAGCACGCGATGAACCCGGAGGCGTGCACCACGTCGGCCGCGGCGTAGGCCAGCACCGCCACCGCGATGACCCCGATGGCGAACAGCGCCGACGACGTCGTCGCGACCACCCGCAACAGGCGCGCGCCGCCGTAACCGATCGCGAGCCCGATCAGGCTCCCCCCGGCGAGCTCGAGCACGGCGATCACCCCGACCTGCCACCACGGTTCGGGTGTCGCGCCAGGGGCCAGCGACGCCGCGAGCGCGGTGACGATCAGCACCACCGGCGCGTCGTTGAACCCCGACTCCGCCTCGAGCATCCCCGAGATCTGGCGGGGGAGCGGTACCCGGCGCAGCACCGAGAACACCGCCGCGGCATCCGTCGACGCCAGGACGGCGGCCACGAGGAACGCGATCTCCCAGGACCACCCGAGCAGGAGCTTGGCCGCGACCCCGACGACGACGATGGAGACCCCGACCCCGACCGTCGCGAGCACCGCCGCCGGCGCCACGGAGCGGCGGATGCCGGACCACCGGGTCGTCAGCCCACCCTCGACGAGGATGAGGACGAGCGCCGCGTAGCCGAGCACCTGGGTCAGCTGTTGCGAGTCGTAGTCGATGCCGAAGCCGCCCTCGCCCAGCAGCACCCCGATACCGAGGTAGATGAGCAGCGACGGCAGCCCCGAGCGCACCGACAAGCGCACGGCCGCGACCGAGACGACGAGCACGATGCTGCCGAGGAGCAGCACCAGGGTGAGGTCGTGCAGGTCGAACCCGGTGGTGGCACCCCCGTCCGCAAACGGCGTCGTCCAGGTCTGTCGCACGGCCCGTCCTCGTGTCGTCGTGTCGCGGTGTCCTAGTCTCGCAGGGTGAGTCGAGTCGTCGTCGTCCGTCGTGTCCTTTTGGGACTCATCGCCGTGCTCGTCGTCGCGGCCCTCGTCGCCGGGGTCGTCGTCACCACCACGGTGCGTGCGTCGCTGCCGAAGACCACCGGAACCGCCGACCTGCCCGGGCTGGGAGCCGACGTCTCCGTGCTGCGCGACGACAGCGGCATCCCGCACCTCTACGGCGACAGCATCACCGACCTCGCGCGTGCCCAAGGGTACGTCCACGCGCAGGAGCGCTTCTTCGAGATGGACCTGCGTCGCCACGTCACCGCCGGGCGCCTGGCCGAGCTCGTCGGCGCCGACGGCCTCGAGTCCGACAAGGTCATTCGCACGATGGGATGGCGCCGGATCGCCGAGGAGGAACTGCCCACCCTCAAGCCCCAGACCCGTCAGGTGCTCCAGGCCTACGCCGAGGGGGTCAACACCTACCTGCGCGGCCGCAGCCCCGGCGACGTCGCGGTCGAGTACACCCTGCTCGGCCTGCGCCTGCCCGACGTGACCATCGAGGAGTGGACGCCCGTCGACAGCCTCTCGTGGCTGAAGGCGATGGCCTGGGACCTGCGCGGCAACTACGAGGACGAACTGGCGCGGGCGCGTCTCAGCGGGCGCCTGTCCCCGGCGCAGATCGCCCAGATCTACCCGCCCTACGACTCCGCGACCCGCCCCCCGATCCTGTCGGACCAGGAGTGGTCCCCGACCGACGCGGGACGCCCGGTGAGCTCGTCGGTGCCGTCCGCACTCACCGAGGCCACGGCATCCGCACCAACGACCTCGGATGCCGTGGCGTCGCCCCGCGCGGCCGCGGCGCCTGCCGCTGCGGCGGCGTCGGCGGACGACCCGGTCGTGTCCGCTTCCGCCCAGCAGGCCTACGCCGTCGTCCAGGATGCGCTGGACGCGGTTCCGCAGCTGCTCGGCCGCGGCGAGGGCATCGGGTCGAACTCGTGGGTGGTGGCCGGTTCCCGCACGAGCACCGGCAAGCCGCTGCTCGCCAACGACCCGCACCTGGCACTGGGCCAGCCCGGCGTCTGGATCCAGAACAGCCTGCGCTGCCGCACGGTGTCGAGCACCTGCCCGCTGGACGTCAGCGGCTTCTCGTTCGCCGGTGTGCCCGGCGTCATCATCGGCCACAACGCCGACATCGCCTGGGGGATGACCAACCTCAAGCCGGACGTCACCGACTTCTACCTCGAGCGGGTCGTCGGCGACACCTACCTGCGCGACGGGGACTGGGCGCCCATCACCTATCGCGAGGAGGTCATCAAGATCAGGGGTGGTGCCGACCAGCGGATCACCGTGCGCAGCACCGTGCACGGACCGGTCATGTCCGACGTCGTCGAGGGGGTCAACGACGCCGGCGGGCGGGCCCCGACCCAGCAGGAGGGTGATGAGAACGAGACGTATGCCGTGTCGCTCGCCTGGACGGGGCTGATCCCGAGCCGCACCGCTGACGCGATCCTCGACCTCGGCCTGGCGACGAACTTCCAGGAGTTCCGCGAGGCGGCTCGCTCATTCGCGGTGCCCTCGCAGAACCTCGTCTACGCCGACACCGAGGGCAACATCGGCTACCAGGCGCCCGGGCAGGTGCCGACCCGGCGCTCCGCCATCCCTCGTGCGGCGCCGGGTTTCTGGCCCGCCCCCGGTTGGGATACCGAGTACGACTGGACGGGGTACGTGGCGTTCGAGGACATGCCGTGGGCGCTGAACCCCGCTGACGGGGTGATCGTCGCCGCCAACCAGGCCGTCGTCGCGGGGGAGACCCCGTTCCTCACGGCCGACTGGGACCGGGGCTGGCGCTCCACGCGGATCGCCGAGCGGCTCTCGGGGCTGAACTCGATCTCCCCGGTGGAGATGGCGGCGGTCCAGCTCGACGACCAGGACCCGTTCGCGAAGGTGCTCGTCCCGGCGCTGCTGGGGGTCACCCTCGAGGCGTCCGAGGGCGACCAGATCAGCCAGGAGCTGCTCGACTTCACCCGCGAAGCGCGCGAGCTGCTGCGCGGGTGGGACTACACGACGCCCGCGGGGGACTCGGACTCCGCCGCCTCGGCCGCCTACTACAACGCGGTGTGGCGCAACCTCGTGAAGCTGCTCTTCGACGACGAGCTTCCGGTGGGCCTGAAGTCCGACGGCGGCGCACGCTGGCGAGCAGCGGTCACCGACCTGCTCGATGACCCCGACAGTGCATGGTGGGACAACAAGCTCACTCCGAACATCACCGAGAGCCGCGACGAGATCCTGCGTCAGTCCCTCGTCCAGGCCCGCCTCGAGCTGACCCGTGAGCTCGGCAAGGACCCGGGGCAGTGGCAGTGGGGCAAGCTGCACCGTCTGACCCTGGAGCACCCGGTGCTCGGCGGCGAGTCGATGCCGGGGGCCGTGCGCTGGCTGGTCAACGAGGGGCCGTTCGACGTGCCCGGCGGGTCGGCCATCGTCAACGCGAACGGGTGGAACGCGAGCCTCGGGTACGAGGTGACGGCCGGCCCGTCCATGCGGATGGTCGTCGACCTCGGCAACCTCGACGGGTCGACGTGGATCAGCTCCACCGGGGTGAGCGGCCACCCGGCTGACGCCCGATACTCCGATCAGGTGGAGGACTGGGTCTCGGGCAAGCAGCGGCCGTGGCCGTTCTCCGAGGATGCCGTGCGCGCCCAGGACCCGGACGTGCTCACCCTGCGCCCCGAGGGCTCGACCACGGGCTGAGCCCGAGGTCGACCAGGCCCTCGGCGGTCAGGACGGCGTCGACGCCGCGGTCGTGGGGCTCGCGCGGTAGTGGTGCGTCGTCGACGGCGACGAGTTCGCCCGGGTGGAGCAGCACGACGGTCGGTGGGCGCGGGTCGCACCGGGTGAGGGCCCGGTCGTAGCACCCGCCGCCCTGGCCCATGCGCGTGCCCGAGTGGTCGACGGACAGGCCGGGCGCGAGGATCAGGTCGACGGCGGCGACCGACTCGCGCCCCAGCGGCTGCTCGCCGGGGTCGGCAGCGTCGTGCCAGTCGAGGTCGAGGTCGGGCAGGGTGATGGGCAGCAGGACCCGGATGCCGCGCTCCGCCAGCATCGCGTTGAGCCTCGCCGTGGGGGGCTCGCCGGGGATCGACGCGTACGACGTGACGACCGAGCCCGGGCCCAACCCCAAGGTGTCCACGAGAGCGCCCACGTGCCCGGTGAGGTCGTGGTCGTCGCGGGCGGTGTCGCGGGCGGCCGCGAGGTCGCGACGGCGCGCACGCAGGCTCGCCCGCCGCGCGGTCTTGACCGGATCACGTGCCATGGCAGGCATCGTAGGCTGAAGGGCATGACGACGCAGGGGTTGGAGGCCGCCACGGAGAAGATGCGTTCGGCCGGGGTTCCCGGGGTGGCGATCGACGTCTTCAGCCGGTTCCACGAGCTGTTGCGCTCGCAGGTGACCGGACTGATCCCCGAGAACACCATCAGCCCGCTGGAGCAGGTCACCCGTCTCGACGACGTCGTCGCGGGATCTGCCGGTGCGATCCGGGAGGGGCTGGCGCGCACGGTGATCATCAAGCTCAACGGTGGCCTCGGCACGGGCATGGGGATCCGTGGGCCCAAGTCGGCCCTGCCGGTGCGTGATGGCCTGACCTTCCTCGACATCATCGCCCGCCAGGTCCTGGCGCTGCGTCGACGCCACGGCGTCGACACCCCGCTGCTGCTGATGAACTCCTTCCGCACGCGCGAGCAGTCCCTGGAGATCCTCGAGCGCTACGACGACCTGCCCGTCGACGAGCTCCCGCTGGACTTCCTCCAGAGCATGGAGCCCAAGCTGCGCGCCGACGACCTCTCCCCGGTGGAGTGGCCGGACGATCCCGAGCTCGAGTGGTGCCCTCCCGGTCACGGCGACCTCTACGTGGCGCTCTACACGTCGGGCCTGCTCGACAGCCTGCGCCAGCGCGGCTACCGCTACGCCTTCCTGTCCAACGCCGACAACCTCGGCGCCACGTGCGAGGGTGCGGTTCCCGCGTGGATGGCGGCGAACGGCATCCCCTACGTCACCGAGGTCTGCCCGCGAACGCACAACGATCGCAAGGGTGGGCACCTCGCCGTCAGGCGCAGCGACGGACGACTCGTGCTGCGCGACAGCGCCGCGGTCGCGCCCGGCGAGGACCACTACTTCCAGGACACCGAGCGTCACCACTGGTTCCACGCGAACAACCTCTGGATCGACCTCGACGTCCTCGCGCGGCACCTCGGTGAGCGCGGCGGCATCCTCGGTCTGCCGATCATCGTCAACCGCAAGACCGTCGACCCGACCCGGCCGCAGAGCACCCCGGTCATCCAGATCGAGTCGTCGATGGGGGCGGCGGTCGAGCTCTTCGAGGGGTCGCGGGCGCTGGCCGTCGACCGCAGCCGGTTCCGCCCGGTCAAGACGACGAACGAGCTGCTGCTCATCCGCTCGGACCTGTACCGGCTCACCCCCGAGTGCGAGGTCGAGTCGACGATCACCCACCCGGAGCCGTTCATCGACCTCGGGCCGGCCTACCGGCACGTCGAGGGTTTCGAGCAGCGGTTCCCGCGCGGCGTCCCGTCGATCCGTGACTGCACGAGCCTGCGCGTGGAGGCCGACGCGACGTTCGGCGCCGACGTCGTGTGCACCGGTGACGTGCGGGTGACCGGGGGCGTGCGAGCGATCCCCGACGGGGCGCACCTCGAGGGGGACGTGTGATGCGCACGCTCGAGGAGCACCGGGCCGCCGTGCTCGCCCTGGTCTCGCCGCTACCCGCCACCCGGGTGCCCGTGGCGGCTGCGCTGGGGTTGGTGCTGGCCCAGGACGTCACGGCCCTGGTCGACCTGCCCGGGTTCGACAACTCGGCGATGGACGGCTACGCCGTGCGGGCCAGTGAGCTCGCCGGTGCGAGCAGCGAGAACCCGGTCGTCCTGCCCGTCAGCGGAGACATCGCCGCCGGCGACACGACCCGCCACGTCCTCGCGGCCGGCCACACGATGCGGATCATGACCGGTGCGCCGCTGCCCGAGGGCTGTGACGCCGCGGTGCCGGTCGAGCTCACCGACGGTGGGTCGGGGCAGGTCGCGCTGTTCCTCGAGCCGGATGCCGGGCGCCACGTCCGCCGCCGCGGTGAGGACATCACCGCCGGCTCGGTGGTGCTCCGCGCCGGCACCCGGCTCACCCCGGGGCACCTCGCGATCGCCGCGGCGGCCAACGTCGCGGAACTGCCCGTCCACCCGAGGCCGCGGGTCACCGTCGTGTCCACCGGCGACGAGCTCGTAGCCCCCGGATCCACCCTCGCGCACGGGCAGATCGTCGACTCCAACCACGTCATGCTCCGGGCCCTGGTCGAGGCGGCCGGGGCCGAGGTCGCGGCCGGGGTCCACCTGCGCGACGAGGTGGAGGCCGTGCGCGCCCTCGTCGACGCCCCTCCCGGCTCGCCCGACCTCGTCATCACGAGCGGCGGGGTGTCGATGGGCGTGTACGACACGGTCAAGGAGGTGCTGTCCGCCGACGGTGGCGTCGAGTTCGTCAAGGTCGCGATGCGCCCGGGGATGCCGCAGGGCAGCGGGCTGCTCGGTGCGCACCGCACCCCGGTCATCACCCTGCCCGGCAACCCGGTCAGCTCCTTCGCCTCCTTCCACGTGTTCGTCCTGCCGGTACTGCGCCGCCTCGCCGGGCTCGACCCCGACGACGACGGCTCCTTCGAGGCCGAGGCCTCCGTCGGGTGGCCGACGGTCGCCGGCAAGGTCGAGCTCACGCGCGTGACGGAGCGGGCCGGGCGGATCTCGCCGTCGGGCGGGCAGGGGTCGCACGTGCTCGGTGCCCTCGCCGCGGCGACGGCGCTCGCCGTGGTGCCGGCCGACGTCGAGCACGTGGCTGCGGGGAGTCTCGTGCGGTGCCTGCCGCTGCTGGGGCAGGATCGCCCGCGTGACTGACTCCACCAGCCAGCCGAGCACCTCCACGGTCAGCGGGGCGACCCCGACGTCGGGGCTCACCCACGTCCGGGCCGACGGCACGGCCCACATGGTCGACATCTCCGCCAAGAAGGTCACCGCACGGCGCGCCGCGGCATCCGGCATGGTCCTGTTGTCGGCAGCGGCGGTCGCGGCGCTGCGCGGTGGCGCGGTCCCCAAGGGGGACGCGCTCGGCGTGGCCCGGGTCGCGGGCATCCAGGCCGTCAAGCGCACCCCCGACCTCATCCCGCTCGCGCACCCCGTCGTGGTGCACGCCGTCGAGGTCGACCTCGACGTCGTCGACGAGGGGGTGCGGATCAGCGCCGTCGTCCGAACCGCCGACCGCACGGGTATCGAGATGGAGGCCCTGACCGCGGTCAGCGTCGCGGCGCTCGCGCTCGTCGACATGGTCAAGGCGGTCGACAAGCACGCCCGCATCACCGACATCCGGGTCACGGCGAAGTCCGGCGGACGGTCCGGCGACTGGGAGGAGCCCGACGTCCTGGATGCCGTCACGACCGGTTCGAGGTCGGCGCGCCACGGGCCGCGCCCGCCGACCCCGTCGCTCGCCGGGGCGCGCGCGGTGGTCATCACGTGTTCGACCCGCGCCGCCGCCGGGGTCTACCCCGACCGCGGTGGTGCCGTGCTCGTCGAGACCCTGCGCGCGTGGGGTGCCGAGGTGCCCGACGCGCTCGTCGTGCCCGACGGCCCGTCGGTGGGGCGCGCGCTGGCCTCGGCCCTCGCCACCTCGCCCGACCTGCTCGTCACCACCGGCGGCACCGGGTTGACCCCCACCGACGGCACCCCCGAGGCGACGCGGCCCCTGCTCGACTACGAGGTCCCGGGGCTGGCCGAGGCGATCCGGGCCCGGGGGGTGGCCAAGGGGGTGCCGACTGCGGTGCTCTCACGGGGTCTGACGGGTGTCGCCGGGCACACGCTCGTCATCAACCTGCCCGGCTCCAGCGGCGGGGTCCGCGACGCCCTGGGTGTGCTCGCGGAGGTGCTGCCGCACACGCTGAGCCAGGTGCGCGGCGGCGACCACTGATGTGGGATGCCGTTCGCCGGGGGGCTGCTCGGCTCGCCGGTGCGGGGTCCGGGTCCGCCGGCGGCGCCGGTGGTGAAGGGTCGGCGCAGCGTCGGGACGGTGACTCCGGCGCCGGCATCGAGTGGCCGTTGCGGCTGACCGGGCGCACGCCGCTCGGCACCGACATCGTGCTGCGGCCGCTGACCGTCGCGGACGAAGCGGTGTTCCACTCGGTGCGCCGGGCCAACGCCGCCTGGCTCGGGCCCTGGGATGCCACCTCGCCGGACCCGGCGGCGCCCCTGCGCGGGTTCGCCGAGCTGGTGGCGCACTACGACGCGGAGGCCCGCGCCGGCAGGTCGATGCCGCTCGTCGTCGAGGCGGAAGGTCGCCTGGTCGGGCAGTTGTCGATCGGCGGCATCATGCTCGGGTCGTTCCGCTCCTGCCTCGTCGGGTACTGGGTGAGCCGCTCGGTCGCCGGGCGGATGGTCATCCCCACGGCGCTCGCGGTCGCCGGCGACCACGCGATCGACGCGCTGGGGCTGCATCGGATCGAGGTCAACATCCGCCCCGATAACACCGCGAGCCTGGCCGTCGTGCGCAAGCTGGGCTTTCGGGACGAGGGGCTGCGGCTGAACTACCTGCACATCGACGGGGCATGGCGAGACCACCGTTCGTTCGCGCTGACGACCGAGGACCTCGACGGTGAGACGCTCAGGGACCGGCTCACCCGGCTGACCTCCGAGGCCTGATCCCAGAAGTCACAGCAGTCACTTGTGCGACACACCGACAGGGGTCCGGCGTCGAGCGGGTGAGCACGCCTACCGTTCTAGTCGTGCAGTCCCCGTCGAGCCTGATCTTCGTCCTCCTCCTCGGGGTGTGGGCTGCCTATTTCGTGAACTACCTGGTCCGCCGCCGCGACCACCTGTCGACCGCCCGCTCGGTCGACCAGTTCAGTTCGGCCATGCGGGTGCTCGACCGGCGTGACTCCGCTGCGCCCTCGACCCCGGTCGCGGCCGAGCCGGCCGGACCTCGCGCATACGCCGTGCACCCCGCCCGCTCTGCCCGCTCCGCCGGTTCGCCCGTCGTCACCGAGCGGGTGGCTCCCGGGGTGACGTCCCGGCCGGTGCGCTCGGTGCGCCCGCAGATCAGCCCGAGCCGCCGCGTCCGTGGCATCACCCTGCTGGCCGTGGCCGCAGCCTTGCTCATCAGCCTGCCGCTCGCCCTGTTCTCGGTCCTCGCCGCGTGGGCCCCGCTCGTCCCGCTCGCCGCCCTCGGGGCGTCCTTGGCGTGGGTGCGCTCCGGTGTCCGTGCGCAGGCGTCGCTGACCCGGGCCCACCGCCGTCGCCAGGCCGAACTCGCCCGACTGCGCACCACCGCGCCGGTCACCGTCCCGGCAGCCCGCCGCGGCGCAACCGCCACCCGCCCGTCACCGGCAGCCACCACGGCGACCGCAGCCGACGTCGCGACCGGTGCCACGGCATCCGCGCCCGTCGGGCCCGCAGTGCCAGCCGTCGTCGCGTCGGTCGAGGCCCCGGCCGTCGAGCCGGCCGCTGTCGGGGCCCCTGTCGCCGCCGCCCCGGTGGCCCCTCAGCCTGCCGCCGAGGTCATGGTGCCGATCCTCGACGAGGACGACATGCCGCTGACCTGGGACCCCGTGCCGGTGCCGCGCCCCACCTACACGATGAAGGCCATGGCGCCGCGGGCCGAGGTCGAGCCGGCCGAGGTCACCCCGACCCCCGCTCCCGTCGAGCGTCAGTCGGAGTCCGAGAGCCCGGTCTACGACGGCCGCCGTGCAGCCGGCGCCTGACCGACTCGGCGGCTAGCGGCTGGGAGCCCCTGACGGACCGGCTCGTCGGGTTGGGGCTGGGGAGCTACTCGCCCTGCCCGGGGGAGTCGGTCGCGTCGACGGCCTCCTCGGCACGCTCCGCCTCTCCGCTGGTGAGCACGTGGGCCTCGTCGGCCGCAGCGGCACCGACGTGCTCGGACTCGCCGTCGGCTTCGTCGAGCAGGTGGTGGCCCACGGCGTTGAGGACGGCGACGGCAGGCACGGCGATGAGGCCACCGACGATGCCGGCGAGCACGATGCCAGCGGCGATGGCGAGCAGGACCGCGAGGGGGTGCAGGCGCATCACCCGACCGACGAGGAAGGGCTGCAGCACGTGGCTCTCGAGCTGCTGCACCCCGATGACGATGCCGAGCATGATCAGCGCCTGTACTGGCCCGAGGGCCACGAGCGCGAGCATCACGGCCACCGTGCCGGAGACGGCCGCACCGATCACCGGGATGAAGGCGCCGAAGAACACGAGAAGGGTGATACCGGAGGCGAACGGCACGCCGAGGATCGCAGCGCCGACACCGATGCCGATGGCATCCGACGCGGCGACCAGCAGGGTGGCGCGCGTGAAGGAGGACAGCTGGACCCACGCGATGTCGCCGGAGGAGCGCACCCTGGCGCGGGCGCCGCGAGGGAAGAGCTGGGTCACCCAGCGCCAGATGGTGGCGCCGTCGTAGAGGAAGAAGAACAGGGCGAACAGCCCGAGGAAGAAGCCGGCGAGGATGTGCGTGGCGGTGAGCCCGGCGGAGGTCGCCGTGTCGGCGAGGTTCTGCGAGCTCAGCCACTCGCGGGCCCTGTCGATGTAGCCCTCGAGCTGGGTGTCGGTGATGCCGAACGTGCTGTTGAGCCAGCGGCGGATCTGGTCGATGCCGTCGGTGACCTTGGTCGTCATGTCGTCGAGCTGGCTGGTCAGCTGCGACCCGACGAAGGACAGCAGGCCGAACACGAACACGAGGGTGCCGACCACCGTCAGGCCCGCGGCGGCCCCACGGGGCATGAAGCGGGCCAGCCACTGGAAGGCCGGCTGCAGCAGGGCCGCGAGGAGCAGGGCCATCAGCAGGGGGATGACGATCTCGGACAGCAGGCTGATCAGGTAGAGCACGGCCACGAGGGCGGCGGCGATGACCAGACCGCGCCACGCCCACTCACTGGCCTTGCGCACCCCTGACGGCACCGACCAGTCGGCGTCGACGGCTGCGGGGACCAGGAGTACAGGGGTGGATGCCGATGGGTTGGCTGGGCGGGGGTCGCCGGGGGTGGCCCCGACCTCGGTCGGAGTGGGACGGCGAAAGCGCATGGCGCGATGCTACGTCGCCCAGCGGTTTCGACGTCCCGAGTCAGCGGTGTTATCGTTGCGTCGCTCTCGGGGCTGTGGCGCAGTTGGTAGCGCGTCTCGTTCGCAATGAGAAGGCCAGGGGTTCGAATCCCCTCAGCTCCACCGACAGCAGAAGGACCCAGCATGCTTTTTGCTGGGTCCTTCTGCTTTGCGTTGTTGACGGGGGTCTCGTCGGCGTCAGCCTGCTCACAGGCTGCGCGTCACGCGGTGGCCGGTCCGTACGATTGACCTGTGGCTGAGGCACGCGCGGTGGAACTGACCTGCGTGGAGCAGGCCGCGAGGGTTGACGAATCCCTGACCCGGCTGACGTTCCTCGAGGCACCTCCACGGTTTCTCTTCTTCACCGGCAAGGGTGGCGTCGGAAAGACGTCCTTGGCCTGCGCGAGCGCCGTGCGGCTCACGACCCGAGGCGCGCGGGTCCTGCTCGTGAGCACCGACCCGGCATCCAACATCGGACAGGTCTTCGGTCTCCCGGTCGGCAACACGCGCACGCCGATCCCAGACGTCCCCGGCCTGTCTGCTCTGGAGATCGATCCGCAACAGGCTGCCGATGCCTACCGGGCCCGGATCATCGACCCCGTGCGCACCCAGCTGCCTCCCGACGAGGTGGACGCCATGACCGAACAGCTGTCGGGTGCGTGCACCACCGAGATCGCGTCCTTCAGCGAGTTCACCTCCCTCCTCGCGAACCCGGACGTGACCGCTGGCTACGACCACGTCCTGTTCGACACCGCCCCCACCGGCCACACGATCCGGCTCCTTCAGCTGCCCGGCGAGTGGACCACCTACCTCTCCGACGGCAAGGGCGACGTCTCGTGCCTCGGCCCGGTCGCGGGCCTGGACCGGTTCCGACACGACTACCGCGGAGCCCTGGACGCCCTGACCGACCCCACCCGCACCCGTCTGGTCATCGTCAGTCGCCCCCAGCGGTCCGCTCTCGACGAGGCCTCCCGCACCTACGCCGAGCTGCTTCGGGTCGGGATGAGCGACGCCCACCTCGTCCTCAACGGTGGCATGCCCCCCGTGGACGCCACTGACCCGCTCGCGAGTGCCGTCAGGGCCCGGGAAGCGGCTGCACTCACGGGGATGCCAGCCAACCTGCGACCTCTCCCACAGACCACGACCCCCCTGATGCCGTTCAACACCGTCGGTGTGGCGGCACTGAAGGCGCTGCTGGAACCGTCCCGCGCACCGCTTCCGGACACCGCCGACGACCACCACCCACCCGTGCCTCCCGAGGGATTCGTCGACCTGCGCTCCCTCATCGACGGCCTCGAGGCAGCCGGGCCGGCGCTGGTCATGTGCATGGGCAAGGGCGGCGTCGGCAAGACGACCATCGCCGCCGCCATCGCGCTCGAGCTGGCGCACCGGGGCAATGACGTGCTGCTGACGACGACCGATCCGGCGGCCCACCTGACCGACACCCTCGACGGCGAGCACGAGAACCTCACGGTCTCCCGCATCGACCCCGCACACGCCATCTCCGAGTACCGGGAACGGGTCATGGCAGGCAAGGGCGCCTCGCTGGACGACGCCGGCAGGGCCGCGCTCGCCGAGGACCTGAAGTCGCCCTGCACCGACGAGGTCGCCGTCTTCCAGCAGTTCTCGCACGTGGTGTTCCAGTCCCGCAGGAGGTTCGTCGTCCTCGACACCGCGCCCACCGGGCACACCCTGTTGTTGCTCGATGCGACCGGCTCCTACCACCGCGAGATCGCTCGGCAGATGAGCGACGGGACGCGGTACACCACTCCACTGATGCGCCTCCAGGACCCCGCCCAGACCAAGGTTCTCCTCATCACCCTGCCCGAGACGACCCCGGTCCAGGAGGCCGAGGAGCTGCAAGGCGATCTCGCGAGAGCTGGGATCACCCCGTACGCCTGGGTGGTGAACAACAGCCTCGTGGCGGCCGCGCCCACGTCACCCTTCCTGCAGGCGCGAGCCCGGGCCGAGCGGCCGTCCCTGAATCGGGTTGCCGGGCTCTGTGCCCGGGTGGGGATCGTGCCGATGCTCACCCGCGAGCCGGTCGGGGCTGCTTCCCTGACTGCTCTCGCGTCCGCTTCTGTGCCGGGCCCGTGGTCACCCGAGTCGGGCGGACCCGGGCCGCGGCGACAGTGACAGGCTCGTTCGCATGAGCTCGAGCCCACCCGGCGCGCGCCCCCGTTCGGTGACGATCGTCGCTGTGCTGGCGGCCTTGCTGGCGCTGGCCGACATCGTGTCCGGGGTCGTCGTGGTGCTCGGGGCACCCAGCGCGGACCCTCTCGGAGGGATGACCCAGGAACAGAGCGTCCTGACCCTGCGCGTGGTCGGGGGCTGGTTCATCGCGCTCGGGGTGGCGCAGGCGGTCATCGCCTGGCTCATCACACGGCGGTCGACCGCGGCCCGGCTGGCGCTGAGCGTGCTGCTCGTGCTCCGGCTGGCGCAGTCGTGGTTCCTCGTCTCCCAGCTCGGAACCGAGGCCATCCAGGGATTCTGGGGGCTGGCGCTGGCGGTGCTGCTCGTCTACCTGCTGTGGAACTCGGCAGCCTCTCGGTGGTTCGACGGCGGTAGAGCACGCACCCTGGCCGACTCCCTCGACGACGACCCCGGCACCTCAGCGCCATCAGGTGCCCGGGTGCTCGACTTCATCTCCCGCCTCGCCGTGCTGGGGGCGACCATCGCCCTCATGCCGGGTGTCGCGGCATCCTCATCGTTCTCCCTCCTCGCCGCCGTGGTCATGATCGCGCTCGTCGGGTGGGTGCTGCAGCCGGTGTTCCTGCGGATCGCCCTGGTCTTCGGGTGGTTCGGCGCGGTGCTGCTCGCCCTGTTCGCCAACGCCCTCGTCATCGGGCTCGGGCTCTACCTCACGCCGGGCATCACGGTGGCGAGCCCGCTCAGTGCGTTCTTCGCCGCGTGGGTCTATGCGTTCGTCATCACGCTGCTCACCTGGGCGTTCAGCATCAACGGGCGTGACTACCTCACGGTGCACGCTGTGCGGATGGCGTCGCGCGGGGCACGGCCAGAGCCCTCCGACGTGCCCGGGGTCATCTTCATCCAGCTCGACGGTGTGCCGGCGCCGCTGCTGGAGAACGAGATCCGCGCCGGCAACATCCCCACGATCAGCCGGTGGGTGCGCTCGGGCAGCCACACGTGGACCGAGTGGACCGCCCGCGTCCCCTCGACGACCCCGGTGAGCCAGGCCGGCCTGCTCCACGGTCACAACGACGGCATCCCCGCCTTCCGCTGGTTCGACCGCGACCTCGGGCGCCTCCTCGTCGCCAACCGCCCGGCGGATGCCGCGGTGATCGAGGCGCGCATCAGCGACGGTCGCGGGTTGCTCGCCGACGACGGCGTGAGCATCTCCAACCTGTTCTCCGGCGACGCCCCGACGTCGTTGCTCACGATGAGCGGGCTCAAGCAGGGCAGGGCAGGGCTGGGGCCCTCACAGTCGTACGCCGCGTTCTTCACGCACCCCGCCGGCATCCTGCGGGCGGTCATCCTCACCATCGGCGAGATGGGCAAGGAGATCTTCCAGGCCCGACGCCAGGTGCGCCGGGGAGTCGAGCCGCGCATCCACCGGGGAGGGGCGTACGTCGCCCTGCGCGCGGCCACCAACGTGTTCCTGCGTGACCTCAACGTCGCGCTGGTCGTCGAGGCGATGATGCGCGGGTCGAAGTCCATCTACGTCGACTTCGTCGACTACGACGAGATCGCCCACCACGCCGGGGTGACCCGCTCGGAGTCGCTCGCCGCCTTCTACGGCCTCGACGACGCGCTGCGCAGCATCGAGCAGATCATCGACTCGGGGGTGGCGCCGCGGCCCTACGAGATCGTGCTCGTCTCCGACCACGGGCAGAGCCAGGGGGCGACGTTCCGCCAGCGCTACGGCCAGACCCTCGAGGAGGTCATCCGCGAGCACCTCGCCGACGGCCAGAGCGTCGCCGCGGCGACCGACGAGGTGGAGACGTGGGGGCCGGTCAACATGTTGCTCGGGCAGTTGTCGGGGCAGGACTCGGTGTCCGGGCGGCTCACCAAGAAGGTGCTGTCGGATCGGGATCCGCAGGCACCCGTGGGCCCTGCCGGGTCGGGCGGCCCGGTCGGGGGCGACGCCACGTCGGATGCCGGCCCCGTCGAGACCCCCGCGGACCTCACCGTCGTCGGGTCGGGCAACCTCGGTGGGGTCTGGTTCAGCCAGCACCCGACCCGACTCACGGCCGAGGACATCGAGCGCCTGCACCCCGGCCTGCTCAGCGCCCTGGCCGCCCACCCCGGCATCGGGTTCGTCGTCGTGCTCACGGCGGGTGGGCCGGTGGCCCTCGGGGCGAACGGCACCCACGACCTCACGACGGGTGTCGTCGTCGGTGACGACCCCCTGGCGCCCTTCGGGCCGGATGCCGTGAGCGACTTCGTGCACGTGAGCGGGTTCCCCAACGCTCCCGACATCTACCTCAACTCGCTCTACGACCCCGTGCTCGACGAGGTCGCGGCCTTCGAGGAGCTCGTGGGCTGCCACGGAGGGCTCGGCGGGTGGCAGACCCGTCCGTTGCTGGTCCACCCCGCCGGGTGGACCGTCGACGAGGACCTGCTCGACGAGCGCGGGCGCCTGCGCGGGGCTGACACCGTGCACCACCAGCTGGTGCGCTGGCTCGAGCGACTCGGCCACCGCGAGAACCTCGCTGCCTGAGGAGGGACGGCGACGGCATCCGCGCGTTGGCTACCAGTGACGCCGATGACGCCGTACGCTTGGGGTGCCGCGTCGGTCGACGCGGGCGACATGCAGTGGCACGGAGATCTGGGCATGGTCCCACGCACGCGTTCGGCGTGAGTCCCGATGCCGGGTGGTCAGCGCGGAGGGTCTTCCCCGTCGGACGCACTCGACACCGACGCCAACCCGTCGTGCCTGACTGAGGAGAAGGATCGCTTGTCACAGCGAGCTCCGCGCCGTGGAGGTGCGACCCGCACCGCACCGCGCGACCATGCACGTTCCGGCACCCCCGACGGCGAGGGCGTCATCCCCGTGCTGGCCCGGACCGTCCGCCAGGTCGAGGCTGCGGCCCAGCGCGGCAAGGTCCGCCCCAGCCAGCGCACCGCCTACCAGGTCGTGGCGCTGCTCGTGCGTGAGGAGCGCGCCCGCGTCAAGGCAGACACGACCATCAGCGATTCCGAGCGCACCGCGATGCTGACCCGTCTCGAGGGCATCGCCACGATCCTCGCGAAGACCGCGGCGCGCGACACCTCGCTGCTCGAGCTGCTCACCGACGGCGCCGTCGTGTCATCCGCCGCCATCGACCTGAAGAACGACCTGCTGCGTGCGGCCGGCCGCGAACCCGAGCCCGAACCCACCCCAGTGGTCTCGCCGACCGCCCCGTTCGCATCGGCGTCGCCGCGCGGAGTCGTGCCCAAGACCGTCATCGCCCGGCAGCTCGCGAATCCGTTCCTCGCGCCGGACTTCTCGGCTCTCCCCGCGCCCAGGCCGCGGACGAACCGACTCGGCGGGTGGGAGCTGCTCTCGCCCCTGTTCCGCGCCTTCGAGTACGGCGGCGACGCCACGTGCATGCCGCTGCCGGAGCCGACGCGAGTCGTGCACGGCATCAAGGGTCTCGAGCTGATGCACCACCAGGCCCAGGTGGTCGCCGCCGCTGCCGAAGGACACCGCACCTTCCTGCTGGCCGACGAGCCCGGTCTCGGCAAGACGGCTCAGGCGCTGTTGGCTGCCGATGCTGCTGGTGCCTTTCCCCTGCTCGTCGTCGTGCCCAACGTCGTCAAGGCGAACTGGGCGCGCGAGGCGGAGCTCTGGACGCCGCGACGTGCGGCGACGGTCATCCACGGTGACGGTGACACCGTCGACGGCTTCGCGGACATCGTCATCGTCAACTACGAGATCCTCGACCGGCACGTCGGCTGGCTCGGGGCGCACGGCTTCCGCGGCATGGTCGTCGACGAGGCCCACTTCATCAAGAACAAGTCCTCGCAGCGTTCCCAGCACGTGTTGGAGCTCTCCGAGCGCATCCGGTCCAAGCACGCGCGAGCCCTGTTCATGGCGCTGACCGGCACCCCGCTGATCAACGACATCGAGGACTTCAAGGCCATCTGGCAGTTCCTCGGGTGGATCGACTCCACGAAGCCGCGTCACGCCCTGATGGCAGCGCTCGAGGAGACCGGGCTGACCCCGGCCGACCACGGGTTCTACGCCGCCGCCCGAACGAGCGTCATCAACCAGGGCATCGTGCGTCGCCGCAAGGTCGACGTCGCCTCCGACATCCCGGCACGACGGGTCGCGGACCTGCCCGTCGAGCTCGACGACGAGGCGAGCCGTTCCATCCGGGCCGCCGAGCAGGAACTCGCGGCGCGACTGGTCAAGCGGTACGACGCGGCGCTGGCCGCTCGCTCGGTCTCCGTCGTCGTCGAGGGCATCGACCACGACATGGTCCGCAAGGTGGCGCAGTGGGAACGCAAGAACGCCACCACGGCGACCACCGGCGACAACGTGTTCACCGTCATGCGCAAGATCGGACAGGCCAAGGCCGGCCTCGCCGCGGACTACGCCGCGCAGCTCGCGCGCAACGTCGGCAAGGTGGTCTTCTTCGCCAAGCACATCGACGTGATGGACATCGCCGAGCAGACCCTGGCCAAGCGGGGCATCGGCTACGCGTCGATTCGTGGCGACCAGACACCGGCCGTGCGCAAGGCCAACATCGAGGCTTTCCTCACCGACCCCGAGATCTCCGTCGTGGTGTGCTCGCTCACGGCTGCGGGCGTCGGCCTCAACCTGCAAGTGGCCTCCAACGTCGTGCTCGCCGAGCTGTCGTGGACCTCGGCCGAACAGACGCAGGCGATCGACCGGGTGCACCGGATCGGGCAGACCGAGCCCGTGACGGCCTGGCGGATCATCGCGGCGCAGACCATCGACCCCCGCCTGGCCCAGCTCATCGACGACAAGGCCGGTTTGGCCGCTCGGGCGCTAGACGGGTCGGATGAGGAAGTTGGTTCCTCTGCTGACCTTCAGCTCGAGGCGCTCATGGCGATGCTCACGGACGCGCTCGAGGCCCGCGGGTTCCCGGCCTGATCAGGGCCTGGGGTGCAGGCGCAGAAAGGCTCCGAGCGCGATGAGCTCGTCGGGTGAGCCCGGCGAGAAGTCGGTGAGCACCCGCGAGCGCACGACGTAGGCCGCGTACTGCCCCCGCGAGATGCCCACATTGAGCCGGTGTCGGTCGAGCAGGAAGCCCATTCCGCGCGATACCTCGGAGTGCGACGACGCCGCCATCGACAGGATCGCCACCGGCGCCTCCTGCCCCTGGAACTTGTCGACGGTGCCCACGCGAACGTCCTCCAGCCCGGCACCACGAAGCACTGCTCGGATGCGGTCAGCCTGGCGGTTGTACGGCGTGATGACGATGAGGTCCCTCGCTGTCAGTGGCCGGCCAGGCGCTGGCGCACCCGGACCACCAGGCGCTGGCGCACGGGGGCCGTCCGTCGCGGAGGGGTCGTGCCACATCCGCCCGATGAGCGTCTGTGCCAGCGAGCAGACCGCCTCGGCCTCCTCCAGCGACTCGGTGGAGTTGTCGAGGTGGTCGACGACGACGACGTGCAGGCCGGGGCGGATGCCGTCCAGGCGCCGGGCGGCGGTCACCTGTTCGTATGAGGTCAGCGCCCCGTCGTAGGCGAGGTCGGAGACCACGGTGGTGAGGTCGGGGTGCATCCGGCGGGTGGTCTCGAGGAAGTAGCCGAGGTGAGCAGGCAGCACTGGTTCACCCGCGGCCAGCCACCCGAGCGCCGACTCGTCGACCGGTTGGGCATGCACCCCGGTCGACACCTGGGGCAGTTGCTGCGGGTCTCCCAGCAGCAGCAGCCGCCGGGCGCAAACCCCCACGGCCAAGGTCTTGGCCACGCTGAACTGACCGGCCTCGTCGATGACGAGCAGGTCGAGCTGGTCGCGAGCCACGCGACGCTCGTTGGTGAGGTCCCAGGCGCTTCCGCCGATGACGTAACCACGCCCCACCTGGTCATGTTGCGCGGCGAAGGCCGCGAGGTCGTCGGCCTTGGGCAGGGAGGTCCACGCCGGGTCGGGCGTCGCCTTGGCGACTTTGCCCACCTGGGCAGGATCGAGCCCGGCGCGCACCACCGCTGACAGCACGTTCTCGACGGCGGCATGGCTCTGGGCGCAGACCCCGATCCGCCATCCCCAGGCGGCGAGTCGTGCGATGACGTGCCCGCCGACGTGGGTCTTGCCCGTGCCGGGCGGGCCCTGGGCCGCGACGTAGGAGTCGTCCATGGCGAGCAGCGCTGCCTCGATGGCGTTGACGACGCGGTCGTCGCCCGCGTCGGCCACCGGCGGCAAGGCAGCGCCACCCCTCAACCGCGGTGCCCGACGCAGCAGCACGTCGGTGCCCGCCGACACCGGAACCGCCCCCGACGCCAGCACCTCCTCGGCGACCTCGGCCAGGGCCCGGTCGATCGAGTCGGTCTTGATGGGGCCACCCGGGGTGAGGGCCACGGGGAGGTCGTCGTGGTCACCCAACGACCGGGTGTGCTGCTCGCTGAGGGTGACGACGAGGCGCGCCACTCCGTCGGCGGACAGCTCTTCATCAATGGACAGCACGGTGCCCTTGCTGGGGTTGACCGTGTTGGCATCCATGGGCGGTGCCTCGAACCCTGCAGGCCCGGGCGCCGCGTAGACGACGTGGCACTCGCCCACGCGTGGCGCTCCGCCAGCGGCCTCTCCGGTGAGGCGCAGGACCCGACGGGGGTTGTGCCGGGCGGACTGCTGCGCCCACGGCTCGACGACCTCCGCGCGGTCGACGACGAAGACGCCGTCGGCGCGGCGCCAGTCACCGACGGGCAGGCGCAGCCGCTCGTAGTGCTCCTGCCACGCCGGTTTGTCCTCACGGGCATGGTAGAGAACCGACGAGGCGATCATCGCCATCGCGCGCTGCTCGTCGCTCCACTGCGCCGGGGGGATGTCGTCGACCAGCGCTCGAACGGCCGCTTCGAGAGCAAGAGCAGCCGCCCGCTTGTCGCTGACCGGTGCTGCGGAGGCACCGTCGTCGTCGACCGGGCCCGCCGGGGAACCACCCGCGTCCCGGCACCGAGCGAGCAGCCAGTCGCGCAGCCTCAGGGTGGAGACGCAGTCGAGCTCGTTGTAGTCCGCGATCTCGGCCAGCAGTGACGCGGCTTCGTCGGTGCGGCCCTCGTTGGTGGCAGCGGAGAACTGGTGGTAGACCACGATGCTCTCGGCCCCGCCCTGCACCTCACCCTCGCGTGCCGGCATGTAGAGCGGCTCGAGCTTCTTGATGGAGTACGACCGCTGCGAGATGCGCACCCCGGCCTTGACCACCGCGTAGAGGTCGACGAAGACGCGGCGGCGCAGGAGGTCATCGACCTCGTCCTCGTAGACACCGTGCCTGGCGGCCATCCGCAGCAGGGCAGCCGGCTCATACGGCGCGTAGTGGTAGACGTGCAGGTCTGGCCAGGTCGCCAGGCGCGCGTTGACGTGGTCGACGAAGGAGACGAGGGCCTGCTTCTCCTCGCGCCGGTCGTGGGCCCAGAACGCCCGGAACCGTTCCTCCCCGCTGTCGACCTCGATCATCCCAAAGAGGTACTCCAACCCCCAGATGCCTGACCCCGGCTCCTGCCACAGCGGGTCGCCCTCGAAGTCGAAGAAGATGTCGCCCGTGCTCGGTGCGGGCAGTCGGCTCAGGGCCGCGACGTCGGTCACCTCGTGGTGCACCGCGCCGGTGGGGTCGGCCTCCTGCACGAGCTGCAGCCGGGCCTGGGCCCGCAACCGGTCGAGCGACTGCGCCCTGACGTCGGCCACCGGCCCGGTGCTCGATGCCAGGTCGTCGATGGTGCGCACCCCGGCCTCGTGCAGCCGTCGACGGGTGGGCCGTCGCATCCCGGCGACGAGCAGCAGGTCTCGTGCTGCCTCGACCTCGGCCACGCACGTCGCGCAGGACCCGCAGGCCAACCAGCGCTCATCCCCCCACGCCGCGGGTGCCTCGTCGGCACGGTGGTCGGCGAGGATGCCGTCGAGCCGGGCTCGGCGGCTGCGGTAGACCGGGAGCACCTCACCGAGCGGGTCGTCACGCGTGGCCCCGTCGCCGAGCACCAACCGCACGATCGGCGCGACCGGTGCCCCGGCATCCAGCAGGAGGGCGGCGTAGGCGCCGACCTGGAGCAGGGCGGAGACGGTGGCGTGGCGGGCCAGCTTGGTGTCACTGACCAGCCAGCCGGCCGGGGTGAGCTCGAGGAAGTCGGCGCGGCCGACGAACCCGCCGTCGAAGACGGTGGCCTGGCTGACCACCTCGGCTCCCGAGCTCAGCGTCTCGAGGGTGGTCGTCATCGCGGCGGCCAGGTCGTGCGGTGTGTTCGACGGTGTCGGCAGGTGGCGGACCCGGCCCGGGTGCTCGCGACTCAGCCGTCGCAGCTCGGCCTGTTCGTGCTGGTCGCCAAGGGCCTTGACCCGGTCGAGCATCGGGTCGCGGGGCTCCTCGACCCGCTCGGCGCGGCCGAGCAGCACGTCGAGCTGGCGCACGACGGCGAACTCGCACGCGGATGCCGTGCGCAGGTCGCTGGCGCTGATGACGAGCCGGGCGTCGTCGCCGAGGAGGAGCATGCACCGAACCTAACAACGGCGACCGACACGGCCTGCGGACGGCATCCCCACTGCGGAGTCGACGCGCAGGTGCACGGTTTCGCGGGCGGTCTCACCTCGACCGCGACCCCCCTGACGTCAGATCCAGCTCGGCAGCCACATCCGCCAGCGCCAGTGGTCGTAGGGGATGGTCTCCCCGACGTAGATGGGGTGGAAGAACGCGAACATGGCCAGGGTCAGCAGGAGGTAGCCCCCGACGATGAACCAGCGCGTGCGCCATCGCTGCGGGTCGTCCTCGCGCCGCCCGACGAACAGTGCGATGACGAACGTGACCGCGAGCACCACCCACGGCTCGAACGCCACGGCGTAGAAGGCGTAGATCGTGCGATCGGCGAAGGCGAACCACGGCAGGTAGCCGCCGACGATGCCGGCCGCGATCGCCCCTGCCCGCCAGTCCCGGCGCACCAGCCACCACCACACGACCACCGCGAGGGCGAGCACGCCGAGCCACCACACCGTGATCGTGCCGACGGGGTTGATGGCCTGCGAGCACTGGTCGACGGTGCACCCGGCGACCCCGCGCGTCGGGCTCTCGTAGTAGAAGGACGTCGGCCGCAGCTGCAGGATCCAGGTCCAGGGGTCGGACTGGTAGGGGTGCGGGGTCTGCAGCGTCGTGTTGAAGGCGAAGGCGTCCTGGTGGTACTTCACCCAGTTGCGCAGCACCGGGGGCAGCCACATGACGCCCTCGCCGGGATGGAAGGTGTTCCACTGCCGGTGGTAGCCGACGTCGCTGCGGAACCACCCGATCCACGACGCCACGTAGACCACGGCGGTGGTGCCGACCATGGCCAGCGCCGCGAAGGGGCCGTCCTTGAGCACCGCCCCGAGACCCCAGCGGCGCACCCCGGCTGCGCGTCGAGCGCCCATGTCCCACCACACGGTCATCAGCCCGAACGCCGCGAGGAAGAACAGCCCCGACCACTTCGTGCTTGTCGCGAGGCCCAGGGACAACCCGGCGACCCAGCGCCACGGGCGCCAGCCCAGCCACGGCCCCATCCCCTGCGGCCACGTGCCCCGCGGCAGCGCCCCCACGCGCGCGGCGAGGATCTCGCGGCTGCGGTCGCGGTCGATGAGCAGCGCCGCGAACCCGCACAGTGCGAAGAACGACACGAAGATGTCGAGGATGCCGGTGCGTGACATCACGAAGTGCGACCCCTCGAAGGCCAGCAGGAAGGCCGCGACACAGCCCAGCGCCGTGGAGCCGAACATCCGCCGGGCCACCCGCCCGAGGATGAGGATGGACAGCGTCCCGACGACCGCGGCCGACACCCGCCACCCGAACCCCGAATCGGACCCGAAGACCCACTGGCCGGCCGCCAGCATCCACTTCCCGACGGGAGGGTGCACGACCATGTCGCCGTCGACGGTGGAGAAGACGTCCGGGTTGCCGCCGGTGAAGACCTTGTCCGGCTCCTTCAGCGTGCTGAGAACCCGCATCTCGACGCCGAAGCGCAGCATCGAGGTCGCC
>Ga0208823_1000310_pt1 | contig 42190 bp, 40 predicted proteins | sample AD_UKC075_MetaG_FD_184440 | JGI IMG/M metagenome (GOLD analysis project Ga0208823, IMG submission 184440) | Active sludge microbial communities of municipal wastewater-treating anaerobic digesters from USA - AD_UKC075_MetaG (SPAdes) (version 2) | ecosystem: Engineered > Bioreactor > Anaerobic >...
CCCGCATAAAAGTGGAAGGACATACCGCAGTGGTAGAAGGGGGCGCGCGTCTTTTAGGGGCTAAGGTTAGGGCTACTGACCTGAGAGCAGGTGCCGCTTTGGTTCTAGCCGGCCTGGCTGCTGAAGATGAAACGGAAATAGAAGAGGCGGTTCACATTTTCCGGGGTTATGAGAAAATTGAAGACAAGCTAAAAAACCTGGGAGCCAGGGTGAAATAAAAAAGAGGCGATGAGCCTCTTTTTTTGTCAGCTCTTATGGAAGATATTAAACAGTATAAGCCGGCCCGGTTGGCACACAATATCTGTACTTAAAATTAGAGGAGGAGTTGTATGAACCGGGAAAGAGCTAAGGGCGTGCTGGCATTTTTTGCTTTGTTTTTAATAGGTTTAGCTGTTTATGGTGTTTTTGATGCTGCTTTGGCTCCCAGTAAACCCATGGTGCAGGAGGAGCCTCAACCAACTGAAGGAGTTAGTAAGGTAGCCGCCCAGGTTAGCCCGTCAGTAGTAGGTATTACTAGTTTTAAACGGGGACAAAGGGTCTTTGACGGTTATGATAGTGAATCCACTGGCTCAGGGGTGATTCTTGATAAAAAGGGTCACATAGTTACCAATAACCATGTGGTAGCCAATGCAGACCAATTGATTGTTACACTGGTAGATGGAGAAGAAAGAGAAGCCCGGATAGTAGGAACTGATTCTCCTACGGATCTGGCAGTCATAAAGATTAAAGGCGATGACGATTTACTGCCGGCCGAATTTGGTGATTCCGACAAGCTGGTAGTAGGTCAGGAAGTGGTGGCTATAGGCAATCCATTAGGATTAAGCTTTGCCCGTTCGGTAACGGCTGGGATAGTCAGCGGACTAAACCGGTTACTGAGCACGGAAGAAGGTTTTGCTTACCGGCTGATTCAAACTGATGCCGCTATAAATCCAGGTAACAGCGGCGGAGCACTGGTTAATCTGGAGGGCCAGATAATAGGTATCAACTCGGCCAAGATTGCAGCAGAAGGTTTTGAAGGTATGGGCTTTGCTATACCAGCCAACCAGGTAAAAATGGTCACCGATGACCTGCTGCGCCATGGAAAAGTACAGAGCCCCATACTGGGGGTGCGCATAGTAGGGGAAATAAGCCCTGAAAAAGCCAAATATCATAGATTACCCATTCATCATGGTGTAGTAGTAGAGCCTAAGCGGGGGGGACCAGCTGATAAAGCGGGTCTAAAGCCCTTTGATATAATTACCCGTATCGACAACCAGGACGTTACTACCAGTCTGGAATTGCAGGAAGCGATATTCAGCAAAAGGATTGGACAGGTAGTTAAGGTGCGGTTGATGCACCTTCCTCAGGGTAACAGTGCCCAAGCCCAGGTGAAAACCGTTAAGGTCAAACTAACTGAATAGGCTTATGAGCCGCAGTTGAGTTTTCATGAAACAAAGCCCCGCCGGTGCCAGCGGGGCTTTCAACACTATAAGCCCATACGGGTATATTCTTCCTCATCGGGTTCGGCATCATCAAAAGTAGGTACATTTATATCAGGAGGATTATCTCTTAGATCATGGATGCGGCCTTCTTTCATATAGAAGCATTCCTTTTTACCTATATGGACGATGATTTCCAGACCGCCTTCAGCAGTTAGCTGATAGAAATTTTCCCCAATACGTAAAATTTCCTGGATAGGCCCCTTTCCCAGCATTTTAATGCCATACTTCTTGAGCTTGATTTTGTCCACATGAATGCGCATCATGTCGAACATGGATTTTTTAGCGGCTTCCGCCATTTTAGTCAGGTCGATGGCTTGAGTGTCCCGGAAAATAATACGAAGTTCAAAACCAACCATGTTATTTGGAGAAATTTGTCTACTCATGTAAATCAACCTCCTTTTTAACAAAATAGCATATTCATGGCAAAATAGTAAGCTGTTAAATGCTAGGATAAAAGAACAGGAGTATTGTGCCGGAGGCATTATGAGATGCCCGGGTATACTGCCCAGCCAGATCTTATAGGATGAGCATAATTTTGACTGTAGAAATATCCTAATAAGGAAATTTAGCCAACCAAGACTATAAACGTAACCAACTTGAAGGGGAGGTACCGGTTCAGGATGGGGGCGACTGCAGAATAGTGCCGAAATCACCCACTACTACATCCCCCTGAGGTGAACAGGTAATACCATAAAGAAAATGGTCGGTGGCAGTGTTTTGAACTCTCCATTGAACTCCGTCCTGGGAATAAGCCACCTTGCCCGGCGTACCGGTTATAGCAAAACGATCCTGGCAGAAAACTGCATCCAGCCAGAAAGGAGGTTCCTCACCCACTTGTAACACGGTCCAGGTGCTGGCATCAGGAGAGGTCATAACCAGGCCAAAATCACCAACTGCTACGAATAAGCCCTGGCCGAAGGTTACGCTCTGCAAAGATTCTGTACCTGCTGTCACTTCTATTTGCTGCCAGTCCTGACCATTGGAAGAAACCAGAACAGTGCGGCTGTTGCCTACTGCCACATAGCGCTCGGCTCCAAAAACGATGCCATTGAGGTTAGTTGCGGTGTCTGATTCTTCCAGTTCCCACTCCCTCCCATCCTGGGAGGTCAGAATAATACCCTTCTCGCCGACGACCACAAATTGCCCGTCCCCAAAAGTAACTGCTCGCAGGCGGTTGCTTACCGGAACTGGTTGGAGCATCCAGTTGACACCATTGGGGGAGGTGAGAATGGTGCCATTATCCCCCACCGTAACAAATATCCCGCCCCCATAAGCAATGCCCCATAAATTGTTGGTGTTTTGGCTCTCCCGGACCAGCCAGGTAACCCCATCAGAAGAAGTTAAGATAGTTCCGTTATTGCCCACTGCTGCCAGGGTATCGTTACCCAAAGCTATATCGTGCATTTCTTCATGTATCCCGGAACTCCGCTGGGTCCAGATGACTGCATCTGGAGAAGTCAGTATGATTCCTCCCAGACCTGTGGCTGCCAGTAGATCCGGACTGCTGGCAACGCTCAAAACCAGCCGCAAATCGTCGTTAAACAGTACCTCCCACTCCCGGCCAGTGGAGGAGGTAAGCACTACCCCGGTATCCAGGTCGAAATCCCGCCCTACGGCTACATAGACTCCATTGTGAAAAGTAACATCCTCCAAAAAAGAGGTATTGTTAGAATCGGCGCTGCTCCAATTTTCCCCATCGGGAGAAGTAAAGATAGTGCCCCCGCCTCCCACGGCTACAAACTGACCTTCTCCGAATACAACGCTGTTTAAGGGAAAACCGCTGAAGGAACCCTGATTAACCCAGTCCAGGCCATCAGCAGAAGTGAAAATGGAACCGTTGGTTCCTACCGCCACAAAAGTGTCATTGCCGAAGGTTACCCCCTCCAGCCAAAAAGCCGCCACTCCCGTACTGGTCCAGTTTTCCCCGTCAGTGGAGGAGGCAATAGTCCCCAACTGCCCCACCGCTACCAGCACCCCGTTACCGAAGGCCACATCATCCAGCCAGGCATTGGTATTCGATTGCCGGGCTGTCCAGGTGGCCCCGTCCGGTGAGGTCAGAATGGTACCTTCCATACCTACCGCAACAAATAGACCGTTCCCAAAGCCTACTCCAGAAAGGTAATTGGTAGTACCGCTGTTTTGTATGATCCAGTTAATACCATCACGGGAAGTCATTATAGTGCCGAATTGGCCTACGGCAACAAATAGCCCCTGGGCATAGGTTACTGCCCGCAAAGCATTGCCCTGGGGCAAGGGGTTGCGCCACAACCATAAGTTATCGTTCATTTCCAAACACCACCGCTTTCTTAGATTGGGATGCCGGCATGTATTTATTGCCGGAATCAGCTTAAATCAGTTCCATTAATTATGTATGCTAATCATCATCATTTTGGTGATTTTTACATACCTATGGTATTCCCATTGACAACTGGCAGGTGCAGTATTACACTAGATTAGTAAATTACTATTTTAGTAATCTAGTAATGGAGGTGCACCAGGTGAGAATACCTACTACCCTAAAGCATAAACCGGTAATAGCTATAAACGATTACGAGCGGGTGGATGGACGCCAGGCTTACCAATCAGATACCAAAGGGCTGTCAGTGGGATTGGCTCAGTGGAATGACCGTGGAAAAATAGATATTTCCGCGAAGATATGGAGATATACCGGGGAGAAGTGGTCACGGCAGTCCGAGGAGATGCCCCTGCACCGGGTTTTAGATTTAGCTCTGCTGATCTGTGCAGCCAAGCAGCATTTCCAGGAAGCCTACCGCTATGAAAAATTATATGACCCTGATAACACTGTTATCAGCCGCATCGGTTTGCAGGGTGATGCCATGACGGTTGAGGTCTGCACCGATAATCCTCTGATTGATGAGGATATGAAACTGTTTCGGGATTGTTTGGCCAGAGATGACGAATTGATAAGTGAACGGCTCAGAACTCTGTCCCGCGTATTGCAGGAAATGGGTTATTGATCACACAGGAGAGTGACAGATGTGAAAATATCCAGCGAAAGGAAAAAGGAACTGTTGACTGAATACAAGCAGATGAAGCCCGATATGGGGGTTTTGGCAGTTATAAACAAGAATGACAATCGCTATTGGTTAGAGGCCGCTCCGAATTTGAAAGGAAAAATCAACAGCGTTGCTTTTCAACTAAAAAATGGAAGCCATGTCAACCGCCAACTGCAGAAAGATTGGAACGATCTGGGGGAAGAGGCTTTCCAAATAGTAGTTTTGGAGCAGTTAGAATATGAGGAAGATGAATCCAAAACCGATTACCGTGAGGAGCTAGAGTTGTTAAAGATAATCTGCACTGACAAACTGGAAGAACAGGGAGTTGCGTTTTATTAGTTCCGGTGGGTAACATTCTTGCTGTAGGAACTGATTCATGTTAATATAATCTTGTCAATTACTAAGAATGACAGAGGAAAGAACATGCGCAAGAGTATTCTGGCTTAAATAAATACTATTGGGTCGGCAGAGAAATATCTGCTGGTCCTGTTGTGCCCAGAATGCTTGCTGCTGCTGTAAATAAAATAACCCCGGAGCGAGAAGGCACCGGTATCATTTTTTGAGCTTTAGGCTGCAGGAAACAGGAGTTTCTGGCAGCCTTAAATTTTTTTCTGGAGGTTCTGCCAAAATGCTTATCAGCTGTCGCCATATTAAAAAAAGCTATAACGATAAAATAGTATTGGACGGTATCGATTTAGATATCAGCCGGGGGGATCGGATTGGTTTAGTGGGCCGAAACGGAGCTGGCAAATCGACCCTGGCGGATATTCTCACAGGTAACAGTGAATATGATGAGGGCAGTATTATATCTTCACGCCGGAAGATAAAGGTAGGCTACCTGCGCCAAACTGAAGATGGGGGAGTTTTTCGCGATGTAATGATTAATGAAGTGGAAATGAGCGGTGAACTGCAGCGGCTAACCAGTCACCTGGGAGTTGCCGGCCTTGACGTACTGGGTGAGGAGCGGTGGCATCACCTCAGCGGTGGTGAAAAAAGCAAATTAGCTCTGGCAGCTGTTTGGGCGGCTCAACCGGATTTAGCCATATTGGATGAGCCCACCAACCATATGGACTATCAGGGCATGGAATACCTGATTCAGGAACTGCAGCGTTTTGACGGAGCCGTGATTATCATTTCCCATGACCGTTATTTTCTGGATAAGACGGTTACGCAAATAGCGGAAATTGAAAAGGGCAAAATTACCATGTATCCTGGTAACTACTCTGACTTCCGGGCAGCCAAACAACAGCTGCGGGAAAGTCAATGGCACCTGTATAAATCCCAGCAAAAAGAGCAGCGTAAGATCGATCAGGCCATCGAACAGCTCAAAACCTGGTCTGATAAAGCTCATCGGGAATCAAGACATAAGGGCGGCGGCATGGTCGGCGGCAAAGAATACTTTCGCAAGAAAGCCAAGAAGCGTGATCAGGCCATAAAGTCGCAGCTGAAGCGGTTGGAAAAAATGCGTCAGGAACAAGTAGAGCGTCCTGCCGCCGATCCCAGGGTAAAGCTTCATATGAACTCCACTCCCAAAGGCAGCCGCCGGGTTTTGGAAGCGGACAGCATAAGCAAAGCCTATGGGAATAGGACTCTTTTCACTGACAGCTCTTTTTATATAAACCGTGGTGAGAAAGTAGGGATTTTTGGTCCCAACGGGTGCGGCAAAACAACTTTGGTGAGGATAATTCTAGGACAGGAAAATCTGGATGGGGGACAGCTGTTTGTGAGTCAGTCGGTTAAGAAAGCTTACGTCAGTCAGGAACTACCCCCGGAAGAACCAGAGAGCTTCCTGGATTTAATCAGAAATTGGCCCCCAGCCAAACAAAAACAGATTATCCAGCTTATGATAGCTTTAGGGTTAAGCTATGATCTCTTTCACGTAGCCTTAGGCCAGCTCAGCCGGGGCGAGTGCATGAAGATAGCTATGGGGCTGGCTATCTGGGGAGAAAATAACCTGTTGATACTCGACGAGCCTACTAACCATCTGGATGTCTACAGCCGGGAAGCCCTGGAGGAAAGCCTGCTCCAGTACCCGGGCACCATTTTGCTCATCTCCCATGATCGCTATCAGCTGGACCGGGTTTGTGACCATATGCTGGTTTTTGAGCAGCGCCAGATAAAAAGGGTGGAAGGCCAGCTGACTGACTATCTAAGCAAGAAGCGTGATGAAAGTAAGGCAGATTTGGTGAAGGCCAGCGCCGAGGAGAGACTGATTCTGGAAACCCGCATTTCCCGGGTTCTCAGCGAACTAAGCCTTCTTAAGCCAAATAGTCCTGAGTATGCAGCTCTGGATGAGGAATACCAGGAATTGCTCCGGCAGCGGTCCAAGCTAATGCAGGAAAGTCGTACCTAAAAGCTGGTACCTTTTTCATACCAATAGTAGAATAGGAACAAGAAACTGAAATACTGACAAGGATGTTGGCTATGGCTATATTTTCAATTGATCAGTTCACCCAATGGCTGGAGGAGGCGGTGGAGCGCGTTCCGCCCCGCTATCTCCGTGAGCTGACCGGAGGATTCAATGTACAGGAGGAATGCAGACAGGAAGGGGACTACTACATTCTGGGTGAGTATATCGAAGATGGTCAGCTGGGAGGCTTCATTGTTTTTTACTATGGTTCCTTTGTGAGTCTGCTGAAGGATGAACCTGAAGAAGTCTGGAATGAAGAAATCATAGATACGGTTTTCCATGAAATGCAGCACCATCTTGAGTCTATGGCTGGACGAGACGATCTGGCCCGTCAGGAACTGGAAGAACTGGGCAGGATACTAGGCCAGCAGAAGGGATGAACAAAATGCGCTGCTCTGCAGCACGGCTAGATTTGGCAGGTTATGGTGCTTATTTTTATATAAAAATGAGGACGGATTATGCCGCCTTCCCAAATTGTACAGAAAGTGGCAAAGTAATGGTTGAGGGAAAGAATTAAAGGAGAGTGAAGGTGTATGGAACGGTACAACAGTATTTCCTGGGAGATAGTAGATGAGGGGATAGGCCTGCTTACTCTAAATCGGCCGGAAGCTTACAATGCCGTTGACGGAGAAATGCTGGATGAGCTGGAAACTTTCTGGCGGGTTCGTCTCTACGATCTGGATACCAAAGTGATAATCATGCGGGGTGCGGGTGAGAAGGGATTTTGCGCCGGCCTGGACATGAAATACACCATGGAAAATGCCAATGCCATGAAAGACAACGCAGCAGAATCCTACAAATTCCAAGCCCGGTTAGGGCGGCTCAACCTGGCTATGCGCCGGGCGCCCCAGCCCATCATAACCCTGGTACATGGCGCAGCAGCTGGTGAGGGTTTCAGCTTTGTATTGGCTTCTGATATCCGCATTATTTCACCTGATGCCCGGTTTTGTGCCGCTTACATAAATATCGGCCTGGGTGGGGCCGATATGGCTTGCAGCTATCTTTTGCCGCGCTTAATCGGCGCAGGACGCGCTTATGAGATCATGTATCTGGGCGAATTCGTTTCCGCTCAGGAAGCGGTAGAGCTGGGGCTGATATCACGGGTGGTGGATAGGGAGGACCTGTATGATACTGGTTTGGAAATGGCCCGAAAAATGGCCGCCCGTAATCCCTTGGTCTTAAGGCTGACCAAGGAAGCTATTAACATGAACATCGATGCGGGGGGCATGGAACAGGCTTTATGCATGGAAGACCGTAATCAGATTTTATTGACTCTGGCTTCAGGTATCAGATCCACTGTGTAAACCATATGTAGGGAGGCCAGGCCTTGAAACATTCACTGGATAGCTGCTTCAAGACCTAACCCTTTTAAAAACTTTACTCTTCCGTAGTTGGGAACCGACGGCGGCGGATTCTTCTTGGGGCAGCGGTTCTGAATCTTACGGTTGAGAAGGTTATGATAGCTGTTTTTCCTAATATATGGCCAGATGAGGACATAAAGTCTGCAGCTACAGCTATGGTAATCTTGGAATTAGCGGGTATGCCATTAATGGGTGTGATAAAAACCTTTTTGCCTTGGCCAGATGCAGTGCTGCGGGATACGCGAATGGGGATGCGGAAAGTGTTGGCCCACATCCGTATTTTGTTGCGGTTATGGAACCAAACCCTATTATCCACTACATTTTCATCGAAGGTTAGGGTGATGGTAAAACGGCCGGAACTAACCCCAGCGGCACCGTTGGCAGGGATTGAACTCACTAAACTGAAAAACTTTTCTTCACAATGAGGCCTTCTGTCATCATGTGGATGCCGTCTGTGATCCCGGCGATGGTCTCTGTCGTCCCATGGAGGGTGATCATCATGGCAGAAGGAATCTCTTCTGTCATCCCAGTGAAAAAATCTTTCGCGGAAGCGAGACATTAATAAAACCTCCTTCATATGGTAACCAAACGGTTTGCTTTATTCTATGTTCAGATATGATTCATGGACACCTTGCTTAGATATGTAGTTTATTCCAGCTATAGCCTAGGTCTTATGTTAACAAAACAGCTAAATATAACTATTTTTTAGTATTATTGAACAATCTACTTTAGTAACACTTGGAATACTTCGGTATAAAAGGGAGCAGGGGTGATGCCATTGGCATATTTGTTGCATAATGGACATCCTGGGGTCTGCATTGCCATCCCTAAATATGAACAGGTATAATTGTGCCAGATGCAATCTAGGAAGGAATGGGAACATGAAGCTGATCTATACTGGCAAAACCAAAGATGTGTACCTGCAAGAAGATGGCTACTATCTTCTCAAGTTCAAAGATGATGCCACCGGCGCAGACGGCGTATTTGATCCCGGGGCCAACTCGGTGGGTCTGACGATAGAAGGTGCCGGTCGGGCTGGTTTGCGCCTGACCAAATACTTTTTTGAAGTCCTGCATCGAGAAGGAATCCCCACTCATTTTATAAGTGCAGATATAGAAAACTCTACCATGACGGTGAAACCGGCTGATTTATTTGGCAAAGGATTGGAAATAATCTGCCGGCTGCGGGCGGTAGGCAGCTTTTGGCGCCGTTATGGGGATTATGTGCAGTCAGGGCAGCCCCTGGATTATTTTGTAGAAGTTACCATAAAGGATGATGAGCGGCAGGACCCACCCATATCTGAGGATGCTCTGCACATGTTGGGCATTCTCACTCACGAGGAATACGCCATATTAAAAGACCTTACCCGTAGAATTACCGCTATCGTAAAGGAAGAGCTGGCCCAAAAAGGCATTGAACTATATGATATCAAGTTTGAATTTGGCCGGGTAGGCGAGGATAAACATATTGCCTTGATAGATGAAATATCAGGGGGGAATATGCGAGCCTTCAAAGACGGACGCCAGCTTCAGCCCCTGGAACTGGAAAAAATTATGCTGGGAGCAAACTGAGGTGTATCCAACCCCCTCTTAGGCTGAAAAGAGGGGGTTTTCTTACCAGCTTTCACATCTGACTAGCTTTTATTAAACAGGTTACGGTGCTCCACCATGATACAGGCATTCTCTATCAAGGTCATGTGGTTTTCCTGAGCCAGTTGCTGGCTTTCCTCATTACAATGAACACCCAACTGGGTCCAAACTACGGGCACCCCTTTTTCCTGGGCAGCCTTGACGATATCGTAAACTTCTTCACTGCGGCGGAAAACATCAACCAGGTCTATGGCTACAGGAATGGATTGCAAATCAGGATAACACTTTTCTCCCAGCACTTCGGTCAGGTTAGGGTTAACCGGTACGACTTTGTATCCCTGCTGCTGCAGGTACCTGCTGACACGGTTGCTGGCACGGTCAGGCTTGTCTGACAGGCCGACTACCGCTATAACCTTGGCTTGATCTAGAATGGCCTTTTTCTGGGTGGTTTTATCAGGCATCTTGTCACTCCCTTAAAACTTATAATATAATTATGAACTTTCATATTATGCCCAAATTATTCGAGCTGGTTCGCGCTGCGGGATACGATGGTATTTATAAACCGGATAGCCTATCATTAAAGCTCCGTGAGGAACATGACCTTCAGGCAGGCCTAAGGCCTCCTGCAGGGTAGGATGGTAAGTGGCGGCAGTATTGAGCCAGCCGGCCCAACATGCTCCTAATCCTCTGGAATAAGCGGCCAATTCCAGATAGGCCAGGCTGATCACGCAATCAGTCCCCGCTCCAAACACGTCGCCGGGAGAGTGGGCCATGATCACATGAGGGGCGCGGCGCAGGATTCGATCTATCCCCTGGTCCCAGGCTTCTACCAATCGACCATAGCGCCTGTTCAAGGCTTCATCCTGACTTTGTGCCAGCAGCATGCGCATCCAATCTATTACCAGACCAGCGAGATGCTGTATCTTGGCCTGGTCTTCGATGATCAGCCAATAAACCTGCTGCTTGTTGCTGCCGGTAGGGGCATAACGAGCTATATCGATCAATTCTTCCAGCTGTTGACGGCTTAAGGCCGTTTTCTTAAAGGTGCGGGTGGAGCGCCGGGTCCTTAAAAAGTGATCTATCTGGTTTTGGTCGGGGAGGATATCAGGGATTATGGACGACAGGCTTTCGGGACCGGTGTCCTCCAAAGTCAAAGCTCCATGAGGACAAACTGCTACACAGTGGCCACAGTGGATGCAAAATTCTTCAGCATTCTCTACTGCCGTTGGGTAACTGTCTTTCTCAGGAAAGACAATTAGCTTGCCTGGGCATTCCAGGCCACAGATACGGTCGCGCTGACATTTGTCGGTATCAATTTCAATAAAGCTCATTAAAACGTCCTCCTCCTCGTGTTTTTATCACTTAAAGCCCATGACTTTCCCTTATTATAACTAAAGCAGTTGATTTCCACATCTTTAACAATTCGGTAGGAGGCGGAAAATAGGGGGTATCAATGCTGGATCTGTGGGGGAATTCCAGGTTGTAGCTGGAATACAATCTTTACAGCAGATTATGGAGTGGAATCCATTATAATGAGTGTCCTGTTAAATTGGAATAATAAGCAGTGCAATCAGGAAGGATTCCTGTTAAGGAACCCGAAAAAGTGTTACTACCCATAATTTTTGCTAGGGGGATGATTATGGAATCAATAGTAATCAGACAGCTAGTGCGGGATACCGACCGTTATCTAAACCAACAGGTAGAGGTCAATGGTTGGATACGCAGTAACCGGGATCAGAAGGCTTTTGGATTTATTGCCTTAAATGACGGCACTCACTTTAACACTGTTCAAGTAGTTTATGAAAAAGACACCCTCAGCAATTTTTCCGAGGTAGCCCACTACCGGGTGGGGGCGGCTATTACCGTACAGGGTAAAGTAGTGGCAACTCCCCAGGCTAAACAGCCTTTTGAGATAAAAGCAGAGCATATCATACTGGAAGGGGATTCTCCCGAAGACTATCCTATTCAACCTAAGCGGCATAGCCGGGAATTCTTGCGGGAAGTGGCTCATTTGCGCCCGCGCACTAATTTATTTGCGGCTGTTTTTCGCATAAGGTCGCTGGCGGCCTTTGCCGTGCACCAGTTTTTTCAGCAGCGAGGATTTGTCTATGTACATACCCCCATAATAACCGCTAGTGACGCGGAAGGAGCCGGGGAACTGTTTCGGGTAACTACCTTGGATCCTGCCCAGCCGCCTCTAGATGATAAAGGTCAAGTTGACTTTGGCCAGGACTTCTTTGGACTACCCACCAATTTGACGGTGAGTGGCCAATTGGAAGCGGAAGCATTTGCACTGGCCTTTCGGGATGTCTATACATTCGGCCCCACTTTCCGGGCGGAGAATTCCAACACCGCACGGCATGCATCTGAGTTCTGGATGATTGAACCGGAGATAGCTTTTGCGGATTTACAGGATGATATGCATCTAGCTGAAGCCATGATCAAACATATCGTGAACTATGTGCTGGAAAATGCCCCAGAGGAAATGAAGTTCTGCAACCAATTTGTGGATAAAGGTCTTCTGGAAAGGCTGCAGTCTATTGTTCGCCAGGAATTTGCTCAGGTTACCTACAGCGAAGCGGTTAAGTTACTGCAAGACTCCGGGGAACGGTTCGATTATACCCCCGAGTGGGGCAGTGACCTGCAGACTGAGCATGAACGCTATTTAACCGAGAAAGTGTTTAAGGGACCGGTTTTTGTAACTGATTACCCCCGGGACATCAAAGCCTTTTACATGCGGCAAAACGATGACGGTGCAACCGTAGCGGCTATGGACTTGCTGGTCCCTGGAGTAGGAGAGTTGATTGGGGGCAGCCAGCGGGAAGAAAGGCTGGAACTTCTGGAAGCCCGTATGGAAGAACTGGGCATGTCCAAAGACGAACTGTGGTGGTACCTGGACCTGCGTAAATACGGCGGAGTCAAGCACGCCGGTTTCGGTGTAGGTTTTGAAAGGCTGATTATGTATTTGACCGGTGTTAGCAATATCCGTGACGTTATTCCTTTCCCTCGCACGGTAAAATCCTGCCAATTCTAAAAGCCCGCCGGCTCTAACCCTTCTTATCTATTGATGGATGAAGAGCGCCAGATGGTTTAGGGGAGCGGATACCACTGCTCCCCTATTTAGTATCTTCCTTATCCTCTTCATGCTGGGCCTGCTTATACGGCTTGTATCTGTGCAACCAGTTACTTCCTGATGAGTTAAGAGATAGAACAGTCTATAATATAAGGAATGAGCTTTAAACTGAGGTGCTTAGATTGAACCTACCGGGGAGAGGAAATTACCGTTATTACTTAGTAACTATTCTGTCTGTAACGTGGATGATTATCTACCTGCAACGTACTAATATCGGCATGTTGCTGGTGGATAACCGTTTCTTAGAGAATATGAATCTACTGGGTCAGCCAGCTCAGCAAGGTTTGTTAATGACCGTCTTTCTATTGGCCTATTCCCTGGCTAATATATTATTGGTGTCAATAAGCAACCGGCTGGGTCCAAGGCGGACATTAATGTGGGGAATTGTCGTAGGCTCTATGATATTGATGCTGGGAGGCTGGGCCGCTACTTTTGCGGCTATCATTGCAGTTCGTTTGTTATTGGGCATTACCCACGGCATTCAATATCCCAACCTAAGTGTCCTGGTTAAAAACTGGTTTCCTCCCCATGAACGGGGGACGGCCAATGCTATATATGCCATGGGGGGATGTATTGGTCCTGCTCTGGCCATTCCCCTGTATGGTTGGCTTAATCAATCCTGGGGGTGGGAATACAGTTTTTTTGTTCCTGCGGCTTTAGGACTAGCCTGCGTTATCCCTTTCTTCTTAAAATGGGTTTCCGACCAGCCCGGTGATAACTCCTATATTTCTGATAAGGAAGTAAGATATATCATATCAAATCAACGCAACTGTCCGGCTGAGGAAGACAGTGACCAGAGATCGCCAGGAATTAGCCAGGTATTGAAAAACCAGTCCTTTTGGTTATTGTGTATAGCCTATGCCGCCTTCAATTGCAGTTGGTGGGGATTGCTGACCTGGATACCTCAGTATCTGGTACAAGCTCGTCATTTTGAAATGTCGGGAATGACCAGTTATGTAACTGTTGCCTATATGGTTGCTATGGTAGGTGTTTTCACAGGCGGTAGGTTGGTTGATTACGTACCCCGAAAAAGCATAGTGGGATTAGCAGCCTTGTTGGGCGTGGCTCTGGCCACCTTTGGCATATCAGCCACTTCTTCCCCCATGGGTGCAGTAATATGTATTGTACTGGCGGTAGGCATTAATGAATTTGTTTTCCCTACGGTATGGGCGATTTTACAAGGGATAACCCCGGGCAAATTAATGGCCGCCGGCTCAGGAATGATAAGTGGTACTGCCAATCTGGTCTCAGCAATGACTCCTTTTTTAATGGGCTTTTTGATTCAGATTACAGGAAGTTATGCCAGTGGACTTATGTTTCTGGTAGGCATGGCTTTATTAGGCGCTTTAAGCTGTTGGGTTTTGCTACGCCAGGGACATTAGAAAAGAAACTTCCTGATAGATATAACGGGGTTGGGATTCGAGCTAATCGGGTAGTCTAATGGCGTATATGGAACCATTTGCCTTCACCACCAGTATTATGTAACAAAAAGGAAAGGGGATGGCAAGGGTGCCCAATATATTCTTTGAACCCCTTGGGGATACTTATGTTGCTCAGTTTTATGGCAACATGAATTTTGGAGATTCGCCCGCCTTGTATGCCGGCCGTTTTCAAGGCCCCGGGGACATATATCGCACCTTGTTGCTTTTTGACCTATCCAGCCCTCGCCTGAGTTCTGACTTAATTCCGCCAGGAGTGACCATCAACGAAGCTTTCCTGAGACTAACAATATTTCGCAACCTTATTCCCGCTGGGACCAATATATTCTTAAATGCTTATCAGGTTTTGTCTCCCTGGACAGAGAATGCAGTAACCTGGGATACACAGCCCAATTTTAACCCGCTCACACCAGTATACAGCGCTCCTGTGTCCAGCGGTCTGGGTACCATCGAATTTAACCTTACCTCCCTGGCTAGAGGGTGGTTTGATGGCTCAGCTGTCAATGTGGGTGTACTGATTACCGGTGATGAAGTAAATGATCGACTGGTAGGCTTCTATTCGGAGCAGTTTCCTAATACCACCTTTTGGCCTCGCCTCTATATTAACTGGACTTAAAACCGAACCATCTTTTGACCCATCCTAAAGGATGGGTATTTTGTTGCCGGCTGAATTGACAGAAAATACTGATTTAATGCTCATTTCGCCAATTATTGACATCAACCGAATGCTTAGCCAATAATATAAGTAGTTAAAATAATTCGGAAACGAAATTATCGAATTCGAAACAAAGGAGCGTGTGATTTATGGCGTACGAAATGAGAATTGAGGACAACATCGTTATCTTCCAGTTTAAGAGTAACAAAGTTAGCTCTATTCAGCTGGAAACCTTAAAGGCTTTGGACCAGGTTATTGATCGGGTTAATAACGAAGAAGAGCTGAAGGGTATTATTCTGGTAGGTACCGATCGTTACTTCTCAGGTGGTTTTGACCTAAACGAATTCGTAAGTTTTAAGGGGCCCCAGGAGATTATCGACTGGTTTAAAGTAGAAGAAGAAGTACTCTACAAGCTGTTTGTATGCAGCAAACCGGTGGTTGCCGCTGTAAACGGAGCTGCTACGGCTGCCGGAATGATCGTGGCTTGTGCGGCTGATTACCGGATTGCTATGAACCATCCCAAAATCAAAGTGGGTATGACCGAGATAAAACTAGGTCTGTCCCTTACCCCGGCTGAAGCGGGCTTGATGCGCTGGGGCTTGGACACCGAGAAGAACTACCGGGATATCATTTTTAAGGGAGATCTAATACCCATAACCGAAGCAGTGGAAAGAGGCATATTTGATGAACTGGCTGATAGTCCTGAAGAACTGATGGAAAAGGCGAAGGCCAAGGTAGTGGCTCTTATCGATACACCTGGCCGGCCTTTTATAGCTTTGAAAAAGGTTCATCGCGAACATCATGCTAGCATAATTCGCCAGGGAATCGATAATTTTGATTGGAATGAGCTGGTGAAAGTCTTTACCGATGAAAAAGTTCTGGGCACCTTGAATATGGTTAAAGGAGCTTTGGGAATTTAATTCAAATTAGCTTAAACGGGCCGGGTACTAGCTACCAGGCCCGTTTTTACTTGTAAAGCCACCTTTTTCGGCAGCAGTTTAGTCGCACCTTACGAGACCTAGATAACTCTTGCGATGACATCAACCACTCCTGATTTTTACATCCTTCTAGCCAGTTTTCACCAGAAAAAAAATAAGAGGCTCGATTCAAAGGGAGCAACCATGGTCACCTTAATGAATACTGGTTATCATGGGAATTAATTTCCAATAAATACCGTGGAACTGAGGGCAAAATTATAAGACAATGGAGGGCAGAGTGTGGAAAAATATCTTCTATTTTTATCTTTGGTTGGAAGGAGAAGACACTGTTCATGATGAGATTGATATCCAAGCTATACTTCTGGCTAACCGGCTGGAAACTGGAGGGGAACTTGGCTCCCGAGATCAAAAAAGCTATTTTGATTGGTGCACCCCATACCAGCAACTTTGATTTTGGCTATTCCCGGGCCGCATTATACATGATGAATCGTCCCGCCAAGTATTTAATAAAAGAGGAACTTATGAAGGCACCCTGGGGGACCTTTTTCAAAGCTACCGGCGGCATTAGTGTAAAGCGTGATAAATCTGAAAATCTGGTCGGCCATATGGTTGAATTATTTAATCGTTCGGAAGAACTGGTGATTTTATTATCACCGGAAGGAAGCCGTAAACTCAAGGGCAAGTGGAAAACGGGCTTTTACCATGCCGCACTCCAGGCCAAAGTGCCCATCGTTTTAAGCTCCCTGGACTATAAGAAAAAGATTGCTCATGTGGGATTGGTGTTCCATCCCAGCGGAAATTATTATCAGGATATGCAGCAGGTAATTGAGTATTACCGGCACATAACCCCCCGTTATCCAGAAAAATTCGCTTTGGATATTATATAAACAATTGGCCCGCTCCCTTTTGTGACCACTGAAAGAAGCGGTGAGCAAAAAAAGCTTTCAGGACAGACATCCGTCCTGAAAGCTTTTGTTTTAACTACAAGATTTACGCAGCTTTCCGATTAATTTTTATAGGCTTCTGGCAGCCAGCTGTTAACCAGTTCCTGGTTTTCCTCCACCCACTGGCGGGCAGCAGCTTCACTGTCCATTTCTTCCATCAAAGCCATAGCTGAACCGATATCGGCGGAATCCCAGTGAAAATTATCACACAACTCGTATACTTCCGGCATATCTTCCTTTAAGCCCGATCTAACCATAGTATTTATAGTCTCTGTTTCCCCATACACCAGTTTAGGATCTTCCAGGAATTTAAGATCCCAGCGGGCGAATTTCCAATGGGGGGTCCATCCCGTTACAACTACCCACTCATTATTGTCTATGGCCTGTTTCAATGATGCCACCATGGTAGCATCAGTTCCTTCCATCAGTTCAAAATCCAGACCATATTTATCCAGGGCATCTAAACTGCAGGCCATGATGCCGGCTCCGGGGTCAATACCGATAATTTCCCCTTTAAATTTATCCTTATTCGCATTGAGATCCTCAATGGAGTCAATTTCAACGTAAGCAGGAACTACCAAGCCGATTCTAGCATTATCATTATTGGGGCCCAAATCTTCGATTCTGTCACCCACCTGCTTAACATATTCACCATGGGTAACCGGTAACCAGGCTGTAAATATAGCATCCCCTTCACCGTTGGCCAAGCCCTCATACATAGCACCGGCAGCGACTGAGGTCACTTCAACATCATATCCCATTATATTTTCCAGGATATCAGCCATTACATAGGTCTCTGCTCTGGCACAAGCCCATTCAACGAACAGTAATCTGACTGTACCCTTGCTAGCTGTGCCTGGATCATCTCCATTGGTATCAGTTGCTCCTCCCCCGCAACCTACCGCAAACAAAGTCATCATCAATAAAGTTGCCAACGCCATTAATTTCTTACCTTTTTTCAACATTAGTGAATAATCCTCCCCTTTTCTAGTTAGTTTTACCCAGGTTTTGAGTTATACGATCAAGTATTATAGCAATAATTACGATAGCTACCCCAGCTTCAAAACCCATACCCATTTTCAAAGTCTGTATAGCCGTCCAAACAACACCCCCTAATCCTTTAGCTCCAATCATAGCCGCGATGACTACCATGGATAGCGACAGCATAATGCATTGATTTATTCCAGCCAGTATGGTTGGTCTGGCTAAAGGTAATTCAATCTTAAACAGCATTTGGAAAAAGGTAGAACCGAAGGACTTGCCTAATTCTACTAATTCCTCGGGGACTTGCTTTATTCCCAGGTCCGTCAGCCTTATAATCGGAGGCATAGCAAATATCAGCGTAGTTATAACCGCTGGTACGACCCCCAGCCCGAAGAAGGGTATAGCTGGAAGAAGATAAACGAAAGCCGGCAGTGTCTGCATAAAATCCAGTATGGGAGTGATTATACGGTGCGCAGTCATATTTTTGGCGGTAAGAATGCCCAAGGGAACGCCAATTATAATACACAAAGATACGGCGGCGATAACCATAGCTATAGTCTGCATGGTCTCATTCCATAACTGGATGTTATAAATAAACGCCAAGCCTACTAGACTGAACAGGGCAATTCTTTTGCCAGCCAGCCACCAGGCTATTAAAGCCACCACGATTATTACTAATTCGGGAGGGATGCTTATCAGAAAATCCTGTAGTCCAACTATGGCTCCTTTTAAGACATCTGAAATAGCCTGAGTAGTATTCTGGTAGTTAACAGTTAACCAATCGATAGCCATATCAGTCCATTTAGCCAGTGGTATTCTGGGTATATTATTCATCCCAGTCCCTCCTTTCTCCAGCTAGTCCCGCTATGACAGAACCTCTTACCAGTACTCCTTTAAGGATTTTTTCTTCATCAATTACGGCTACGGGAACTTTGGTGTAGGCCAGTACATCCAGCAATTCAGACAAAGGAGTGTCGTCAAAAGCAGTAGGGACATCATTTTGAATAATGCCGTCTAATTCCCGCTGCCCTTTTTCAGCCGCCTCGGCAGCGTCTTCAGCCCGCACATAACCAATCAAGGCGCCTTTACGGTCAACCACAAAGACGGAAGATATGCCGTGAACTTCCATGATCCGCAGAGCCGCTCTTGGTCCATCCTTGGGATATACTACTGACCGCGGTTTGACCATAACTGATGATGCAGTCAAGGCTTTGGAACGGTTAACATTTTCCACAAAACGAGCTACATAGTCCGATGCCGGGGAAAGCAGAATGTCTTCTGGCTCACCTATCTGCACGATACGAGCATCTTTCATCAAGGCGATGCGGTCCCCAATTTTTAAGGCTTCGTCCAAATCATGGGTTATAAAAATAATAGTTTTATGCAGTTTCTTTTGAATTTCTAACAACTCGTCCTGCATATCTTGCCGTATAAGAGGATCAAGGGCACTAAAAGGCTCGTCCATTAAAAGTATGTCTGGGTTGGTGGCCAAAGCGCGAGCTATTCCAACTCTCTGCTGCATACCTCCGGATAAATTATGGGGATAATAGTCTTCCCAGCCCTTTAGTCCCACCATATGGAGGGCTTTTTTGGCTTGTTCGGTGCGTACTTTTCTAGCGATTCCCTGAACTTCCAGTCCATATCCTACGTTTTCGAGAATAGTGCGATTAGGCAGCAGGGCAAAACGCTGGAAAACCATACCCATTCTTTTGCGGCGAATCTCAATTAATTCCTGGGATGATACTTTGGTAAGATCCTGACCATCCAAATAAATATGGCCGGCGGTAGGTTTAATTAATTGGTTGATGCATCGTAGCAAAGTAGATTTGCCGCTTCCGGAAAGACCCATGATTACGAAACTCTCTCCTTCTTCTACTGAAAAGCTGGCTTCTCTAACCCCTACCACCTGCTTGGTCTTCGCTCTTATTTGCTCGTTGTCTTCACCCTTAAGTACCATCTCCATAGCCTTGTCGGTATTATTGCCGTAAATTTTAGTTACATTAGATACTTTAAGTTTTTCCAATAAGAATCAGTCCTTTACTTTGAGACTTAAACACATTAGTATGGGGAAATTCGACGATGTATTAAACGCCAGCAAGCAGGTAGTTACGATCTGTACTCATAAACATGAGGCACAGATTAAAACTACTCGTATATACAATGCTTTAGATAGAAGAAGAAAAGGGATGAACACCTTCGGAAAGATAATTCGGTTGGAATATCAATGAAGGCATCAGTAATCCCCATTCCCTCCTTTTACCTGCCTACGAGGTTAGCTGTCGGGTTCGGGCCAAGGCGCCCTACCAAATTGCTGGATTCACCCCAATTTACTGGTTCCCCCGCTCCTGGAATCATCCAAGATTAAGCGTATGAGAATGGTTTACTGCCAGGAATTAATGTCTTGACTGTATTGTTGAAAATTACAGAAACATTGTAACTTAAATTGAGCTTTATTCAAAACAGCAAATAATCTGTTGTCAATAGATGGGCAGTTGCCAAAGGGTAACATAGGCATATAATTAAGAAATTATTAGTTTTACGGCCTAATCCCCATTAATCATCGCTAAACAGATAAAAAACCTGTTGAAATCAAATTCAACAGGTTTTTTAAGTAATTACCCGCAGGAGGTGCAGGAGGAACATCCTCCGCCATCCTGTTCAGCCAGGGGAAGAATGCGAAACATAACTCTATCGCCATAATTAACGGATTCCAGGGTAAAACCCTGATAGATGTCTAGGAGGGATTGTTTAACGATAAATTGAAGTCCGTCGATAACCTCTACATGGTCAAGGTCGCCTGGTTCATCCAGAACCAGATAAAAAGAGGCTCCGCCTCAACCAATAGTCATCTCAATTCTGAGGCTGGTATCATTTCTTCCCTGATTGGATAACACTTGCTTGATGTCATTAACCACGTTGTCAGCAGCAGTTATCAATGCCATAGTATCACCTCTTATTTGCAATTGAGGGCACCATACCCCCTAGGGGTATTATACAGGAAAATTCTATGGAACGCAATAACAAAAACATTTATTATCGTTTATGCTTAAACAGGATTGCTCAAGAAAACAATAGTAGGTCAACCATAAATTTGCTACACTAAAACCAGAAATTGACGCTACTGCAGGAGGGAAAGGTGTGGCGGATAAAATTCAATTTGTAAGGAATTACAGTGACCTCAGTACCAACAAGGGGTTCCAATTTGAGTTTTACTGTGACCGCTGTGGCAGTGGATTCAGGACCCGGTTCAAGCCATCGGTTACAGGAACCGTAACGGGAGTACTGGATGCAGCCGGCAGTCTGTTGGGGGGACTTTTCAGCAGAGCTGCTGATGTAAGCGAGAGAGTTCGCTCCGTATCCTGGGAAAAGGCTCATGACGAGGCTTTCGTAGCAGCCGCGGAGGAACTTAGACCTGATTTCGTTCAGTGTCCGCGCTGTTCCAGTTGGGTATGTCGTTCTGGATGCTGGAATAACAAAAAGGGACTGTGTAAAGAATGTGCCCCTGATCTGGGGGTGGAAATGGCTGCGGCTCAAGCCAGCAAATCGGTGGAAGAAGTATGGGCCCATGCTGCCATGGCCGAAGAGGATAAGAAGTTAGCCACTGAATACTGGCGGGAGACTATTCGAGCATCCTGTCCTCAATGTGAGGCACCTTTATCATCTAACGCTAAGTTCTGCCCGGAATGCGGGGCACCTCTAAAGGTCCGGGAAAATTGTCCTGCCTGCGGAACCAAACTTACCCCGGGAAGTAAGTTCTGTGCTGAATGTGGACAAAAGATTTGACCAAACCGCGCCCGTCAGGGCGTTTTTTTTAGGTAAACTGCATGAGGACGTGCCAATTTTGGCATGTTAATAGGCAAGACTATGTGGTGAGGTGAAGACGGGTGAACAACCAGGATTCCAAAAGAGAAAAAGCTACTTTTGCCGGAGGATGCTTTTGGTGTATGGTCGCGCCTTTTCAAGAGCAGGATGGAGTATTGGAAGTAATATCTGGATATACCGGCGGGCATAAAGAAAATCCCACCTATGAAGAGGTATGTACTGGTAATACGGCCCATTACGAAGCAGTGCAGGTGACTTATGATCCTGGGCGGGTCACTTTTCCGGAACTACTGGATATTTTTTGGCGGCAAATCGACCCCACTGATCCGGGAGGGCAGTTTTTTGATCGGGGTCCGACCTATCAGACGGCTATTTTCTATCATAATGAGCAGCAAAAGAAGCAGGCCCAGGAGTCACGAGACCGTCTGCAGGCCAGCGGGCGTTTCCCAGCACCTATTGCTACCAAAATCCTGCCTGCATCGGAGTTCTACCCGGCGGAGGACTACCACCAGGATTATCATAAGAAAAACCCGGTTCATTATGCCCAATACCGGCAGGGCTCGGGCAGAGAGACCTTTCTGGAGGAGACCTGGGGCAAGCCAGCTTTCGATCTTGATAAGCTGCGCCACAGGTTAACCAAGCTGCAGTTTGATGTGACCCAAAACAATGCTACCGAACCTCCTTTCCGTAATGAGTACTGGGATAATAAGCGAGAGGGGATTTATGTGGATGTGGTATCCGGGGAGCCGCTTTTTACCTCTCTGGACAAATTCGATTCCGGCTGTGGGTGGCCTAGTTTTATCCGTCCCCTGGATCGGAACAGTATAGTGGAAAAACTGGATAGGAGTCATGGTATGATACGTACGGAAGTCCGCAGCCGAGGAGCTGATTCCCATCTGGGCCATGTATTTACCGACGGTCCAGCTCCTACTGGCTTACGTTATTGTATTAATTCAGCCGCTCTGCGTTTCATACCTAAAGAAGATTTAGAGCGGGAAGGTTATGGTGAATACCGCCATTTATTCGACAATCATAAACCATAGCTAATCCAGAGGAGCGAATCCTTCTCCGAGAACCTTGTGGGTAGTTTGAACGGAAATAAAAGCATAGGGGTCTAAACCGCGTATATAGTTGCGGAGTTTAATGTACTCACGGCGCTTGACAATACTGACTAATACTTGGCGCTCTTGCCGATCAAACCCACCCTGAGCCATATATATGGTAACTCCCCGCCCCAATTCATTTATAATAAATTGTCTTACCTGCTCGCTTTCCCGGGTTATTATAGTCACGTGCTGGTTGGTGTCCAGGCCGGCAATCATATAGTCGATGGTGAAACTGTAGAGAATGACTCCCAGCAGAGCGTACAGGCCTTTTTCCACCCCAAAAGTAAAGGCAGCAAAAATTACGATAAAAAAGTCAATGACAAATAGCCCCTTGCCCATATCCAGACCGTAATATTTGTACAGGATACGGGCGGCTATATCACTGCCTCCCGAAGAAGCGTTTAAGTTAAAGAGAATGGCCAAGCCTATGCTGGATATTATAACCCCGAAGATCATTTGGATAAGCAGGTCTTCAGCTAGGGGATGCTCTAAAGGGTAGAGTCGTTCTAAAGCCCAGATCCACAGGGGGATAACAATACTGCAGTAGACAGTCTTTACGCCAAAACTAGTCCCCACCAGAAGGAACCCGATGGTCAGAAGAATGATGCTCAATATTAAAACTATGGAACCCAGCGGCATAAAAGGCAGGTAATTATTCAGGACCAGGGCCAGACCATTAATACCTCCGGCTGCAATATTATCTGGAGACAGGAAAAAATAAAAACCTGCCGCATCCATAAATGCCCCCGCATTCAGTAACAAAAATCCGGTTAAATTCTTTCTCATAGCGGCCTTTCTCTTTTCTTTTCCCTATTATTGCCCTTTGTTAGTACAGACAATCCAAAATGTTCTAGCCTAAGGCCGACAAAAAACGGTTGACGCTCAGACTAGGCTGGCTTAGACTGATCTTAGACCACCTGGTCTAGAACGAGTGGTCTGGACAAGAGGCAGGAGTGTTAAATCTTATGGAAGATAAAGATTTTTTGTATAAAGACCAATTGATTTTAGAGGCTTTAAAGGAGTTTGCTGAGAAAGGCTTTGATGCAGCCTCCCTAAATCAAATCATTAAGCGAGCGGGTATTTCTAAAGGCAGCTTTTATCATCACTTTCATGGCAAAGAAGAATTATTCAACAGTGTTATTCACCGGGCGGCCCAGGAGAAGATAGAATTTATCAACCAGTGGTTGGAGCAACACCATGGTGGGGAAAAACCCAGGGGGTTTTTTGACTACCTGCGTTTATACATGGCGGGGGGAATCGAGTTTGCCATTCAGCATCCAGAATTAAGCGGGTTTTTGATGAGTGTTATGAAAAATCCCCAAATGCAAGCCAAAGCTCTGGCTCTGGCCCCGCCTTATTATGATCAGGTATTCAGTGAGTTGATAACTGAAGCCCAGCAAAAAGGCCAGCTGCGGGATGATTTTGACCCCGAATTCACCAAAAAGCTGCTTAATTATACCCTGCTGAGCTTGGGTCAGCTGATACTGGACAGCAGTGGAGATACTATCGATCAGGCTCAGTTAAAAAAGCAGACGGACCAGTTTATTGATTTTTTACAGAGGGGACTTGGTGCTCCCCCTATTGACACCTAAAGAACAGACTGGGATGAATGAAAACATAGCTGGTCGGCTTAAGCAGGAGTATTAGCCGGGCGAGTGACGTACGACGAGCCGTTGCAACACACGACGAAACTGAGGGCTGCGAAGGGTCGCTCGAAACAGGAGGTTTCGAGCAGCGAGGACTGAGTGCATGGATGCCGAATTCCGAGCGGTCCGCTTCGCACCGAAGTAAGCCGATGTGTTGCAGGCGAGGAGTCTTGGAGCGAGCCGGCTAACACTCCTGCAAAGCCGTGGTATGACAAGTATGAGAGCTTTTTCATAGCAATTATCACCTGAAGAACAGGCCACGAGAAATGAAAATCAATCATAGCCAGTAGGTTCACCATGCGCATCTGTTCCGTCGTCAAGATATAGAAAGGGCTTCACCGACTATATCGGACTCCTACACCAAGGTGCTCATGGCAAACCTACTGCCATGAGGGCAACTGTAAGAGGCATTTTCACAGCAATAGAGTAAACCATGTAATAAAGGATATTAAACCAGGGGAGATGACTGGATGGCACAGGAAATATTAATGAGACTGCTCAACGTCAGTAAAACTTATATCATGGGCGAGGTGACGGTAGAAGCCCTGCGACAAACGACCCTGGATATTTATGATGGAGAACTACTGGTTATTCTGGGGCCTAGCGGCTCTGGCAAAAGTACTCTCCTGAATTTAATCGGCGGTATCGACCAGCCCAGCGGGGGAGACATATTTTTTGCCCAAAAGCCCCTCACTGGTATAGCCGAAAAGCACTTGACTAACTATCGCCGCCATGAAGTAGGCTTTGTTTTTCAGTTTTATAATTTGATTCCGGACTTGACCGCCGCCGAAAATGTGGCTCTGGCTGCGGAACTGGTAGAAAAACCCCGTAAGGTGGAGGAAGTGCTGCAGGAAGTTGGTTTGCTGGAGCGCCGCCACCACTTTCCTTCCCAGTTAAGCGGCGGGGAACAGCAGCGGGTAGCCATTGCCAGAGCTATTGTCAAGCAGCCCCGGCTCTTGTTGTGCGACGAGCCTACCGGAGCTTTGGATTTTGAAACCGGCAAAAATGTGCTGCGATTACTGTATGATATCCGGCAGAAACGTGCGGGTACCATAATCATTGTGACCCACAATACCGCCATTGGGGCATAGCCGATCGGGTGGTACGTATGCGCAGCGGTATGATTACCGATATTGTGGTTAATCAGCATCCCGTTGAACCAGAAAGGATTGACTGGTAATGAGTATTCTTTACACGTAAACTGCTGCGCACCATTAGAACCAGCGGGGGGCAGTTTGTAGCCCTGGTTGTGATTGTTCTGCTGGGAGTCATGATCTATATAGGCATGAATACCGCCCTGTCCAATCTGAGCCGCTCCCAGGAACAGTTTTACCAGGATTACCGCTTTGCTGATTACACCTTTATGGTGGTTAAGGCTCCTGAATCGGTGGTGAGCCGGGTAGAGGCAGTACCTGGAGTAATTAAGGCTACGGGACGGATACAAAAGGACATCCCCATAGTTAAGAAAGACAATGACCGGGCTACGGGAAGGCTGACCGGATACCCTTTGCCTATGGAAGGCGAAGTAAATCGCTTGCACCTTTTGTCGGGAAATTGGTTTGATGAAGGTTATTCCACAGATTTAGGTGTTTTAGTGGATCCGCAATTTTTCCAAGCCAATGCCCTGTCCCCAGGGGACCGTATAGAAGTGATTGCGGAAGGGAAAAAAGTTCCCTTAACTGTGATAGGAACCGCTACCAGTCCGGAGTTTGTTTTTCCCATGCCGGATGCGGGGACAATGATTTCCGAACCAGGGCGGTTCGGCATAATCATGATCCCCCAAACCCAGGCCCAGCAGATTTTGAATTACACTGGTCAGATAAATCAAATTGTGGTTGACTTGGCACCAGGAGCCGATGAAACTGTTATCGTGAGGCAGATAGAACAGATTCTGGAGCCTTACGGCAATCTATCCAGTTTCCCCCGCGACGACCAATTAAGTCATGCGGCCTTGCAGGCAGAGCTAGACGGGTTGAAAAGTATGTCCAGTTCCCTGCCCTTAATATTCTTTTTAATTGCCGCCACTATCCAATTTGTAATACTAAACCGGTTAATAAAAACCCAGCGCTTGCCCATTGGGGTAATGAAAGCACTTGGTTACAACAATAGGCAAATTATATGGAATTATGCTGGCTATGCTCTTATAGTTAGCGGCACAGGGGCCATCCTGGGAGTCATTATGGGAATAGCCATGGCATCAGGATTGTCACAGGTTTATGCCCAGTTTTTCAATCTTCCCACTACTATCGGAGGGGTAAACTTATCAGTAGTCTTGCGCAGTGTGGTAATCAGCCTGGTAGTAGGACTGGCTGCCGGTCTATTTGCCACCCGGGGGATTACCCGCATTAATCCCGCTGAAGCCATGCGCCCGGAACCCCCTGTTTTAGGAAGACATAACATGCTGGAGAACTGGACCTGGCTGTGGCAGCGCCTGGATAGCAGTTGGAAAATGGGTTTGCGGTCCATTTTCCGCAACCGGGTGCGTTTTGCAGTCACCGTGCTGGGAGTAGTTTTTACCGTATGCCTGCTGATTTTTGCTCTCTTTATGAATGATGCCGTTGATTACTTGCTGAAGCAGAGTTTTACCCTGAACAGCCGTTATGACTATATGGTTAGGTTTACTAAGCCAGTTAAGTATACCGAGATGACTGATTGGAGCCGCTGGGACGAAGTACAGAAAATGGAGCCTATTCTCGAGGTGCCCGTTAAAATAAAAGCGGGTGATCGGTCCGAGGAAGAATTATTAACCGGACTAAAGGTTAACGGCACTCTCCGGCACATATATGATATGCATGGGCAGCAGCACCAGGTTCCCGAACAAGGAATCCTGCTCAGCCAGAGGATAGCTGATAAACTAGGCCTCAAACCAGGGGATATGGTAGAGGTGCAAACTACTTTAGGAATAGGTCCTTCCCGGACCGGATATTTGCCTATAGTGGGAACCAATGACCCCATGACCGGCAGCGGTTCTTTTGTCTCCTGGGATACGGCCAACCGGCTCATAGGGGAAAATCAGGTGGTATCAGGGGTAATGTTGAAGTTGGAAAGTCCGGAAATGTCAGAGGTAGAAAGTCGATTGTACGCCATGAACGGGGTAAGTTCGGTGATGAGTCCCCAGCGTGAACAAGCCGGTTTTGTCCAATACCTGGACACCATGATCGTTTTTATCGTAATTATGGTTTTAATGGCTGGTTTATTAGGTTTGGCCATAGTTTATAATACCTCGATGATGACCTTTCAGGAACGTAGGAGGGAATTGGCTTCCTTAAGAGTTATTGGTTATTCCCAACGGGAAGTAGCCTCCTTACTACGCAAGGAAACAGGAGCACAGGCTATTCTGGGGATTATCATAGGATTGCCAGCTGGAAAAGTTATGGGGGCAGCTATTATGGCCAGTGTCAGTACGGACCTGTTCAGCCTGCCAGCAATTATTTATCCACGCACTTATATAATGGCTGCTCTGTTAGCTGTGATATTTGTCTGGATGGGCCAGCAATTAGCCATCCGGAAGACTGAACAGATAGATATGGTTGAGGCTTTGAAAAACCGTGATTAAAGAGGGGAGAAGCGCTATGAAATTCAGAAAAACCTGGTTAGTCGGTATCGTTGTGGCGGTGGTGATTGGCATAGCTGCTCTGGTTTTAGGAGGAGGTCAGCCAGTGCAAGTAGTTGAAGCTCAGCAAGGCACTTTTTCTCAAGTGGTTGAGGAAACCGGTTATGTGCAGGTGGTGGAGGAGCAGCAAATCCAGGCCACTCAGGCAGCTAGAGTCAGTCAACTGCTTTTGGAAGCCGGGGATCAGGTTCATAATGGCCAGTTGTTGATGATCTTGACTAACCCCGAGTTGGAAGCAGAAATCGCTTCGGTACAGTCTCAACTAGCCCAGGTGGAATCTCAGCTGGAGCAGGCCCAGTTACAGCTGGTTTCCCTACAAGCCCAGTTAAACCAAGCCCGCAATGATATGGATAGAAAAAAGGCTTTACTAGACGCTGGAGCCTTGTCGGAAGCTGAGTATCAAGCTGCTCAGCTAGTGCTTACCCAAACGGAAAGCCAATTAGCCCAGCAGGAAAGCGGTGCGGCTGCTCTTGCTAAACAGGTAAAAGACTACCAGGTGATGCTGGATACTCTATTCACCAAGAGAGCAGAGTTAGAGGTCAAAAGTTCAGTGGACGGCATATTACTCGACCTTCTGGTGAAGAAAGGCCAGGTAGTTACTCCGGGGATGCTCCTGGCTCAAGTTGGGGCGGGAGAGGAGTTAGAAGTGAAGATTGATCTGCTAAGTGATGAAATACGGCAAGTACAAGTTGGCCAAAAGGCAACTATTTCCTCGCCGGTCCTGGGAGAAAAAAGTTTGAGGGGGCAGATCAGGAAAATATATCCCCAGGCTTATGAAAGGGTATCGGCTCTGGGAGTGATCCAAAGACGGGTGCCGGTATTGGTAAGCTTGGAGGAAACCGCTAATCTGCGGCCTGGTTATGAAGTGAGAGTGGGGATCGAAACCGTCCATAAAGAGGACGTTACCTTGCTGCCCCGGGAAGCAATACGTCTGATGAGCGATGGTGAATATCAGGTAATGGCAGTGGTTGACAATCGTATAGTCAGCAAGCCGGTTAAGATAGGCGAAAAAAACCAGTTGTCAGTGGAGATAATAGAAGGTATTCAACCTGGTGAAATGGTGGTTAAGGACGCCAGCCTGGTATTAAAGGAAGGAAGTCGGGTCAAACCAGTCTGGTAACCCAGCTGCTGGTATGGTAAATAGCTTGAAAGCCATCCAGGGATTAACTATGATGGTATAAGACTTATGATCTAAAGGCATTTTGGAAACCCTTTTATGATAAGGAGGAAGTCATTAATATGAGTGACCGGGATGAAAAAAAGCTGAGTCAGGAAACAGCTGAGGATTTACCCGTTAACTTTATCCAAAGTATAATCAGCCAGGACTTACAGTCCGGTAAGAATCAAGGTCGGGTGCACACCCGCTTCCCTCCCGAACCTAATGGTTATTTGCATATAGGACATGCTAAATCTATCTGTCTCAATTTCGGACTGGCCGCAGCTAATGGAGGACTGTGCAATCTTCGTTTTGATGACACGAATCCTAGCAAAGAAGAAACTGAATATGTGGAATCCATAAAAGAAAATGTGCGCTGGCTGGGCTTTGATTGGGACGACCGCCTCTATTACGCATCCGATTACTTTGACCAGTTATATGAGTTTGCCTGTCAACTGATTAAAGAGGGCAAAGCTTATGTATGTGACCTGAGTGCAGAGGAAATCAGAGAATACCGGGGTACTTTAACTGAACCGGGCCGGGAAAGTCCCTACCGTAACCGTTCAGTCGAAGAAAATTTAGACTTATTTGAACGTATGAAAAATGGCGAATTTCCAGATGGCGCACGGGTACTGCGGGCCAAAATAGATATGGCCTCTCCGAACCTCAACATGCGGGATCCGGTTTTATACAGGATTCAACACTCTCATCATCACCGTACTGGTGACAAGTGGTGTATATATCCCATGTATGATTACGCTCACCCTTTGTCCGATGCCCTGGAGAGCATCACCCACTCTATTTGTACCTTGGAGTTCGCCGATCATCGACCTCTTTATGACTGGTGTGTTGAAAATGTTGATTACGATAAGGAAACCCATGGTCGGCCTCAGCAGATTGAATTTGCTCGCTTGAACTTAACCTATACGGTAATGAGCAAACGCAAACTGCGCCTACTGGTAGAAAAGGGTCTGGTGCGGGGATGGGATGACCCACGCATGCCTACTATTGCCGGACTGCGCAGACGGGGTTATACTCCCGAGGCTATTCGCGACTTCTGCGAACGGATTGGAGTAGCTAAGCGTAATAGCACCGTGGACATAGCATTGCTAGAACACTGCATACGTGAGGACTTAAACCAGCGAGCCCCACGAGTTATGGCGGTATTGCGTCCCTTAAAGGTGGTTATCACCAACTATCCGGAAAATCAGGTGGAGTGGTTGACCACGGAGAACAATGCGGAACAGCCGGAGATGGGTACCCGGGAAATACCTTTCACCCGGGAACTGTATATTGAACAAGAAGACTTCATGGAAGATCCTCCCAAGAAATTCTTCCGACTGCGGCCGGGAGGAGAAGTGCGGCTTAAAAGTGCTTATATTATACAATGCCAGGAAGTCATCAAAGATGACCAAGGCCAGATTATTGAGCTGCACTGTACTTATGACCCGGATTCCAAAAGCGGAGGCCCCAATGCTAACCGCCGGGTGAAAGGCACCTTGCATTGGGTATCTGCTCAGCACGCCATACCTGCAGAAGTTCGCCTTTATGACCACTTGTTCTTAAAAGAAAACCCCGACGACGATGAAGAAGAGGGCGCCGACTTTACCAGCTTTATAAACCCCCATTCTTTAGAAATCTTGACCGAATCTCTTGTGGAACCCAGTCTGGCTTCGGCACCAGTTGAAAGCAGGTACCAATTCCTGCGGCAGGGTTATTTTGTGGTTGATCCGGATAAGACCAATGGGAAACTAGTCTTTAACCGTATAGTGGGGTTACGTGATACTTGGGCTAAAATCAAGAGCAAGGAAGGATAACTGGAAACAAAGGGGCTGCCTTTTACGGGCAGCCTTTTGTTTTCCTTATATAAAATTTCTTGCCTGATAGAATAAGACCTGCAGGCATTGAAATGCTAATGATGATTAACTGTAAAAAAAGCGGGGATTGGGCAAATAAAACTGAGGTGGCATAATTAATATAATAGTTTACCTGGGGGTGCAGGTGGTTGGTAGGACTGGTATTAGAAGGTGGAGGTGCCCGGGGAGCATTTCAAATCGGAGCCTATCGAGCCCTCCAAGAAATGGGTATCCAAATTGAGGGTATTGCTGGAACATCGGTAGGAGCACTCAACGGTGCCATGATAGCCCAGGGAGAAGCTGACTTGGCCTATCAATTATGGTGGGATATCCATCCTGCCCGGGTGTTTAAGGTAAACCCTAGGGAGATGGAGTATTTTAATAACCTGGCTTTCAGCCGGGAAAACTTGCCGCGACTGCTTAAGCGGCTGCGGGAAATATTCAGTAAGAGAGGCCTTGATATTACCCCGTTAAAAGAGCTGGTAAATGAGGTTATCAATGAAGAGCTTATCCGTGAATCCGGCTTAGATTTTGGCCTGGTGGTGGTATCGCTTAACGAATTGCGCCCTATGGAATTATTCTTGGAAGATATCCCCAGAGGGAAACTGGCAGACTACCTGATAGCCAGTGCCAGCTTGCCTGGATTTAAGGTGGATCCGGTGGAAGGTAAGCGTATGATCGACGGGGGTCTGCATGATAACATGCCGGTTAATTTGCTGGTGGCTAGAGGCTATACTGATATTATTGTCCTGCGCACACATGGACCGGGACGCTACCGCCGGGTACGTCAAAAAGGGCTGAACCTTACCTATATAAGTCCTTCTGATGATTTAGGCGGTATACTTCAGTTCAACTCGGAAACAGCCCGTACCAACCTGCAAATGGGCTACTTTGATGCTATCAAGACATTGCGTCAGTTAAAGGGGTTCAAATACTATCTCTATCCCTGGGACAATGATTATTTCCTGGACTGCTTTCTAACCCTGGACCAGGAAATAGTCCGCGATATCGGAAGAGCTATGGGCTTTAAGGGAGGATCTCATAAAAGGATGCTTTTTGAGCACATCATACCGCGCTATTGTGAACTGCTGGGAATAAATCGCCAGTTAGACTACGAAGACATAGGCCTTAGACTGTTGGAGGAAATCGCCGTAAGATGTGGTCTGGAGCGTTTTAACATATACTATCTGGATGAATTTATTAGCTTGGTAAAAGCCCATTACCATTCAAATGTGGGAAACACCAAAAACACACGCCGTGATTTAATAAAGCATAATCGGGTTTGGTCACGGGACGCACGAAAAAAGCTCTTGGATGAAACGGTGGAACCTTTGTTTAGGGGGTTAGTTGAGGAAAAACCCCCTAAACCCCCTCCCTTAACTGGAGCCACAGAAATAACCGAACCAAGACCTTTGACCTAAATAGTCGCAAAGTGATTCGGGAATAATAGCTCTTATTTATCTAGGATGCAGGAAAAATGGGGATAAATGAAGAAAGCCGCCTAAATAAACAAGGTAAAGGCGGGATAATGACTTATGAGCAACAAAGGTTATCAAGCTTTTGGAGCTATCCTGTTGCTCCTACTAGTGGGGTTATTATTGTATCTCACCGGACTTCACTGGGGGATAGCTAATAATCAAAGTAATTATCCTAGCGTTATTTGGGGTTTATTAATAATGCTGTTCATGGTAGCCGTGGGCTTAGGTTTATATGGGTGGTATGTTTTGCACATAGTGCGAAAATACCAGATATGGGCTGAAGGTGCGGCAATAGAGAATAGTCTTTTAGAAAAACATATACTTGAGCTGAAAGCGGAATTAACCAACACCGTAAAACAGCTCAACCAAGAAATAGAACGGCGTAATCACCTAGCTGAACAGCTTAGGGTGCAGACTACCAGTGATTCACTTACGGGGCTGTTAAACAGGAAGACGGGTATGGCCTGGTTGGTAAACCAATTACACCTGGCGGAAAAACAACAATGCTCTCTTACCATATGGTCTATTAATATTAATAATCTAAAGCAACTGAGGAAAAGGCTAGGATATGACAAGACAGATAAGCTAGTAAAAGAGATAAGCAGAATTATAAGCGAAAATATTAGAAAAACTGATACCATCTTCCGCATGGCTGATGACGAAATGATAGTGGTACTGCCACAGTGCACCATACCGGAAGCAATAGGTGTTAGGGATAGAGTTATCAATTCTTGGCAACCAAATCCGATCTTTGCTCACTGCAAGTGGCAAGCTGCTATATGTGATGGTTTTGCTGAATACCAGCCCGGTTCCCGGATGAGAGTGACTGACTTGGTTCAGCAGGCCGGGGAAAACGCTTTTCATAAAGATAAATATTATCCCCAAATCTTTAGCACAGATAAGCGGTCATTGATGTGAAAACAGCTCTTACCTAAATGGTATCATGCCGGTGGGTTTGCCATAAGTACCTTTTGGCTACTATGCATGGCATTAGGAGTGCGCGCGGGGCAATCCCAACACGGCATTTAATTCACCTCCCAGCAGGATTACCACACTGCTTAAATACAGCCATACCAGCAAAATGATAATTCCCCCTAAGCTTCCGTAAATAATAGTGTAGTTCGCAAAGTGCTCCACATACCAGGCAAAGACTGAAGAAGAAATGATCCAGCCCAGACTGGCTAATATAGACCCGGGCAGAACATCCCGGGAAGTTAATTTGAGGTTAGGGCTGAAACGGTAGAGCAGTGTAAAAACCAATAACATAGCCACCAAGGGAATAAAATAGCGTATATATCTCCAGATACGAGTAAAATAATGATCGGCCCCTAATAAGGTAAAAAGGGACTCTCCCATAATTCTGCCAAAAATCAGCATAACAAAGGCAAATAGCATAATCAAAGCTAGAGCCAGGGTGAATAGGAGAGACAACCCCCGCACTTTCCAGAAGGAACGGGTTTCTTTTTCGCAGTAAGCCCGGTTGATACCATGAATTAAAGCACTGACACCGGTAGAAGCCGCCCATAGAGTAATAATCATACCAATGGACATTAAGGTATGGGAGCGAGCCTGCAGGGTCTCCTCGATAACGCCCCTTACCTGGACATAAGCATCCCAGGGCATTATACTGGCCAACTGATCTAAAGGCATATCACTAGATACCGGGGCATAGCTGAGCAAAGTGATCAAAAATATAAGAAAAGGGAAAATAGCCAGCACCAAGTAAAAGCTGAGCTGGGCTGCCAGGGAAGTAAGCTCATGCTCCTTAAAACGCTTATACAAATCAACTGTCACTTCTAGCCATAAGGCCAATGGTTATCCTCCTTCTTGGAGAGATAAGAGATACCTATTTAGACAGTGTGGGATATTGAAATGACTTTTATAACTTACACAAAATAAAAAGGCCCTGGCTGAGCGGGCTCCATTTTCCAAGCCTTCTAAGATGTCACGGAAAGAAATACGGGTAGAAGCACGCAGCATAGACGCCACAATGGTAAGGCCAATTGCCCATAAAGCGGCTCGCATGGGAGTGTATCCCGATACCAGCAGGTAAACGATAGCAATCAAAGGGATAGCCAGGTGACCACGATCCATTACTAAGCGCATAACATTGGGCAGTTGGTCTCGAGAGATGCCTTTTAATCCGTTCTTTTTAGCTTCCAAATGAACGCAGATCATAACTCCGGTGTAGTACAGCAAAGCCGGAATTAAAGCGGCCTTAACAATCTCAATGTAGGGTATGCCTACAAAATCAGCCATCAAAAAAGCTGCCGCACCCATTATAGGAGGCATTAACTGACCACCAGTGGAAGCTGCTGCTTCTACCGCCCCGGCGAACTCCGGTCGGTAGCCGAGTTTTTTCATCATGGGAATAGTGAAGCTTCCGGTGCCGGCCACATTAGCAACCGAACTTCCCGATATAGTACCCATAAAACCGCTGGAGATGACAGCTACCTTGGCTGGACCACCAGTAGCCCAGCCTGCTACGGCATTGGCCAGATCAATAAAGAACTTGCCCAGCCCGGTTTTATCCAGGTAGGCTCCCAGGAGTATAAATAGAAAGATAAAAGTAGCAGAAACCCCCAAAGGAATACCGAAAACTCCCTCGGTGGTGAAGTAGAGATGGTCTACCAATAAATCAAGCGGTACCCCTCGATGGGCAAAGACCCCCGGGATATGGGGGCCAGCAAAAGCATAGCCTAGAAAAACCAAAGCTACAATTACAATTGGCCATCCCACTACGCGGCGAGCAGCCTCCAGGACCATCAAAACACCTAAAGCGCCTACCACTATATCAGTAGGAGTAGCCATTCCAGCGCGCAGCACTAAATCTTTATAAAAGACCACAATATATAAGGGCAAAGCAGTAGCTACCACTGCCAGAACCGCGTCGATCCAGTGCAGGTGCTCACGGGACCAGCTCTTACGGCTGGGGTAAAGCAAAAACACCAGACTCATGGCACACAAAAAAAGCAGATCTCCTGCTCAAAATACATAATGGCCTGTGACAAATATTGGTTTTATGAAAATCATTCCAGGGTTATAGCGAAGGAGGCTAGAAGGAATCGAATAAGTTGTTGCCCGGCTTCTTCAAAAGTGAGGTTATTATCCAGTATAAAGGTGGGGTTGATTACCGCCTGAATGGAAGCAGTGACCGCTGCCGAAATTATACGCGGATCCAGGTTGGCTGCCAGTGAGTCTTCATTGTTTTTGATAAAGTATTCCACCAAGGTTTTTATTTTTCCCATACGAAAACGGTCTATCCGTTCCCACAAATGAGGATAGACCTGGCGTAGATCCTCCAGGCTGTGGGTAGCAATAGCAAACCTGCCTCGGGTTATCAACTCTGACAGCATGGTGCGAACGATTTGCTGAGGGGCTACTTGTGCAGCCATTAATTCTTCCACTTTGGATCCTATATCCGCCAGGAAACCATCAACAACAGCAGTAATGAGTTCTTCCTTACTGGAGTAGTAGCGATACAAGGTGCGTTTGCTGATATGAGCTTTCGAAGATAATTCATCCATAGTCCAGCCCCTATAACCTCTCTCAGCAACCAACTGGCGGGCCGAGGTTAAAATACGCTGATTTATATCCATCTTTCCTCCCCCTTACGATACTATTTTCTTCTTAAACCGCAGGGTGCTGATGCCCAGAAATACTAAGGAGAAAACCAATAGAGCGATAACCTGCCCATACAGGTATTGAAAACCAATACCTTTTAGGACGATTCCCCGGATTATATCGAGATAATAGGTCAGCGGAATAAGGTCGCTGAAATAATAAATGATCTTAGGCATGGCATCCCGGGGAAACATAAACCCAGACAACAGTATGCTGGGCAGCATAACAAAAAAGGCCATCTGGAATGCTTGCATTTGATTCTGGGCTAGGTTGGAAATCATCAACCCCAGACCTAAAGATGCGGTTATGAAAAATAGAGTCAGCAAATAGAGCTGCAACAGACTGCCCCGGATGGGTACCTGAAAAAATATGGCTCCTACCAGCAGGGCTACGGTAATTTGCAGGTAGCCCAGGACGATATAGGGTACTATTTTTCCAATCATCAACTCGAAAGGCTTAATAGGAGTAACTATAAGCTGTTCTAAAGTGCCCCGTTCCCGCTCCCGTACTATGGCTATAGCGGTAAGTATAACCATAGTCATGGTCACGATTATACCCAGGATGGCTGGAACCATATAGTAAGCGGTGATACCGTCGGGGTTGTACCAGGGGCGAACCCGGATGTCATAGGGGATGGCAGCCGACGGCATTTTTTCAAACAATACCTGCTGTGATTTCAGTAAGCCAATGGAGTTGGCGATAGCTACAGCCTGATTGGATACCATACTGTCACTGGCATCTACAATGACCTGCACCTGGGCCGAATCACCCCGTTTTAAGGCGGTAGCAAAGTCAGGCGGGTAGATAATTCCAGCCTGGGCCCTACCGCTGTCAATCATACGGTTTACTTCTTCATAACTGCCCACAGAAGCTACTATGTCAAAATAATTGGAGGCGGAGAAAGCTTCCGTTAAATCCCGGCTTTCCGCGGAAAGGGACTGGTCAAAAACTACAGTAGGGATGTGTTTTACTTCGGTTTGAATGGCATAGCCAAACAACAGCAACTGTACCAAGGGTATCAGGAAAATAATACCCAGGGTCATGCGGTCACGGCGCATCTGGATAAATTCTTTGCGTATAACAGCGGCAATGCGATTCATGCGGGTACCTCGCTTTCCTGGCGCTTGGCCAGAGCAATAAACACATCATCCAAAGTAGGAACAATCAATTGGGGCTGCACACCAGTATAAGCGGCCAGCTGCTGGGTGCTCGCCTGGTCTTTAACCAGAACATGCAGGCTGGACCCGTGGATACTGCAATTCTTCACAAAGGGCAAATCCAGCAGATCGTCTATGATACCTAAGGGATCAGGCACGATTAACTCCAGCAATATTCCTTCCAAACTGGTTTGCTTGAGTTCATCAGGAGAGGCTAAGGCTAGCAGTTTTCCCCTGGAAAAAAAGGCAATCTGCTGGCAGCGCTCCGCTTCCTCCATAAAATGGGTAGTAACAATCACAGTAGTACCCTGGGAGGCCAGGTCCTGGATAATATTAAAAAAAGCCCGGCGACTGGCGGGGCTGACCCCGCTGGTGGGTTCATCCAGGAAAACCAGTTTGGGGTGAGATATCAGGGCACAACCCAAAGCCAGGCGCTGTTTGAATCCCAGACTAAGGGTACCAACCAGTTGATCTTGGCGCTCTTTCAGCTGAGCCAGTTCTATCATTTCTTTAATTCGCTGGTGCTTGGTTGAACCCGATAAATTATACAGACCAGCATAAAAGTTCAGATTCTCCCATACGGTGAGATCATCGTACAGGCTGAATTTTTGCGACATATAGCCGATGTGCTGCTTTATGAGTTCGCTCTGGGTGGCGATATCAAATCCCAGCACCTTTCCAGAGCCGGAAGTTGGCTCCAGGATGCCGCACAACATACGCATGGCCGTGGTTTTACCGGCACCATTGGGACCCAAAAACCCACATACTATTCCGGTAGGAATAGCGAGATTGATACGGTCCACAGCAGTAAAATTTCCAAAGCGACGGGTAAGGTCCTGGGTTATCACGGCATATGGCAAATCAATCACCCTTCCCGGTCATAATTACAAAAAGGTCTTCCATGGCCGGTGGAACCGACTCGATTATGAAATCAAGTCCTTGGGCAGTTAGGTAGGACTGTATCACCTGCTGCCCACGAGGACCATCGGCGACTACCAGCCGGTATTTATAGCCGAAAAAAGAAGCGTCTTCAACTTCTTCCAAATCATCAAATAGCCTGGGATCCTGGCAGGGAGTACGCACCTCCAGAACACGCTGGCTAAAAGGTGCCTTCAAATTATGCGGAGTGTCACAGGCCAGGATACGTCCCTGATTAATGAAAGCCACCCGGGTACACAACTCAGCCTCGTCCATGTAAGGGGTAGAAACCATAATGGTCATGCCCTGGTGATTTAGTTGATAGAGAATGCGCCAGAAATCCTGACGCGATTGGGGATCAACTCCGTAGGTGGGTTCATCCAAAACCAACAGAGGCGGCCGGGTGATTAAAGCACAGATCAGAGCCAGCTTCTGCTTCATGCCTCCTGATAGGCTACCGGCTAAGCGATTAGTGAAATCTGATAAACCGGTAATCTCCAATACCTGCTCGGCGCGTCTGCTTATAACCTGCTTGGGTAAGCTATAAAGCGAACCGAAGAACTCTATGTTTTCTTGGACAGTCAAATCTGTATATAAGCTGAAACGCTGGGGCATATAGCCCAGATTTTGCCGGTCAATCTTTTCAGGAGCCTGGTTCATCAGGATTACTTCTCCCTGGTCAGGATCCAAAAGGCCGCATATGATACGCATCAGGGTGGTTTTACCGGCACCATCTGGTCCAATCAACCCAAAAATATCCTGCTGGCCAACTTGCAGGCTGACTTGGTCTAAGGCTTTTAGGGAGGTAAAGGTTTTGGAAATATTTTCAACCTTAATCATGACTTACTCCTGGATAAAAATAACATCTGCCGGCATGCCTGGCTTGAGAAGGTTATCCGGCTCATCGAGAGAAATTTTGACAGCGTATACTACATTAGCTCGCTCTTTTTCCGTCTGAATGGTTTTAGGGGTAAACTCTCCCTGGGTAGCGATATGGGAAACGGTCCCGGTGTAGGTTTGGGTACTGCCGCTGACGGTGATAGCGGCTTTTTGCCCTAAAAATACCTGGGGTAAATCCACCGTAGGCACATAAACCTTAATCCATAAAGATTGGAGATCGGCTACCGTTACAACTGGTGATCCAACGGCTACAAATTCTCCCGTTTCATAATTGCGGCTTACTACTGTTCCGTCCAGAGGAGATACTAATTGCAGATCTTCCAGCATGGCCTGACTGGCTTGCCATACCGCCCGGCTGCGTTCAACCTCAGCTCGAGCGGCGTCAATTGCCGCCGGACGACTACCAGCCTTGAGCAGGTTAAGCTGGGCCTCAGCTGCTTTGAGTTCGGTTTCGATTTTCTGCAGGCCTAGCTGGGCCTTTTCCAGTTCTTCCTGGGAGAGAGCACCGGCCTGGAAAAGAGATTCGGCCCGGGTTAGGTCCTTTTGGGCTTGCAGCCGGGCAGCACCTTTAAAGGCTACCTGAGCCTCGGCGGCTTCAATCTCCTGCTGCCGGGCACCGTCCAGCAAATCATTCAGCCTAGCCTCCGCTGCCATTACGCCCAGAGCATCCCGCTCAGCCTGAGCTACCAGATCACTGCGGGAAAGCTGGACCAGCAATTGCCCTTCACTAACTTGTTCACCTTCCTGCATCAATATGGCCTCAATAGTGCCGCTTAAGCTGGCGGTAATATCTACGGTGGTAGCTTCAATAGTGCCGGTGGCTTTAATGGCATCTGGTTGGGCTAGCAGGTAATAAGTGTAACCCCAGTATCCAAGCGCGGCGACAACAAGTGCTGCTATAACTGCCAGGACCCTTTTTCTCATGACCAACTCTCCTCCCCTATGTAAACTCATGACACAAAATAAGTTTACTCAGTATACCTAAATAATAAGACCTGCCATCTGGTTTTGACAAGTCTTAATTCCCCGAAATAAAAGATAGGGTATAATGGAGCAGAAGGCTGACACAGATGGAGGAAAAGTTTTGCAGGTACATATTTTAGCCAGTGGCAGCACTGGCAATGCAGTTTTTCTACAGTTTGGATCTACCAAGGTGTTGGTGGATGTTGGGATCAGCGCCCGCCGCATAGAGCGGGGACTAGGCGAGTTAGGAGTTGGAGCATCTGAGCTGGATGGCATTCTCATCACTCATGAACACAATGATCACATCAAAGGGTTAGATGTATTGGTAAGACGGTATGAAATACCTGTCTATGCCCGGCCGGGAACCTGGGAACAGATACCGTGTCGCCCTCGCCTGCCTGTACAGTGTTGCCAATCCTTCCAGGATGGTTTTGAGCTTAAAGGGGTCTGGGTAGAACCCTTCTCCATTTCCCATGATGCCGTGGACCCGGTGGGATTTGCATTTTGTTATGATAAAAAGCGCTGTGTCTTGGCCACTGACCTGGGAGTGGTTACTCCTCAGGTGGAAGCTGCCATGCATAATGCCCAGGTATTGATTTTAGAGTCTAACCATGATTTAGATATGCTCCATCGCGGACCTTATCCACCTTACTTAAAACGACGCATTCGCAGCCCTAAGGGTCATCTGTCCAATCACGATGCTGGCAAAGTATTGAGCCGGTTAAAGCGAAATGAACCAATGCATGTGTTTCTAGCCCATTTAAGCCAGCAGAACAATAACCCTAGTCTGGCCCGGCAAACGGTTACCTATTTCCTTTCCCGGACCGGTTGCCAAGTTGGTGAAGAAGTGGTGCTCCATCCAACCTTTCCAGATGGTACTTCCAGTTTCATAGGCAGATAAATGATAATCTTAAGCGGATAAATAAGGAGAGAACCTCAATGGTATTCTCTCCTTTAACGATTCTTATTCCTATTTAGCGGGTTTAGCGGGCTGACTCAAAGCGTTTTTCAACAATCTCCCAGTTCACTATGTTCCACCAAGCTTTTATCCATTCAGCCCGGCGGTTTTGGTATTTAAGATAATAGGCATGCTCCCAAACATCCAGAATCAGCAGGGGAACAATACCCCAAACCGTCAGATCCTGGTGTTTTTCAACCTGGGTGATCAACAATTGACCTAGCTGGGGCTGCCAGCCCAGAACTGCCCAGCCAGACCCTTCCACTGCCCCGGCAGCGGCGCTGAACTGTTTTTGGAAGGCATCAAAACTGCTGAAATCCTTTTCTATCTGCTCTAGCAAGGCACCGGAAGGAGTGCCAGAACTCTTTGGAGTCATATTCTCCCAGAATAATGTGTGCAGAACATGCCCTGAACCCTGAAAAGCCAACTCTTTTTCCCAATGCTTAATAAGAGCGTAATCCCCTTTGTCACGGGCTTCAGCCAGTTTGGCCAAAGCATTGTTGAGGCCATCCACATAGGCTTTATGGTGCATATCATGGTGGATACGGACCGTCTGTTCGTCATAGTAAGGTTCTAATGCATCATAAGCGTAAGGTAATTCGGGAAGGGTATACTTCATAACGCTCACCTCAATTCTCAAAATAGTACTATCATTGTAACCGTTTAGGAGTAAATTTCCAAAGGATTTATGACTCCAGGTCCTAGCTTTTTGTAAACCAATTAAATAGTTTGCACAGGTGGGTACTCTACCCCCTGGGTATCAACCGTAACCTCCAGCATACGCTGATCCTGGAGAGGGCGGTCCTGAAAATTAGTGGGGACAGCTACAATGGCATCCACCGTGTCCATCCCTTCAATTACCTGACCGAAAGCTGCATAATCACCATCCAAATGTGGAGCGGCTTCTACCATGATGAAAAACTGTGAGCCGGCTGAATCAGGAACGGCAGTTCGGGCCATGGATAAAACTCCCCGGCGGTGTTTAAGAGGATTATCAAAACCGTTGCTGGTGAATTCGCCTTTAATGCGGTAGCCGGGACCA
>Ga0208823_1000319_pt1 | contig 41711 bp, 24 predicted proteins | sample AD_UKC075_MetaG_FD_184440 | JGI IMG/M metagenome (GOLD analysis project Ga0208823, IMG submission 184440) | Active sludge microbial communities of municipal wastewater-treating anaerobic digesters from USA - AD_UKC075_MetaG (SPAdes) (version 2) | ecosystem: Engineered > Bioreactor > Anaerobic >...
GATCGGCGCGCCGCCCTCGATCGCCCGCTTCGTCTTGCTGCCCAGCATGCCCAGGATGCGGTCCGAATCACGCACCGACGAGACCTCGGGGTTGGTGACGATCAGCGCCTCGTCGGCAAAGTGCATCGCCATCAGCGCACCGGTCTCGATGCCGGCCGGGGAGTCGCAGACGATGTACTCGAAGCCCATCTCGGCCAGGTCCTTCAGCACCTTCTCGACGCCCTCCTGGGTCAGCGCGTCCTTGTCGCGCGTCTGGCTGGCGGCCAGCACGAACAGGTTGTCGCACTGCTTGTCCTTGATCAGCGCCTGGTTCAGGTTGGCCTCGCCGTGGATCACGTTGATCAGGTCGTAGACCACGCGCCGCTCGCAGCCCATGATCAGGTCGAGGTTGCGCAGGCCGACGTCGAAGTCGATCACCGCGGTCTTGTGCCCGCGCAGGGCCAGGCCCGAGGAGAAGCTGGCGCTGGTGGTGGTCTTGCCCACCCCGCCCTTGCCGGACGTGACGACGATGATCTTGGCCATCAGGACTCTTTCTTGCGGATTGCTGGAAGACAGGGGTCAGGAGCCGGGTTTCAGGAACCCAGGGGCTCGACGATGATCTTTTCGCCGTCCAGCCGCACCAGGGCCGGCTTGCCCAGCACGTTGGCGGGCAGCGGCGTCTCGGTGGTGCGGTAGATGCCGGCCACCGACACCAGCTGCGGCTCCAGGCAGGTGCTGTAGATGCGGGCAGCGACGTTGCCGCGGGCGCCGGCGATGGCGCGGCCGCGCAGCGGCGCGTAGACGTGGATGTCGCCGTCGGCGATGACCTCGGCACCGTCGTTGACCGCCGCCAGCACCACCAGGTCGCCGCCACGGGCGTAGACACGCTGGCCACCGCGCAGCGGCTTGTCGACCACCAGCGGCGGCACGGCCACCGGCTCGGCAGGCACCTCGCGCACCACTTCCACCTCGCGGATCACCTCGACCTCGCGCACCACCTCGATCGGCGCGGCGCGCACCACCTGCTTGACCACCTCGCGCTGCGGCTCCGGGCGGCCGGCGGCCTCGGTGGCTTCGGCCAGGCCGGCAGCGCGGGCGCTGTCCATCTGCGCCGGGCTGCCGCCCATCGCGGCCACCGGCAGCATGCCGTGGCGGCGCAGGTGCGGCAGCAGGGCGGCGATGTCCAGCGGCGCGTCGGCCTCGCGCAGCGCGGCCAGGTCGATCGCCACAGCCTCGCCGTCGAACAGGCCGGGCGTCTCGCCGAAGCGGGCATCCAGCGCCGCAGCCACCGCGGCCACGTCGGCCGACTGCAGGCGCAGCGTGGCCAGCGTCCAGGCGGTGCTCTTCAGGTCGAACAGCGGCGATGGCGCCGGTGCGGCAGCGGACATGGGACGGGCGGGGTTGGTGGGGCCGTGGGCAAGGGCTGCAGATGTGAATTTCCACAGCACGGCGACGGCGCACAGTGTACCGGGCCGCATCCACCCGCCGGGGCGGTGCCGGAGCGCGCCGCCTCAGCCAATCCCCGCAAGATGGCGCCGAATGACCGGCCTATGCTGGCCCACCCAAGATTCGTCATCCCGAGGAGCCACCATGACCGCATCCACCACCCGCCCGCCCTTGCGCATCGGCGGCGCCTCCGGCTTCTGGGGTGATTCCAGCCTGGGCGCGCCGCAGCTGGTCAACAGCGGCCTGATCGACGTGCTGGTGTTCGACTACCTGGCCGAGACCACGATGGCCATCCTGGCCGCGGCCCAGCGCAAGAACCCCGAGGCCGGCTTCGCCACCGACTTCGTCGACCCGGTGATGCGCCAGGTGCTGCCCGAGGTGGTCAAGCGCGGCATCAAGGTCATCACCAACGCTGGTGGCATCCACCCGCAGGCCTGCGCCCGGGCGCTGGCCAAGGTGGCCGACGAGCTGGGCCTGTCGGTCAAGATCGCCATCGTCGAGGGCGACGACGTGCGCACCGCCCTGCCGGCCCTGCGCGAGGCGGCGCCCGGTGGCAAGCTGACGGACCTCGTCGGCGGCAAGCCGGTGCCGGCCAACCTGCTGAGCGCCAACGCCTACCTGGGTGCCGAGCCCATCGCCCGGGCGCTGGACGCCGGTGCGCAGATCGTCATCACCGGCCGCAGCGTCGACAGCGCGGTGACGCTGGGTGCACTGATCCACCACTTCGGCTGGTCGATGTCCGACTTCGACCGCCTGGCTGGCGCCAGCCTGGCCGGCCACATCATCGAGTGTGGCTGCCAGGCCACCGGCGGCCTGTTCACCGACTGGGACACGGTGCCCGATTGGGCCCACATCGGCTACCCGATCGTCGAGTGCGCCGAGGACGGCAGCTTCACCGTCGCCAAGGTGCCGGGCACCGGCGGCCTGATCAGCCCGGCCACGGTGGGCGAGCAGCTGCTCTACGAGATCGGCGACCCGGGCGCCTATCTCCTTCCTGACGTGGCCTGCGACTTCCGCCAGGTGACGATGGTGCAGGCTGGCGAGAACCGCGTGCACGTGGCCGGCGCCAAGGGCAGCGCGCCGCCGCCCACGCTGAAGGTCAGCGCCACCCACCTGGTGGGCTGGCGCTGCGACGGCATGACGGTGATCGTCGGCATCGATGCGGTGGCCAAGGCCAGGCGCACGGGTGAGAGCCTGGTCGAGCGGGTGCGCGAGATGGTGCTGGCCCGCGGCTGGGGCGACTTCAGCGCCGTGCGGGTCGAGGTGATCGGCACGGAAACGCTGTACGGCCCGCACACCAACGCGGCGCTGCGTGGCGCTCGCGAGGTGATGGTGCGCGTGGCCCTGCGCCATCCGAAGAAGGAGGCGCTGGAGCTGTACTCGCGCGAGCGGGCGGCCCCGGGCACCAGCTGGTCGCCCGGCACCACCGGCCCGGGCGGCGGGCGGGCATCGGTCTCGCCACACATCGTGCCCTGCGCCTTCCTGATCCCGCGCGAGGCCGTGCAGCCGGTGGTGAGGCTGGGCGACCAGACCATCGCCGTGCCCATGGCCGCCACTGCCAGGCCGCTGCAGGCTGCAGCCCCGGTCGCCGAACCCGCGGGCTGGACGCCGCCGGCCGGCGCCACCAAGACCGTGCCCCTGGTGCGCCTGGCCTGGGGCCGCAGCGGCGACAAGGGCGACATCTCCAACATCGGCCTGATCGCCCGCCGCCCCGAGTGGCTGCCGCTGCTGTGGGCGCAGGTGACGGCCGAGCGTGTGGCGGCCTGGTTCCCGCACATGGTCAAGGGCCGCATCGACCGCTACCACCTGCCCGGTCTGCACGCGATGAACCTCGTGATGCAACAGGCGCTGGACGGCGGCGGCCCGGCCTCGCTGCGGCTGGACCCGCTGGGCAAGGGCATGGCGCAGATGCTGCTGGAGCTGCCGATCACCGTGCCGGCCGACTGGGACCTGCCGCCGCTGGTGGGGCCCTACCGGTCTGCCTGATGGCAGGCGGTGCGATCATCCAGGCCCCGATCCATCCACCCGTGCCTGCGATGACCTTGCGCCGCCTGTTCACCACCACCACCCTGCTGCTGCCGCTGTTGGCCACCGCCCAGTCCAGCAGCGGGCCGACGCCGCCCACCGACGCCGGCGCCACCATCACCACCAGCAGCGGCCTGGTCTTCAAGCTGCAGAAGGCCGGCACCGGCCCCAGCCCCGCGGCCACCGACACGGTGAAGGTGCACTACCGCGGCACCTTTGCTGACGGCGCCAACAAGGGCAAGGAGTTCGACAGCTCCTACAGCCGCGGCCAGCCGGCCGAGTTCCCGCTGAACCGCGTCATCAAGTGCTGGACCGAGGGCGTGCAACTGCTCAAGGTCGGCGGCAGCGCCCGCCTGATCTGCCCGGCCGCCATCGCCTACGGCGAGCGTGGCGCGGGCGGCGGGCTGATTCCGCCGAACGCGACGCTGCAGTTCGATGTGGAGCTGCTGGGGATCGCGGGGCGCTGAAGCCCGACTTCCGCTTTGGGCTCGAAGCCGCCGAATCAGCCGGACTTGGCTTCGCCCTCGGCGGCCACCTCGGCCACCACCCGGTGCGAGCCGACCTGGTCGCCGACGCTGACGTGCAACGCCGTCACCCGCCCGGCGATGGGCGCGGCATGCACGTGCTCCATCTTCATCGCCTCCAGCGTGACCATCGGCTGGCCGACGGCCACCACATCGCCCACGGCCACCTGCACGGCCACCACGCGGCCGTTCATGCTGGCGCGCAGCTTGCCGTCGCTGGCCGATTCACCACCACGCTGAGCGATGGCGCGGCTCAGGTCATACACCCGCCAGGCGCGGCCGGCCACCGACAGGTGCAGCGTGGCATCCACCCGTGCCCAGGTCACGGTCTGCGCCAGGCCGTCGACCAGCAGGCGCGACGTGCCACCGGCACCCCTGTCGGCATGGCGCACCACATCCAGCTTGGCCTCTTCGCCATTGAGCTTGCTGTTGAAGCTGTGTGCACCGTCCTGCACCAGGGCGCCACTGACCGCCACGCCGTCGAGCGTGAAGCGCTGCAGCGTCGGCAGGCGGTGCGCCAGCGGGCTGGCGACGGCAGCGCCGGTGCTGTGGTGCAGCAGCAGTGCGGCCATCGCGGCCACCCGCTTGCGCAGGCCGGCATCACCCTCGGCGCCCAGCGGGTCGAGCAAGGCGGCCTGGTTGTCGCCGATGAAGGCGGTGGTGGCACCACCGTCGGCAAACACCGGGTGCGCCAGGCACTGCTGCAGGAAGGCCTGGTTGGTCGCCACGCCCAGTGCCACCGCATTGCGCAGGCCGCGCTGCAGGCGGCGGATGCTCTCGGCGCGGGTGGCGCCATGCGCCACCAGCTTGGCGATCATCGAGTCGTAGTACGGCGGAATCTCGTCGCCCGGGCGCAGCGCATGCTCGACGCGGATCGCGTCTGAACCCTGCTCGGGCATCTGCCAGGCCAGCATGCGCCCGCTCTGCGGCATGAACTGCGCACGCGGGTCCTCGGCGCACAGCCGCACCTCGATGGCGTGGCCGGTGAACGTGATCTGCGCCTGCTGCAGCGGCAGCGGCTCACCGGCGGCCACCCGCAATTGCCACTCGACCAGGTCCAGGCCGGTGATCAGTTCGGTCACCGGGTGCTCGACCTGCAGCCGCGTGTTCATCTCCATGAAGAAGAACGCGCCCTCGCTGTCGAGCAGGAATTCCAGCGTGCCCGCGCCCTCGTAGCCGATGGCCTTGACCGCCTTGACCGCCACCTCGCCCATGCGGGCGCGCAGGTCGGCATTCACCGCCGGTGACGGCGCTTCCTCGATCACCTTCTGGTGACGGCGCTGCACCGAGCAGTCGCGCTCGCCCAGGTGCACCGCGTTGCCGTGGCGGTCGGCGAAGACCTGGATCTCGATGTGGCGCGGCGCGATCAGCGCCCGCTCCAGGATCACGGTGGCATCGCCGAAGGCGCCCAGCGCCTCGCTCTGCGCGCTCTGCAGCAAGCCGGCGAAATCCTCGGCCCGGTCGACCCGGCGCATGCCGCGCCCACCACCGCCCGCAGTGGCCTTGATCATCACCGGCCAGCCGATCCTGGCGGCCTCGGCGGCCAGGCGGTCGGCCGACTGATCCTCGCCCTGGTAGCCGGGGATCACCGGCACGCCGGCCGCGGCCATGATGGCCTTGGCGCCGGCCTTGTCGCCCATCGATTTGATCGCCTCGGGCGACGGGCCGATGAAGACCAGCCCCGCGTCGCGGCAGGCGGCGGCGAAGTCCTCGTTCTCGGCCAGGAAGCCATAGCCCGGGTGCACCGCGTCGGAGCCGCTGCGCTTCGCCGCGTCGATGATGGCCGGAATGTTCAGGTAGCTCTGGCGCGGCAGCGGCTCGCCGATGCACACCGCCGCATCGGCTTCCAGCACATGGCGCGCATTGGCGTCGGCGGTGGAATGCACGGCCACGGTCTCGTAGCCCAGGGCATGGGCGCTGCGCAGCACCCGCAGCGCGATTTCGCCGCGGTTGGCGATCAGGATCTTGGTGAATGACATCGTGTGGTCCCCGGCGCCTTCAGCGGCCCATCGGAAAAGTGCCCATGAACTTGCACAGGATCTGCAGCATCACCTCGTCGGCGCCACCGCCGATGCTGGTGAGGCGGCCATCGCGCCACATGCGGCTGATGGGGCTGTCCATCACATAGCCCATGCCGCCCCAGAACTGCAGGCAGCCGTCGGTCACCTCGCGGATGGTGCGGCCCGCCTTGAGCTTGGCCATGGTTGCCAGCTTGGTCGCGTCCTCGCCCTTGACCACCATCTCCACGCCGCGCCAGCTCAAGCTGCGCAGCGCCTCCACCTCGGTCTGCAGCTCGGCCAGCTTGTAGTGCACCCACTGGTTGTCCAGGATGCTGCGGCCGAAGGCCTCGCGCTCGCGGGTGTAGGTGATGGTCGCGTCGATCGCGCGCTGGGCCATCGCGCCGCAGTTCAGCGCGCCCCACAGCCGCTCCAGCTGGAACTGCTCCATCTGGTAGATGAAGCCCATGCCCTCCTCGCCGATGCGGTAGCGTTGCGGCACGCGCACGTCGTCGAAGTGCAGCTGCGCCGTGTCGCTGCTGTCCATGCCCACCTTCTTCAGCTTGCGCGCCACGCTCACGCCCGGCGTCTTCATCGGCACGATGATCAGCGTCTTGTTCTTGTGGCTGGCGCCCTCGCTGGTGTTGGCCAGCACGCAGCAGAAGTCGGCCTGCGTGCCGTTGGTGGTCCACATCTTGCCGCCGTTGATCACGTAGTCGCCGCCGTCCTTGCGCGCCTTCGTCTTGATGCTGGCGACGTCGCTGCCGCTGCCGACCTCGCTCACACCCAGGCAAGCCACCATGTCGCCGGCGATCGCGGGCGTCAGGAACTCGGCACGCAGCTCGGCGCTGCCGCGCTTGGCCAGCGCCGGCGTGGCCATGTCGGTCTGCACGCCGGTGGCCATCGGGATGCCGCCGCAGTTGATGTCGGCCAGCACTTCGGCCAACACCGCCGAGTAGCTGTAGTCCAGCGCGCTGCCGCCGTTTTCCACCGGCTTGTCCAGGCCCAGCAGGCCGAGCTGGCCCATGCCCTTGAAGACCTGGTGCGCCGGGAAGATCTCGTCGGCCTCCCACTGGTCGACGTAGGGGTTCACCTGCTCGGCGATGAAGCGCTTGGCCGTGGCGCGCAGCGCCTCGTGTTCGGGAGTCAGTTGGTTCAGCATCGTGGTGCCTCGTGAATCAGGGACGAGCCACCGAGAACTGCATGCGGCGCGGTGCGCGTGCAGCGGCCTCGCGGCAGGTGGCCAGGGTCAGCGCCAGCACGGCGCGGGTGTGGCGCGGGTCGATCACGCCGTCGTCCAGGCCCAGGGCGCTGGTGGTGAACACGCTCATCTGGCTGTCGAAGCGCTCCTGGATGCCGGCCTTCAGCTGCTCGATCTTGGCGTGGTCGACCTGGCCTTTGCGCTTCATCGCCGCCTCGGTGACGATGGCCATGGTGCCGGCGGCCTGCTCGCCGCCCATCACCGCCGTCTTGGCATTCGGCCAGCTGAAGCAGAAGCGCGGCGCGAAGCCGCGGCCGCACATGCCGTAGTTGCCGGCGCCGAAGCTGGCGCCGCACTGCACGGTGATCTGCGGCACGTTGGCATTGGCCACCGCCTGGATCATGCTGCTGCCCTGCTTGATCATGCCGCGCTCCTCGTACTGCCGCCCCACCATGTAGCCGGTGGTGTTCTGCAGGTAGACGATGGGCGTGCCGCTCTGGCAGCAGGCATGGATGAAGTGCGTGGCCTTGGCCGCGCCGGCGTTGTCGATGGGGCCGTTGTTGGTGATGATGCCCACCGCCTGGCCTTCGATGCGGGCATGGCCGCAGACAGTGGCGCTGCCGTAGTCGGCGCTGAACTCCAGGAAGTCGCTGCCGTCGACGATGCGGGCGATCACCTGCTTCATGTCCACCGGCCGCTTGTGGTCCATGGGCATGATGCCCAGCAGCTCTTCAGCGTCGTAGCGCGGCAGCTCGAAGGGCTTCTGGGGCGCGCGTTCATGCGGCCAGTCGATCTGGCCCATCACCGAGCGGGCGATGCGGATGGCATCGCGGTCGTCCTCGGCCATGTAGTCGCCCAGGCCGCTGATGGTGGTGTGCATCTCGGCGCCGCCCAGCTCCTCCTCGGTCGCCACCTCGCCGGTGGCCGCCTTCAGCAGCGGCGGGCCGGCCAGGAAGGCCCGGCTGCGGCCGCGCACCATGATGATGTAGTCCGACAGACCCGTCTGGTAGGCGCCACCCGCCGTCGACGAACCGTGCGTGACGGTGACCACCGGCAGCCCGGCCGCCGACATGCGCGCCAGGTTGCGGAACAGGCCGCCGCCCTTCACGAAGCCCTCGACGCGGTACTTCAGCAGGTTGGCGCCGGCGCTTTCCACCAGCTGCACGTAGGGCAGCTTGTTCTCCAGGGTCAGTTCCTGGATGCGCATCGATTTCTCCAGGCCGCCGGCCTGCAAGGCACCGGCGTCGATGCCCGAATCACTGGCCGCCACCATGCAGCGGATGCCCGAGACGAAGCCGATGCCGCCGATCATGCCGCCGCCGGGCACGGTCTTGGCCTCGTCGGGCGTGTCCAGGCCGTAGCCGGCCAGGGTGGCCAGTTCCAGCCAGGGGGAACCCGGATCCAGCAGCAGGGCGATGCGGTCGCGCGGCAGCAACTGGCCACGGCTTTCGAAGCGGGCGCGCGACGCGGCACTGGCCGCCACGGCGCGGCCTTCGGCGCTGCGGATCTTGTCGATCAGCGCCAGCATGCCGTCGCGGTTGGCAGCGAAACTCTCGTTGCCGGGGGAGATGGTGGAGTCGATCAATGCCATTCAAGGTCTCCAAGCCCGCAGGCTTCAGGTGCAATCAAGCGGTCGCCGCGGAACCGGCTTTGCCGGGCCGCTGGCGGCGCCCCCTGGGGGGAGCGCCGAAGGCGCTTCGGGGGGGTCAAATTCCCAGCTGGCGCGCAGCCAGATCCTTCATGATTTCCTCGGAGCCGCCGCCGATCATCATGACCTTCACTTCGCGGTAGATGCGCTCGCTCCTGGTGCCGCGCATGAAGCCCATGCCGCCCAGGATCTGCACCGCGCTGTCGGCGCAGAACTGCATGCAGCGCGTGGCTTCCACCTTGGCCATCGCGATGCGCGCCACGCGCAGGCTGGCGTCGCCGTGCTGGTGCAGCTCGGCCCAGGCCAGGTCGTAGACATGGCAGCGCGCCACGTCGATGGCGCGCAGCATGTCCATCAGCTTGTGGCGGATGACCTGGCGCTCACTCAGCGGCGCGCCGAAGGTGCTGCGCTGGCGCGCCCAGTCCAGCGCCTCGTCGAAGCAGACCTGGGCATAGGCCACCGCCGTCGAGGCCATGCCCAGCCGCTCGCTGTTGAAGTTGGTCATGAAGGTCTTGAAGCCCTTGTGCTCCTCGCCGATCAGGTTGCTCACGGGCACGCGCACGTTGTCGAAGCGCAGGTGCGCCGTGTCGCTGGCCCACCAGCCCATCTTGTCGAGCTTGGTGCGGGAGAGGCCCGGCATGTCGCCCTCGATCAACAGGGCCGAGATGCCGTTGGCGCCCTTGCTCGCCGGGTCGGTGCGCACGGCGGCGGTGATGAAGTCGGCGCGCATGCCCGAGGTGATGAAGACCTTCTCGCCGTTGACGACGTAGTGGTCGCCGTCGCGCACGGCCGTCGTCTTGAGTGCCGCCACGTCGCTGCCGCCCGAGGGCTCGGTAACGGCCAGCGCCGCGATCTTCTCGCCCGCCAGCACCGGCGGAATCACCCGGGCCTTCAGCGCCGCGCTGCCGAAGCGCTCGACCGGCGGCAGGCCGATGGTGTGCGACATCAGGCTGGCCGACACACCGCCCGCGCCCGAGCGCGCCAACTCCTCGCCGCGCACCAGCTGGAAGAACAGGTCGCTGGGCGTGCCGCCGTATTCCTCGGAGTAGCCCATGCCCAGCAGGCCGATCTGCGCCGCCTTCCTGTACAGCTCGCGCGGGAAGCCCTCGGCCTCGTCCCAGGCGGCGGCATGCGGCGTGATCTCCTTGCTCACCCAATCGCGCAGCCCGTCGCGAAACTGCTGGTGGGCCGGGGTGAAGTAGTGCGGGGCGGGGGTGGCTTCAGGCAAGGACATGGGTGCTCTCGCAGACGGAAGTCGGCAGGTGGCGGATGGTCGGCCGCCCGACCGCGCAGCGTCTTGCGGGAATTGGCTGATCGGCCGGCACCACCGGGGCGGGCATTCCCGGAGACCGGGCGAACAGCGTTGGCGTTCGTCCGATCCGACGATGGCCGGCGCCGCCGCCCATGGCCAAACTGGCGTGTTTGCCTTCGTCGACGCAGCCTGAGAACGCATGCCCGCCCTGCCCCGTCCGTCCCTCGTCACCCGCATCGCCGCGGCGGCCCTGGCCCTGATCGGCGGTGCCGCCCAGGCGCAAGCCACCCAGGGCGTCACCAAGACCGAGATCCTGATCGCCCCGATCCAGGACCTGTCCGGCCCGGTGGCCGCCTACGGCAAGGCGGCGCGCAACGGCCTGCAGCTGCGTGTCGACGAGATCAACGAACAAGGCGGCATCCACGGCCGCAAGATCAGGCCGCTGGTCGAGGACAACACCTACGACCCCAAGCGGGCCGTGCTGGCGACGCAGAAGCTGGTGAACCAGGACAAGGTGTTCCTGATCGCCTCGCCCATCGGCATGCCGATGAACAACGCGGCCATGCCGATCATGTTCGAGAAGGACGTCATCCACTTCATGCCGCTGTCGGCCGGGCGCGAGATGTTCGAGCCGGTGCACAAGCTCAAGTTCGCCAGCGTGGCCAGTTACCACGACACCATGCGCATGAACGTGGCCAAGCTCGACAAGGAGAAGGCCGCGAAGAACGCCTGCACCCTGTACCAGGATGACGACTACGGCCTGGAGGTGGTCAAGGGCGCCGAGGCCGGGCTGAAGGACATCGGCGTGGCCATGGGCGAGAAGACCACCTACAAGCGCGGCGCCACCGACTTTTCCAGCCAGGTGGCGCGGCTGAAGGCCAGCGGCTGCGACTTCCTGGTGATGGGCACCATCGTGCGCGAGACCATCGGCACCATTGCCGAGGCGCGCAAGATCGGCTGGTCGCCCACCTTCGTCGGCTCGCAGGCCGCCTACACCGACCTGATCCACAAGCTGGGCGGCAAGGCGATGGACGGCTTCTACGCCGTCAGCACCCACCACTTCCCGTACACCGACCTGGACAACCAGCCGCTGCGATTCTGGGCCAACAAGTACAAGACCAGGTTCGGCGACGACCCCAGCACCTATTCCACCGGCGGCTACGCGACGATGGACTTCTTCATCAAGGCCGCGCTGAAGGCCGGCCCCAACCTCAGCACCGACAGCTTCATCAAGGCCGTCGAGACCATGGGCGAGGTGCCGACGGACATGTTCGGCACCCCGCCGCTGAGCTTCAGTGCCACCAAGCGCCTGGGCTCGCCCCTGTCGCGCTTGAGCCAGATCCAGGACGGCCGCTGGAAAGTCGTGACGGACCTCCGTTGATTCCCACCGAAAGCATGCCCATGACCACCCCCGCCAAGACCGTCACCGAAGCGCTCGAGACCCGTTTGTCGGTGCGCGACTTCCTGCCCACGCCGGTGCCCGAGGCGACCATCCGCCAGGTGCTGGCCACGGCCTCGCGTGCCCCCTCGGGTGGCAACACCCAGCCCTGGCGCATCGACATCGTCAGCGGCGCCAAGCTCGATGAGCTGAAGGCCATCATGCAGCGCCGCCTGGCCGAGGTGGCGGCCGGCGACAGGAGCGAAGCGCCCGAGTACGACATCTACCCGAAGGAGCTGGTGGCGCCGCACCGCGACTACCGCTTCAAGATCGGCGAGGACATGTACGCCCGCCTGGGCATTCCGCGCGAGGACAAGGCCAAGCGGCTGCAGTGGTTCGCCCGCAACTACCAGTTCTTCGGCGCGCCGATGGCGCTGTTCTGCAGCATCGACCGCCGCATGGGTCCGCCGCAGTGGAGCGACTGCGGCATGTTCCTGCAGAGCGTGATGCTGCTGCTGCGCGAGCAGGGCCTGGACAGCTGCGCCCAGGAATGCTGGGCCGTCTACCCGAAGACCATCAGCGCCTTCATCGGCATTCCGCCCGAGCGCATGCTGTTCACCGGCATGTCCATTGGCTGGCGCAACCCCGAGCACCCGATCAACGCGCTGCGCTCGGACCGGGCGGCGGTGGACGACTTCACCACCTTCCACGGCGGCTGACACCGCACCCAGGGCGCAGCCCGTCAGGCCCATGCGCCTGACGGCTGCTGCTGCGGCGCCCCACCACCGCGGGCGCCCGCCCACACGCCGTCACTGCCTCCACAGCGCCGCGCCGATCTGGCCGCGCCTGTCCAGCAGTCGCACGGTGACCTGATGCGCAGCGACGGCGACGCCAGCCCGGATTTGCACCGGCGCAGGCCGCTTGATCCGGGCATTCAGCGCGTCCCCCCTTCCTAGACTTGGTCGACAACAACTTGCGGCGATCCGACGCCTGCGCGGCCCTGCCCTGCGCGGACCGCCCAGCACCATCCCGGCGCCGACCGGGGTCCGACCAACCTGCTGCCGATCCCACAGCGCCCGCGCGCCGCCTTCGGCAGGAGACGTGCGGACGCGGTGAGCCAACACCATGCGCCTTCCCTTCGCCCCGTTTCTGATCCTGCTGCTGCTGTTGGGCTTGAGCACCGGCGGCCTGGCCCAGGCCGTTCCGGACGCCGGCAGCCTGCGCCAGCAGATCGAACAGCCGCGCGCGGTGCCGGCCCTGCCACCGGCCGCGGCGCCCCGGGCGAGCGCAGCAGCCGAGCCACGAACCGACGGCGGCCCGCGCCTGACGGTGCAGCGCTTTCGCCTCAGCGGCAACAGCCTGCTCAGCGACGCGCAGCTGGCACCGGCGCTGGCCGACTTCGTCGGCCGCGAGACCGACTTCGCCGGCCTGCGCCGCGCCGCCGATGCCGTGGCCGCGGCCTACCGCCAGGCCGGCTGGCTGGCCCGGGTGACCCTGCCCGAGCAGGATGTGAGCCTTGGCGTGGTCACGCTGCAGGTGGCCGAGGCCCGCTATGCCGGCCTGCGCTTCGAAGGGCCGGCACCGCAGCGCGTGAAGCGCGAAGCGATTGCCGCGTACTTTGCTCGCCAGCAGCGCGAAGGCGAGCCGCTGAACGCCGACCGCCTGGACCGCGCCCTGCTGCTGGCCGACGACCTGCCCGGCGTGGGCGTGGCCGGCACCCTGGCACCGGGCCAGGCCGAAGGCGAGACCACCCTGGTGCTGCAGACCACCGACGAGCCGCTGCTCTATGGCGATATCGGCATGGACAACACCGGCCCGCGTTCCACCGGCAGCGCCCGCGTCACCGCCAGCCTGAACCTGAACAGCCCGCTGGGCCAGGGCGACCTCGCCAGCCTGAACCTGATGCACAGCCGCGGCAGCGACTACGGCCGCCTGGGCCTGACACTGCCGGTCGGGCGCGACGGCCTGCGCCTGGGCCTGAGCGGCTCGGCGATGCGGTACAAGGTCATCGCCGGCCCCGGCGCCGCCACCACCGCGCCGATCCAGGGCAGCTCGTCGAGCATCGGCGTCGACTGGAACCAGCCGCTGCTGCGCGAGCGGCTGCGCAACCTCTACTTCACCGGCGGCCTGGAGCGCAAGCGCTTCAGCACCGAGGACACCCAGGTGCGGTCCGACTACGCCAGCGACAACCTGCGCCTGGCGCTGTCGGGCAACCGCTTCGACGACCTGGGCGGCGGCGGTGCCAACAGTGCCTCGGTGGGCCTGCAATGGGGCCACCTGAGCCGGATGCGTGCCCACACGCTGAAAGGCAGCATCGAGCCCGGCTACTTCAAGCTGGACTACGCCGTCAGCCGGCAGCAGAACATCAGCGAGGCACATTCGCTGTACCTCAGCCTGCAGGGCCAGCACGCCAACCAGGTGCTGGACTCGTCGGAGAAGTTCTACATCGGCGGCGCGCAGACGGTGCGCGCCTACCCGGCCAGCGAACTGGGCGGCGAGCGCGGCCAGCTGCTGACCGGCGAATGGCGCTGGCGGGCGCGGCCGGACTGGTTGCTCAGCGCCTTTGCCGACATCGGCCGCGTGGTGCAGCTGCCGGCCACCAGCAGTGACCAGCGCCTGTCGCTGCAGCTGCGTGGCCACGGCCTGGGCCTGATCTGGCAGGGCCCCAAGGGCATGGTGGCGCGGCTGACCTGGTCGCAGCGCAACGGCAGCAACCCCAAGCCCACCCTGGCCGGCACCGACGGCGACGGCACCAGGCGCCAGCACCGCGTCTGGCTGACCACCAGCCTGCCGTTCTGACCCGCCCGCCCCGGCCGCTGTCATCGGCCGGCCTCCTGGCACAGCCGCGTCACGCCCAGCGCCGAACGCCCCGCACCCCGAACCTCCTGCCCACCTGCACCATGAACAAGAACTTCCGCAGCGTCTGGAACCATTGCAAGCAGGCCTTCGTGGCCGCCGCCGAGAACGTGACCAGCCGCGGCCGGCCCGGCGGCGGCGTGCAGCGGACGTTGGTGGTGGCGGCCCTGCTGGGCGGCCTGCTGCTGCAGGCCGGGCAGGCCCTGGCCGCACCACCGGCACCGTCCGTGGCGCCCGCGGCACCCGCGGCGGGCCAGTTGCCCACAGGCGGCCAGGTCAGCGCGGGCCAGGCCGGCATTGCGCAGAGCGGCGCCAGCATGGTCATCACCCAGGGCAGCGAGCGGGCGGCGATCAACTGGCAGAGCTTCAGTGTCGGCAAGGGCGCGCAGGTGCAGTTCCAGCAGCCCGGCATCAGCAGCGTGACACTGAACCGCGTGCAGGGCAGCGACCCGAGCCAGATCTTCGGCCGCATCACCGCCAACGGCCAGGTCATCCTGACCAACCCGTCGGGCGTGTATTTCAGCCCTTCGGCGCGGGTGGACGTGGGCGGCCTGATCGCCACCACGCACGGCATCGGCGACGCCGACTTCATGGCCGGCCAGGCCCGCTTCGAGCGCAACGGCAGCACGGCCGGCGTGGTCAACGAGGGCGCGCTGCAGGCCGCGCTGGGCGGCTACATCGCCCTGCTGGCGCCCGAGGTGCGCAACCACGGTGCGGTGATCGCGCAGATGGGCACGGTGGCACTGGCCTCGGGCGAGGCCATCGACCTGCGCTTCGACAGCAACAACCGGCTGACCAGCCTGCGCGTCGAACCGGGCCAGCTGCAGGCGCTCGTCGACAACCGCCATGCGGTGCAGGCGCCGGGTGGCCTGGTCATTCTCAGCGCGCAATCGATGGACCGGCTGCTGGGCGGCGTGGTGAAGAACAGCGGCAGCGTCGAGGCCAGCGGCCTGCAGGTCCAGGACGGCGGGCGCATCGTGCTTTCTGGCAGCAGCCGGGTCGACCAGGCCGGCACGCTGACCGCCACCAGCGGTGCACAGGGCGGTCATGGTGGCCAGGTCAGCCTGCAGGGCGAGCAGATCGTGCTGACCGACGGCAGCCGCATCGACGCCAGCGGCGCCCAGGGCGGCGGCAGCGTGCGCGTGGGCGGCGGCTGGCAGGGCAGCGCCGACCCGCTGCTGGCCGCCACAGCGCAGCCCACGCCGGCCGCGACCACGGTGACCATGGCAGCCGGCGCACACATCGACGCCAGCGCCACGCGCGCAGGCGACGGCGGCCGGGTGGTGCTGTGGAGCGACGTGCACAAGGCCGAGAGCGTGACCACCGCCAAGGGCCGGGTCACGGCGCGCGGCGGGGCCACCGGCGGCAACGGCGGCCAGGTCGAGACCTCGGGCCATGCGCTGGACGTGGACGGCATCGGCGTCGATGCCGGGGCCGGTGCCGGCCAGGCCGGCGCCTGGCTGCTGGACCCGTACAACTACACCGTCAACGGCAGCGCCGCCGCCAGCATCGGCAACGCGCTGAACAGCACCAGCGTCACCGTCACCACCAGCGTGTCGAACGCCAGCCAGGGCGGCAGCAGCAACAGCGCCGATGCCGGCGACATCGTGCTGGCCAGCAACCTGAACAAGACCGCCACCGCGGGCACCACCACGCTGACCCTGCAGGCCGCCCGACGCCTGAACATGAACGGCTACGGCATCGGCTCGGCCGCGGGCGGACCGCTGAACCTGGTGCTGTGGTCCAACGCCGGCGGCGCGGCCCTGGGCGCCGGCTCGGGCGGCGTGTCGTCACTGTCGTCGATCAGCACCAACGGCGGCTTCGTCTGGGCCGGCGGCGGCAGCGCCACCACCACCAAGAGCGGGGTGACGGTGCCCAACGGCCCGGCGATCGGCGGCAACAACGCCAACCACAACCCGATCGACTGGAGCGGCGCGATCAACACCGCCGGCGGCGACGTGATGGTCTGGTCGGGCACGGGCATCGGCTCGAACGCGCTGACCACCTACACCGGCGCGGCGATCAATGCCGGCAGCGGCAACGTCACCCTGCGGGCGCGCGACTTCAACTGGGTCAGCGGCGGCAACCCGGCCATCACCACCACCGGCAGCATCACCATCCGCCCGGACGTCGACGGCGGCGCGTTTGCACGCGGCATCAACACCGACTGGTTCAACCTCGGCGGCGCCACACCCTCGGGCGTGCAGTTCGGCGCTGCGGGCAACACCGCGGACGTGAACCTGAACCAGGCCCTGACGGTCGCCGGACCGATCAGCGTCTACGGCGGCAACATCTACCCCAATGCCAGCCTCGTCAGCACGGCCAGCGGCGCCAGCCTGCTGCTGAAGGCCACCGGCAACATCGTCAACTCGACCCCCAACCTGAGCCTGCGGACCCACAACGGCAACCTCACGCTGTGGGCCGATGCCGATGGCAACAGCAGCGGCTGGATCGGCATCCGCGAAGGCGTCACCTTCAACTCGGCCAACGGCGCGACGACGCAGAGCACGGGTGGCGGCGCCATCACGCTGGCGGGCGGCAGCACGACCGACGCCAACGGCCTGCCCACCGGCCACGCCTACGCGCCCGGCGGCACCGGCGCCTGGGGCAGCAACGCACCCAGCGGCGTGCAGCTCGGTGCCTACACCGCCGGCACCGCGCCGGGCTATGCCAACGACATCAAGTTCCACAGCGGTGGCGGCAATGTCGTCATCAAGGGCAAGGCGGCGGACGGCGCGCCGGGCGTTTCCTGGTATGGCGGCCATGCCGGCACGCAGGTCGTCGATGCCGGTGCGGGCACGATCACGCTCGATGGCCAGGGCGTGGGCACGGGCCATGGCATCGAGCTCAGCTATTTCGGCGGGGCGTCCAGCCCGACGCTGAAATCCGGCAGCAACGCGGCCACGGCCATCGCCATCAGCGGCAGCACCACGTCCACCGGCCATGCGGGCTACCAGGGCACGGTGTCGGCCAACGCGTCGGGCAGCGGCGGCATCAGCCTGAGCGGCAGCACCAGCGCCAGCGGTTCTGGCGCCGTCGTCGCCAGCAACCTGGGCCTGGCCGCGGCCAGCGGCGACATCAGCATCAGCGGCGTCGGCGGCACCGGCCTGAATATCGGCGGCACCTGGGGCAAGGGGTCGCTCGCGTCGAGCAGCAGCAACATCACGCTGACGGCCAACCAGGTCAGCCTGTCCGCCACCACGCTGGACACCACCGGCAGGCTGACGGTGCAGCCGGACGGCAGCAGCTTCACCAGCGCGCTGACCTGGCCGCTGGCCAACCTGACGCTGTCCGGCACCCTGGGCGGCCTGACACTGGGCAAAACCACCAACACCGCCGACATCACCATCGCCAATGCGCTGACGGTGAACGGCCCGGTGTCGGCCTGGGGCGGCACGGTGACGGCGCAGGGCATCAGCGCGGCCGGCGACATCACCCTGGTGGCGACCGGCCAGGACGTGCTGCTGAACGGCGCCATCACCAACACCGCAGGCAGCGCCAGTGCGCTGAACATCCAGGCCGCCCGTCACATCCGACTGGGCAGCAACGCCAGCATCACGGCCACCAATGCGGCCATGGCCAGCCAGCTGTGGGCCGACACCGACCGCAACGGCGACGGCATCGTCTACCTCACCAGCAGCGGCGTCAGCACCCACGGCGGCGACCTGACCTTCGGCAAGAGCGGCCAGACGGCCACCATCGGCGGCAGCAGCGTGCTGGTCGGCGGCGACGTGTTCGTCCAGCGCAGCAGCGCGCAAAGCCTGGCAACCGGTGGCGGCACCCTCAACGTCTACGGCGAGACCATCGTCGCCAACACCGCCGGCCTGAGCGTCGACACCGCCGGCGGCGACGTCAACTTCCGCGGCCTGCTGAACTCGGGCAACGCCTACAGCTTCGTCGACATGACCGGCAGCGCCGGCACCGGCAGCTGGGACAGCGCGCGCACCGCGGCCCGCAACGGCACGGCCGGCGGCGCCGCCATCGGCGACAGCTACATGGTCAACATCGGCTCGCGGCTGGAGAACCAGATCGCGGGCCTGACCGCCGGCTACAAGGGCGCCTGGATCGGCGCCTGGCGCAGCGACCCCAACAGCTGGGCCTGGACCTGGGCCGACGGCCCCGAGGCCGGGCGCGTGTTCTTCAACCAGAACGGCAGCGGGGGCAGCGCGACCGCCGGCGCCTATGCCAACTTCGGCACCGGCGAGCCCAACGGCGGCCTGAACAGCAGCCGCAGCAGCGTCGAGACCGTCGGCCAGTTCTTCGGCACCGCCGGGCAGTGGAACGACCTGGGCGTCAACACCACCTTCAGCAGCAACCAGGGCAGCCAGTACAACGTGCTGGGCTATGTGCGCGAGACCAACCTGGCGGGTTCGCCGGTCACGATCAACGCCGGCACCGGCCGCGTGAGCTTCGCCGACCGCATCGGCAGCAGCAAGGCCCTGGCCGCGCTGAGCGTCACCGCCGCCGGCACCACCCTGCCCAGCGTGGTGACGACCACCGGCCAGCAGACCTACAACAGCCCGGTGCGCCTGGCCGCCGACACGACGCTGAACACCACGCAGAGCGACATCGTCTTCCAGTCGACGGTCGACTCCGACAGCGCCGCCAGCCCGCGCAGCCTGACACTGAACGTCACCCCCGGCACGGCCTACTACTGGGTGGACTGGACCAGCGCGGACGCGACGCATGTCCACGGCACGATCACCATTGGCAGCAATGTGATCAACGTCACCTACACGAACGAGAACGGCTACGCGTTCGCCCAGACCAGCGGAGGCACCAACTACTGGACCTCGTCGAACGCCGTGTCGCCGTACACCAGCGCCATGGTCGCCAACGGCCCGTCCAGCGCCGACATCGTGGCCCTGCGCTACGCGGGCAACCAGAGCCTCAGCTTCAGCCAGCCGGTCGAGAACCTGGCGTTCAGCGTGGTCAGCCTCAACGGCAACGGCTATGGCTTCAACCAGAACTTCAATGTCGAGTCCTACACCGGCGCGAACGGCGCCGGCAGCGGCTACTACGGCAGCGGCACCCTCAGCAAGAGCCAGGTCGGCAGCACCTACCAGCTCAACGGCTCGGGCGAACCGCACGGCACGGTGCGCTTCGCCAACGCCTTCTCGTCGCTGAACTGGAACAGCCTCAGTCCCGAGTTCTGGAACGGGTTCACCGTCGGCGTCACCGGCACCAGCAGCAATGCGGGCACGGTCCGCTTCAACGGCGCCGCGGGCAGCACGGCGGCCCTGGGCGCGGTGGCCGTCAATGCCGGCCTGCAGACCGCGGCGAACATCGGCGGCGCGGCCTCGCTGGCCGTGTCCGGCCGCACGGCGCTGGGCGGCAACGTCACCACCAGCGGCAGCCAGTCCTATGCCAGCGCGGTCACGCTCGACCGCGACGTGGTGCTCACCACCACCAGCAACGGCGCGGTCAGCACCACCGCCACCGTCGATGGCGCACGCCGCCTGACGGTGCAGACCCACGGAACGGGCGACACCAGCTTCGGCGGCGCGGTGGGCGGCAGCACCGCCCTGACCGGCCTGAGCGTCTACACCGATGCCTTCAACGCCGGCGCCATCGCCGTGGCCGCCGCGGCGGGCGTGACCATCACCAATGCCGGCACCAGCGCCGTCACCGGCGTGGTGTCGGGCACCGGCGCCACGCTGGCCAAGGCCGGTGCGGGCAGCCTGAGCCTGTCGGGCACCAACACCTACGCCGGCGCCACCACGGTGTCGGGCGGCACGCTGGCGATCAGCGCCGATGCCGGCCTGGGCACGGCCCCCGCCGCCGCCACCGCCGGGCACCTGGTGCTCGACGGCGGCACCCTGCTGGCCACCGCCAGCACCACCCTGGCCAGCAACCGCGGCATCCAGCTGGGCAGCGGCAACGGCACGCTCAGCGCCGCATCCGGCGCCACGCTCAGCTACGGCGGCGTCATCGCCGGCAGCGGCGGCCTCAGCAAGGACGGCGCCGGCGCCCTCAGCCTGTCGGGCGCCAGCACCTACACCAACACCACGACGCTGAACGCGGGCACGGTGAACACCAGCCACGCCGCGGCGCTGGGCAACAACTCGGCCGTCACCCTGGCCAATGCCAGCGGCGCCAGCCTGAACCTGCTGGCCGACCTGGCCATCGGCTCGCTGGCCGGCGGCGGCACCACCGGCGGCAACGTCGCGCTGAACGCCCGCACCCTGACCGCCGGCGCCAACAACGGCTCGACCAGCTTCGGCGGCGTCCTCTCGGGCACGGGCGGCAGCCTGGCCAAGGCGGGTTCGGGTGAACTCGTGCTCACCGCCAACAGCAGCTACACCGGCGCCACCGCCATCAACGGCGGCAGCCTGGTGCTGCGCCACAACGCGCCCACCGTGGCGACCAGCGGCTTCAACGGCACCGGCCGCCTGACCGTGGAGCCGGTGGCGGCCAGCTTCACCAGCGCCCTCGGCTTCAGCGCCCCCGTCTCCGGCAGCCTGAGCGGCCTGACCCTGGGCAAGGCCGGCAACGGCGCGGACATCACCGTGGCCAGCGCCACCAGCGTCAACGGCCCGATCGCCATCCACGGCGGCACGGTGACGCTGAACGCCGGCCTCACCACCAGCAACGCCGGCACCGGCGACGTGGCCATCACCGCCGCCACCGGCCTGGCCGGCAATGGCGGCGTGGCCCTGGCCAACGGGCGCACCCTCACCATCCACCAGGCCGGCAACACCACCTACGGCGGCGTGATCTCGGGCAGCAATGCCAACCTGGTGAAGGACGGCGCGGGCGACCTGGGCCTGGCCGGCGCCAGCACCCACGGCGGCAGCACGACGGTGAACGCCGGCATCCTGTCGCTGGCCGCGGCCGACCGCCTGCCCGACAGCACCGCATTGACGGTCAATGCCGGCGCCACCTTCAGCCTGAACGGCTACAACGAGAGCGTGGGCTCGATCGCCGGCAACGGGCTGATCGTCAACGGCGCCGTGGTGCGCGACGGCCTGGTGCTGTGGCTGGACGCGGGCAACACCGCGTCCTACAGCGGCTCGGGCACGACCTGGTACGACCTCTCGGGCAACGGCTACCACGGCACGCTGGTGGGCGCGCCCGTCTACAACGCCAGCACAAGCCTCTTCAGCTTCACCAGCAATGCCCAGTACGTGCAGCTGCCGGCGCTGCCGGCCGGCTTCCTCGGCAACACGGTGACAGGCGTCACCATGTTCACCGTGGCCAACTTCGGCACGGCCAACAACTGGGAGCGGGTCTTCGACCTGGGCAACACCGGCGCCGGGGGAAACAACCCCAACCACAACATCGTCATCTCGCGCGAAGGCACCGGCAGCAAGCTGAACTGGGAGATCTACACCGGCACGAGCTTCGGCGCGCCATCCGAGAACAAGATCGGAGCCAACGCAGCGATCACCGACAGCGTCAAGCGCAGCTACACCGGTACCGCCGACGGTGCCAACCTGCGCATCTACCGCGATGGCCAGCTCAACACCACCACCGCCAGCACCGCGCTGCCCGTGGCCGTGGCGCGCAACAACAACTACATCGGCAAGAGCAACTGGCAGCAGGACGACACCTTCCGCGGCGACATCGGCACGCTGATGGTCTACAACCGCGCGCTGTCGCAGGCCGAGATCACCAAGAACCACCAGCTGCTGTTCAACCGCGCCACCGCCACGCTGAGCGTGGGTGGCAACAACACCAGCACCAGCTTCGGCGGCACCATCGAGAACGGCGTGGGCACGCTGAACCTGGTCAAGCTGGGCAGCGGCACGCTGACGCTGGCCGGCGCCAACAGCTATGCCGGCACCACCACGGTCAGCGCCGGCACGCTGCGCAACGGCGCGGCCAACGTCGTGCCCGACCTGTCACCCGTCACCGTCGCCGCAGGTGCCACCTGGAACCTGAACGGCTACAACGAAAGCGCCGGCTCGGTGGCCGGCGCCGGCAGCATCGCCCTGGGCGCTGGCACGCTGACCACCGGCGGCCTGGGCACCAGCACCAGCTTCAGCGGCGCGATGTCAGGCAGCGGCGGCATCACCAAGACCGGTGCCGGCACCTGGACCCTGACGGGCACCAGCAGCCACAGCGGTGCCACCACGGTGGCGGCCGGCACCCTGGCCAGCGGCGCGGCCGACAGCCTGTCCGATGCCAGCGCCATCACCGTGGCCGCGGGCGCCACGCTGAGCCTGGCCGGCAACAGCGACAGCATCGGCTCGTTGGCCGGCGCCGGCAGTGTGGCGCTGGGCAGCGCCACACTGACCACCGGCGGCGACGACACCAGCACCACCTTCAGCGGCATCGTGTCGGGCAGCAACGGCAACCTCGCCAAGAGCGGCAGCGGCACCTTCACCCTCACTGGCGCCAACAGCTACACCGGCACCACCAGCGCCAATGCCGGCACGCTGGCCGTGGGCAACGGCGGCGCCAGCGGCACGCTGGGCAGCGGCGCGGTGACCAGCAATGCCACGCTGGCCTTCAACCGTTCGGGCAGCGTGTCGCTGAGCACCCTGCTGCCGCATGCCGGCGGCATCACCGGCAGCGGGACCGTCACCGCCACCGCAGCCACCGACCTGACGGTCGACCGCCCGGTCAACGTGGCCGGTGCGGTGACGCTGACCGCCACGGCCGGCAGCCTGGCGATCAACAGCGCGGTGGCCAGCGGCGGCACCGCCACGCTGGCCCAGGCCGGCACGCTGACCGACGGCGCCAGCGGCAGCATCGCCGCCGCCAGCCTGCGCCTGCAGGGTGGCAACGTCACGCTGGATAACGCCGCCAACGCGGTCGGCACGCTGGCCGCCAGCGGTGTGGGCAGCCTGACCTACAGCGACAGCGATACGCTGACCATCGGCACGGCGGGCGGCACCTCCGGCGTGTCCGCCAGCGGCACGGTGAGCATCGCCACCCGCAGCGGCGACCTGACGCTGGCGGCCAATGTGGCCACCAGCAGCACCAGCGCCTCGGCTCTGGTCCTGAATGCCGGCAGCAGCGCCGCCGCCGGCACCGCCAGCGGCGGCAACCTGGTGGCCAGCGGCAGCCCGAGCGTCAGCGTCGGTGCCGGCGGCACCGCGCGCCTCTACACCGGCAGCATCGCCGGCACCAGCCTGGGCGGGCTTGCCGGCCCGGCATCGGGCAGCGGCCGCTTCCGCTATGGCAGCGACGAGGCCAGCAGCGCCTACAGCACCGCACTGGCCACGGGCCTGAACGCGATCTTCCGCGAGCGCCCGGCCGTCACGGTGGGCGTGGACAGCCAGGCCATCACCTATGGCGACGGCCTTCCCAGCCTGACTGGCACGTTGAGCGGCAGCCTGGCCAACGGCGACAGCGCCAGCTATGCCATCGCCGGCCGTGTCAACGCCAGCAGCGGCAACATCCGCGCCGGCAGCTACACGCTCAGCGAAGCCACGCTGGCGGGCCTGGGCTACAGCACCAGCGCGACCACCGGCACGCTGACGGTGGCGCAACGCCCGCTGACGCTGACCGGCCTGACCGCCAGTGACAAGGTCTACGACCGCAGCACCGCGGCCAGCGTCAGCAACCTGGGCAGCCTCTCGGGCCGTGTCGGCGGCGACACCGCCACGCTGAACAGCGCGGGCGCCAGCGCCAGCTTCGCAGACGCCAACGCCGGCAGCAACAAGACGGTCACCGTCAGCGGCCTGGCCCTGGCCGGCGCCGATGCCGGCAACTACAGCCTGGCCCCGCAGACCACCACCGCGACGATCACGCCCAAGGCGCTGACGGTGTCGGGCATCACCGCCGCCGACAAGGTCTACGACGCCACCACTGCCGCCACCATCAGCACCGCGGGCCTGGCGCTCAGCGGCCTGGTGGCCGGCGATGCCGGCGCCGTGACCTTGACCGGCGCCAGCGGCAGCTTCGACACCAAGAACGTCGGCAACGGCAAGACGGTGAGCCTGAGCTACACCACGGGCGGCAGCGCGCTGGCCAACTACCGCATCACCGACCAGGCACAGACCACGGCCAGCGTCACGCCGGCCACGCTGACCCTGTCGGGTGCCAGCGGGGTGAGCAAGACCTATGACGGCAACGACAGCCTGCCCGCAGGTGTTGCCGGCTACGTGAGCAGCGGCGCCGGCAGCCTGGCCGGCGTGCTGGGCAGCGACACGGTGGGCCTGAGCGGCCGCGGCGCCTTCGCCAGCGCCAACGTCGCGCGCGACGGCGGCAGCAACGTCATCGCCCAGGGCCTGCTGCGCGGCAGCATCGCCTTGAGCGGTGCCGACGCCGGCAACTACACCCTGGCCTGGACCAACGGCAGCGCCACCATCCAGCCCGCGCCGCTGACGGTGCGGGCCGACAACGACGCCAGGTTCGTGCTCGCCGCCGACCCGGTCTTCAGCGTCAGCTACAGCGGTTTCGTCAACGGCGAGACGGCAGCGGTGCTGACCAGCACGCCCACGGTGACGCGGCCGAATGCCGCCACCGACGTGGCCAGCGGCAGCTACCCCGGCGCGCTGCAGGTCGCCGGCGCCGCTGCCGCCAACTACGCCATCACCCATGTGGCCGGCGACTTCACCATCGTGCCGGCGAGCCAGCTGCTGGTGCGCGTGGCCAATGGCAGCAGCACCTACGGCACGGCGCCGGCCTACACCATCGCCTCGGCCTCGTACTGGGACCCGACCGCCAACGGCGGTGCCGGCGGCGAGGTGGTGCTCGGTGGCATCACCGCCAACGGCGGCAACAGCTTCACGGTCGATGACGGCGCCAGCGGATCGGCGGTCATCACGCTGGCGCCGGTGAGCCCGCTGATGTCGACCAGCGGCGCACTGCGGGCGGGCAGCTGGCAGCTCGACCTGGCCGGCCCGGTGGGCGGCAGCAGCGCCAACTTCAGCAGCACGGTGACCGTGGTCGGTGCGCACCAGGTCAACCAGGCGACGCTGAACGCGGTCGTCAACACCGGCGCCAAGACCAAGGTCTACGACGCCAGCGCAGCCATGATGGGCCTGGCACTGGACGCGCAGGCCGCCGGCGCGCAGGTCGGCGACACGGTCACGCTGGGCGCCAGCGGCAGCTTCGACGACAAGAACGCCAGCATCGGCGCCGGCAAGGGCTACACCGTCGCGGGCATCGTGCTCGACGGCGCCGACGCCGGCAACTACAGGCTGGCCGGCAACAGCGTCTCGGCCAGCGACGGCCAGATCACGCCGCGCCCTCTGCGCGTGAGCTACAGCGGCGTCGACCGGGTCTACGACGCCGGCACCAGCGCCAGCGTGACGACCCAGGACGACCGCCTGGCCGGCGACAGCCTGGGCATCAGCCGCAGCGCCAGCTTCGCCGACAAGCATGTCGCCCGCGACGGCAGCGGCAACCTGGTGGCCAAGGCGGTCACCGTCAGCGGCGTCAGCCTGACCGGCGCCGATGCCGGCAACTACACGGTCGCTGCCGGCGGCAGCACCACGGCCACCATCAGCCCGGCGCCGCTGGCGATCTCGGGCATCGTGGGCGTGGACAAGACCTACGACCGGACCACCAGCGCGGTGCTGGACACCAGCGGCGTGACCCGCACCGGCCTGCTGGGCAGCGACACCGTCACCGTCACGCCCACCGGCAGCTTTGCCGACGTGCACGCCGGCGCGGGCCGCAGCATCACGCTGGCCAGCAGCCATGGCGGTGCCGACGCCGGCAACTACAGCATCACCGACCAGGCGGCCACCACCGCATCGGTGCTGCGCCGGCCGGTCGAGGTGTCGGCCGCGGGCGGCATCAGCAAGCTCTACGACGGCAACACCGCGATGAGCGGCGTCAGCATCGCGGTCGGCGCGGTCAACGGCGTGGCCGCGTCGGGCGTGGTCGGCGGCGACAGCCTCAGCGTCTCGGGCACCGGCAGCTTCAGCTCGGCCGCGGTCAGCCGCGACGGCAACGGCACCGTGCTGTCGAACAAGAGCTACACCCTGTCCAACCTGACGCTGAGCGGCGCCTCGGCCGCAGACTACATGATCGCCGGCGGTGCCACCACCCTGTCCGGCAGCGACGGCCGCATCGACCCGCGCACCCTGGGCCTGAGCGGCTTCGCCGTGGCCGACAAGGTCTACGACGGCGGCACCGCGGCCACCATCACCAGCGCCGGCAGCCTCAGCGGCCTGGTCAGCGGCGACGTGGTCAGCACCGGCAACACCGGCGCCAGCTTTGCCAGCGCCAACGCCGGCCATGGCCGCACGGCCACGCTGAACGGCGTGAGCCTGGCCGGCGCCGACGCGGGCAACTATGTCTTCGACGGCAACCCGGTCACGGCCAGCGCCAACATCAGCCGCGCCACGCTGACCATCAGCGGCAGCAGCGCAGCCGGCAAGACCTACGACGGCAGCACCAGCGCCGCGATCACCGTCGGTACGCTGGTCGGGCTGGTCGGCAGCGAGACGCTGCTCACCACGGCCACCGGCAGCCTGGACAGTGCCAACGCCGGCAGCCGCACCGCGACGGCGCAGTACACCCTGGCCGACGGCAGCGGCCTGGCGGCCAACTACACGCTGGCCGACACCACGCATGCCGTCACCGTCGTGCCCAAGGCGCTGAGCATCAGCGGCAGCAGCGCGGCGAACAAGACCTACGACGGCAGCAGCGCCGCGGCGATCACCCTGGGCACCCTCGCCGGCCTGGTCGGCAGTGAGACCCTGGCAGCCACCGCCACCGGCACCCTGGACAGCGCCAACGCCGGCAGCCGCACCGCGACGGCGCAGTACACCCTGGCCGACGGCAGCGGCCTGGCCGCCAACTACACCCTGGCCGACACCACCCACGCCGTCACCGTCGCGCCCAAGGCGCTGAGCATCAGCGGCAGCAACGCGGCGAACAAGACCTACGACGGCAGCAGCGCCGCGGCGATCACCGTGGGCACCCTCGCCGGCCTGGTCGGCAGCGAGACCCTGGGCACCACCGCCACCGGCACCCTGGACAGCGCCAACGCCGGCAGCCGCACCGCGACGGCGCAGTACGTCCTGGCCGACGGCAGCGGCCAGGCGGCCAACTACACGCTGGCCGACACTACGCATGCCGTGATCGTGGCACCCAAGCCGCTGACCCTCAGCGGCCTGGGCAGCGTCGGCAAGGTCTACGACGGCAGCACGGTCGCCACCGTCACCGGCACGGCCGCCTTCGGCACCGAGGCCGTGGGCAGCGGCAGCAGCAGCGACGGCAAGGCCTACCTGGGCGATGCGCTCAGCCTGGCCGGCACGGCCGAGGGGCGCTTCGACAGCCGCCATGCCGGTGTGGCCAGCCGGGTCGCCTTCAGCGGCCTGGCCCTGGCCGGCGCCGCCGCCGCCAACTACGTGCTGGTGCCGCATGCCGACGCCACCGACCTAACCATCAGCGCCCGCCCGGTGACGCTGACGCCGTCGGCCGTGACCCGGGTCTACGACGGCCAGGTCGGCTACACCGCGAACGCCGCCGACCTGCAGGGCTTGAGCGCCCAGCTCGGCGTGGCCGGCGACCGCGTCGTCGCCGCCGACCTGCGCTTCGACAGCAAGAACGTGGGCAGCGGCAAGACCGCCACGCTGAACGGCGTCACCATCGACGACGGCAACGGCGGGCGCAACCACGCGCCGACCCTGGCCGCCAACAGCGCCAGCAGCATCACCCGCCTGGCGCAGGCGACCTGGATCGGCGGCGCCAGCGGCAGCTGGTTCGACCCCGCCAACTGGGCCGGTGGCGCCGTGCCCGACCTGTCCAACGTGGCGCAGGTGGTCTTCCCCGCCGGCACGCTGGTGAACTTCGACACCACGGTGCTGGCCCCGGCCCAGGCCGGCCCGGTGGCCATCGACGGCCTGGCCGGCGGCCGGCTGGCGCAATCGGCCGGCACGCTGCAGGTGGGCGCCGGCGGCATCACGCTGGCCGGCCTCGCGCAGACCGGCGGCGGCCTGGCCAGCGCCGGGCCGGTGCAGCTGGAGCTGTTCAGCCAGCAGGGCGGCAGCACCATGCTGGCCGGCCCGCTGCGGGTGACCCGCAGCTTCAGCCAGACCGGCGGCACGCTGGCCGGCACCGGTGTCGGCGCGCCCATCAACATCACGCAGGCGGACGGCACGCTGGCCTGGACCGACATCCGCAGCAGCGGTGACCTGGTGGTGCAGGCGCCGCAGGGCAGCATCGCGGCCGGCGCCAGCGTGGTGGCCGGCAACCTGCTGGCCGATGCCGGCGGCGCCATCACCTTCGGCAGCACGCGTGTGGCCGGCGATCTGCGCAGCACCACCCGCGGCGCGGGCACGGCCGGGGGTGTCAGCCAGTCCGGTGTGATCGAGGTCGGCGGCACGACGCAGTTCGTCGCCAGCGGCGGCACCGACCAGGACGCCCGGCTGGACAATCCGGCCAACCGCTTCGGCGGCACGGTGAGCTTCAGCCGCACCGATGGCGGCAGCTGGCGCAACCTGGCCCTGGCCGCTGCCGGCAACCTGGCGGTGGCATTCGACGCCGACGGCCAGGTCAACCTCGGCGCCGGCGGCGATCTCACGGTCGCCGGCAACGCCGGCAGCCTGACGACGGCCAGCGGCGGCAGCACCACCTTCGGCCCCACCACCGTCAGCGGCGACCTGCGCAGCAGCAGCGGTGGCGACATCACGCAGACTGGCCCGCTGCGTGTGGGCGGCAGCACGCTGCTCGGCAGCGGCGGCAACATCACGCTGGCCGACCCGGCCAATCACTTCGCCGGCACCGTCACCGCCAGCGGGCGCGACATCTCGCTGGCCGCAGCCAACGGCCTGAGCGCGGTCATCGACGCCAGCGGCCGCGCCACGCTCGACGCGGGTGGCGACCTCACGGTCGCCGGCAGCGCCGCCAGCCTGGCCACGACCAGCGGCGGCCGCACGACCTTCGGCCCCACCACCGTCAGCGGCGACTTGCGCAGCAGCAGTGGTGGCGACATCACGCAGACCGGCCCGCTGCGCGTGGGCGGCAGCACGACCCTGGCCAGCGGCAACGGCAACGTCACGCTGGCCGACCCGGCCAACGACTTCGTCGGCACTGTCACTGCCAGCGGCCGCGACATCAGCCTGGCCGATGCCAATGCCCTGGCCCTGGTGCTCGACGCCAGCGGCCAGGCCACGGTCAGCGCCGGTGGCAACCTGGCGCTGTCCGGCAACGCCGGCAGGCTGGGCACGACCAGCGGCGGGACCACGAGCTTCGGCCCCACCACGGTCAGCGGCGACCTGCGCAGCAGTGCGGGCGGCGACATCAGCCAGACCGGCCCGCTGCATGTGGGCGGGGGCACGACGCTCGCCAGCGGCAACGGCAACGTCACGCTGGCCGACCCGGCGAATCACTTCGGCGGCACCGTCACTGCCAGCGGGCGCGACATCACGCTGGCCGCGGCCAATGGCCTGAGTGCGGTGATCGACGCCAGCGGCCGCGCCACGCTCGGTGCCGGCGGCGACCTCACGGTCGCCGGCAGCGCGGGCAGCCTGACGACGGCCAGCGTTGGCAGCACCACCTTCGGCCCCACCACGGTCAGCGGCGACCTGCGCAGCAGCAGCGGCGGCGACATCACGCAGACCGGCCCGCTGCGCGTGGGCGGCAGCACGACGCTGGCCAGCGGCAACGGCAACGTCACGCTGGCCGATCCGGCCAATCACTTCGCCGGCACCGTCACCGCCAGCGGGCGCGACATCACGCTGGCCGCAGCCAACGGCCTGAGTGCGGTCATCGACGCCAGCGGCCGCGCCACGCTCGACGCGGGTGGTGACCTCACGGTCGCCGGCAGCGCCGCCAGCCTGGCCACGACCAGCGGCGGCCGCACGAGCTTCGGCCCCACCACCGTCAGCGGCGACCTGCGCAGCACCAGCGGCGGCGACATCACGCAGACCGGCCCGCTGCGCGTGGGCGGCAGCACGCAGCTCGGCAGCGGCGGCGACGTCATGCTGGCGATGCCGGGCAACGACTTCGTCGGTGCGGTGTCGGTCACGGGTGGCAACGTCAACCTGGCCGATGCCAACGGCCTGACGCTGGCGACCCTGCTGGCCCGCGGCGACCTGCGGCTGACCAGCCACGGTGCGCTGACCCTGGGCACCGTCAGCGTGGGCGGCGCACTGTTCGCCGACAGCGGCGACGGCGACATCACCCAGACCGGCCCCCTGCAGCTGGGCGGCTTCGCCACCCTGGTCGCCGGCCTGGGCCAGGTGGTGCTGACCGACCCGGGCAACCGCCTGCCGCTGGGCAGCCGGATCGAGGCCAGCCGCTACACCCTGGCCGGCGACGCCCGCCGCACCAGCGACGAGGCCAGCGCCAAGGCGGTGGCCGGCCAGTCGGCGGCGGTGGCAGACAGTGCAGGGAGCACCCCGGCGGCCACGCCACCCCAGCCGCTGGCCTTGAGTCCGGCGCCAGCGACCAGCCCGTCCACGGTGGTGGCATCGGCCGACGTCGGCACGGCGACGGCCGCCGCCACGTCGACCGGCACCAGCAGTTCCAGCAGCAGCAGCGCAGCGACAGCGGCACCCGGCGCCAACAGCGCCGGGGTGCAGATCGTGGTGCAAGCGGCGGCAGACACGGCGTCCGGCGTGATGGCCGCGGTGTCGCTGCCCAAGGGCACCGCGACGGCGGGCGTCGGTTTCTCGTTCGAGCTGCCCGAGTCGGTGCGCGCCCTCGTCCAGGACGGCGACACCGCCAGGGTCAGCCTGCCCAGCGGCGCGGCGCTGCAGCCCTGGCTGCGCTTCGATGCCAACACCCTGCGCTTCGACGCGACGGCCGTGCCGGATGGCGCCTTCCCGCTGCAGGTGGTGGTCAGCGTGGGCGGACAGCGGGTGCTGGTGGTGATCTCCGAGCGCAACGATTGATGGGCTTCCGCACGGTCGATACAAAACGAAAAGCACCGCAACTGCAGCGAGACCCGCCGGCACGGCCCGGCGGCCACCATGGCGTCCTCCCCAACGAACCAAGGACGGACCCCATGAAGACCTGGATCAAGCGCACCCTGATCGCCACCGCCAGCGCGGCCCTGCTGCTGGGCGGCCTGACCGCCTGCGGCGGCCACGGCGGACGCCACGGCCCCGACGGTGGCTGGAACGAAGCGCGCATCACCGAGATGCGCGGCAAGGCCATCGAGCGCATCGGCAGCAAGCTGGAGCTCGATGCCGCCCAGAAGGCCAAGCTGGAAACCCTGGCCGACGCGCTGCTCGCCCAGCGCCAGGCCCTGCGCGGCGGCATGAGCGGCAGCCCGCGTGACGCGCTGAAGCCGCTGATCGCCGGCGAGAAGTTCGACCGCGCCCAGGCCCAGGCCCTGCTGCAGGCCAAGACCGCCGCCGTGCAGGGCCAGGGGCCGAAGGTGGTGGAGGCGCTGGCCGACTTCTACGACAGCCTGAAGCCGGCGCAGCAGGCGCAGGTGCGCGCCATGCTGGACAAGCGCGGCCACGGCTGGAGTCATTGGAACGGGCGCGGCTGATCGACGGTCGGGGCACGGGCCCGCTGACAATCGCGCCATGCCCCGCATCCTGCTGATCGACGACGACGCCGAACTCGGTGCGCCCCTGGCCGCGTACTTCCGCCGCTTTGAGCTGTCGCTGGAACAGGCGCTGCGGCCCAGCGAGGGCCTGGCCCGGCTGAAGGACGGCGGCTTCGACGCGGTGCTGCTCGACGTGATGCTGCCCGAGATGGACGGCTTCGCGCTGTGCCGCTTGATCCGCCGCACCACCGGCCCGATGAGCGACATCCCGATCCTGATGCTGACCGCGCGCGGCGACGTGATGGACCGGGTGGTCGGCCTGGAGCTGGGCGCCGACGACTACCTCCCCAAGCCCTTCGAGCCGCGTGAGCTGGTGGCGCGGCTGCAGACGGTGCTGCGGCGCCAGCGGCAGCCCGTGGCACCGGCGCCAGCCGAGCCGTCGCCCGAGCTGCTGCGCTTCGACGGCCTGGTCATCGACACCGCACGGCGCAGCGTCAGCCGCCAAGGCGAGGACGTGGCGCTGACCGGCACCGAGTACGAGCTGCTGCTGCTGCTCGCCCGCGACCCCGGCCGGGTGCTCAGCCGCGACGACATCCTGAACCGCCTGCGCGGCCACGAGGCCGATCTCTACACCCGGGCGGTGGACATCGTGGTCAGCCGGCTGCGCAGGAAGCTGGAGCCGCTGGACGCGATCAAGACCCTGCGCAACGCCGGCTACACGCTGGCGCTGCCGCGGCTGGCGTGACGGCCGGCCCCCCACCGGGCAGCCGGCGCGCCCGGTTGCTGGCGCTGTCGCCGGGCCGCTCGGTCAAGCGCCGGCTGGTGCTGATGTTCCTGCTGCTGGCCATGTTGATGGCCGGCGTGTTCGCCATCGGCGCGCAGCGCGCCTTCAGCATCGGCTGGCGTGAGGCGGCGCGGCCGCTGCTGCAGGACTACGTCGATCGGCTGGCGGCCGACATCGCCGGCGGCGACGACTCGCCACCCAGCATCACCCGCGCCCAGGCCCTGGTGGCGCGGCTGCCGATCACCGTGCGCATCACCGGGCCGCAGGTGAACTGGACCTCGCATCCGGCGCAGGCCGACGACGACCGGCATGGCCGCGACGGGCACGACCGCCGCGCGCCGCCTTGGTCCGGACTGGGCCGGCGCGACGCCGGCCTGCTCGACGACCGGCAGGACTGGACGCCCCTGCTCGAACGCCGCACCGCCGACGGCCACCACATCCGCTTCGGCATGAACCGCGAGGCCTTCGAGCGCCGGCCGCGGCTCTTCGGCGCCGCGCTGGCCGCCCTGCTGGTGATCACGCTGGGCGCCTACCTGTACGTGCGGCGGCTGCTGCGGCCGCTGGACGCGATCGGCGCCGGCGCGCAGCGCTTCGGTGCAGGCGATTTCGCCCAGCCGATTGCCGTGCCCCACCCCGACCGGCCCGACGAGCTGGGCCGGCTGGCGATCACGGTCAACACCATGGGCCAGCGCATCGCCGGCATGCTGGAAGCCAAGCGTGCCCTGCTGCTGGCCATCAGCCACGAACTGCGCAGCCCGCTGACCCGCGCCCGCCTGCATGCCGAGCTGCTGCCCGAGGACGGCGCGGCCGCCGAACAACGTGCCGCCCTGCTGCGCAACCTGCAGGAAATGGCCGACCTGGTGAGCGACCTGCTGGAAAGCGAACGCCTGGCCGGCCGCCATGCCGCGCTGCAGCGCGAGCCCACCGACCTGGCCGCGCTGGCGCGCCAGGTGATCGCCGATCTGCAGCCGCGCCATGCCACGGCGTCGGCGGTGCAACTGCGGGTCGCCGAACGGCTGCCCATGGTCACCGTCGACGCCGCCCGCATCCGCCTGCTGCTGCGCAACCTGCTGGACAACGCCCTGCGTCACGGTGCCGGCGCGCCGCAGCCGCCGCAGTTGTGCATCACCACCGCCGCTGACCGCAGCGCGACGATCAGCGTGCGCGACCATGGCCCCGGCGTGCCCGACGAGCAACTGGCCCAGCTGGCCGAAGCCTTCCACCGCCCCGACAGTGCCCGCACCCGTGCGGCCGGCGGCGTCGGCCTGGGCCTGTACCTGTGCCGGCTGGTGGCCGAAGCCCATGGTGGAACGCTGCAACTGCGCCACGCACGCCCCGGCCTGGAGGCCGCGGTCACGCTGCCGGGCGCGGTGGCACATCAGGCCCTGTGAGACTCAGTGAGGCCCTGTCAGGCCCCGTGCGTCAGGCCTGCGCCGCGTCGATCTTCTGCATCAGGAACTTGCTGATCCCGTCCGGGTAGCCGTCGATCCGCGCCAGCACGGCATAGCCAAGCCGGCGGTAGTAGTCCGGCGCCTGGAAGCTCAACGTGGTGAGGTAGAAGGTGCCGCAGCCGCGCTGCCGCGCGAGGGCTTCGAAATCGCGCAGCAGGCGCGTGCCGACACCGTGGCCGCGCCGGGCTGCATCGACCCACAGCTGCTGCAGCTCGCAGCAGCCGCCCCAGGTGCGGCCGACGGCGCCACCGACCAGCCGGCCGGCCGCATCCTCGGCAAACGCGGCCAGCGGACGCACATCGCGAAGCCCCGGCGCGGCGGCCAGGTTGTGGCTGTCCAGCCCGGCGTCCACCGCCGCCACCCTGTCGTCCGGCGGGTTGTTGCTGGTGCCGAAGCGCAGTGCGGGCGGCGCGGTCGCGGACATCCTCAGAACCGGACGTGGCTGGTCATCACGCGGCCCCGCACCGTGCGCCAGGCGCCGCACACGACACCAGGAACACGCAGCAGCAGGGCCGGACGGCATGGCGCATGGTGAGGGCTGGACGATGATCCGGGCGGGGAGCTTGCATGGCGCATCCACGGTGAACGGCAGCAGCACTGTCGCATGGCGCCTGCGGCATCGGCAAGTGGCCTCCAACCCACGCCAGCGGCGGCCTGCTGCGCCGGCACCCGGGCCGGGCGCCGTGCCGATGGCTTGCTCGCTCAGCCCGCACGCACCAAACCCGTGATCGTGCACACCACTTCGGCGCGCGCACTCCGGCACGGGCGCAGGCGGTGTCAGGCCGTCCAGCAGCAGGCCTTGCCTGGTCGCACTTTGGCACGCTTCATGCGTCCGCCGGCGGCATCGCATCCGACACACACGAGGACACTGCATGAAGCGCAGACATCTGCTGGCGGTGGGCGCCGCATCGGCGCTGGGCACGCCGCAATGGGCGGGCGCACAGGCCGCATGGCCCGCCCGCGGCCCCATCCGGCTGATCGCCCAGTACCCGCCCGGCGGCCTGGTGGACACGGTGGCGCGGCTGCTCGGCCCGCACCTGTCGCAGGCGCTGGGCCAGACGGTGGTGGTGGAGAACCGCCCCGGCGCCGGCGGGCTGATCGGCACCGACTTCGCCGCCAAGCAGCCGGCCGACGGCTACACGCTGCTGGTGAGCCATGCCTAGGTGCACATCTACGCCGCGGCCACCCGCAGCAGCATGCCCTTCGACCCGGTGGCCGACTTCACCCACATGGGCATGCTGGTGGAGGCGCCGATGCTGCTGCTGGTGCGCTCGGCTTCGCCCTACACCACGCTGGCGCAGTACGTGGCCGCGGCCAGGACCAAGCCGGTGCGCTACGGCTCGTCGGGCATCGGCAGCGCCAACCACCTGTACGGCGAACTGCTCAAGCTCGAAGGCCAGGCGCCCGAGCACGACCACGTGCCCTACCAGGGCAGCGCGCCCGCCATGCAGGACCTGCTGGGCGGCCAGATCGACGGCCTGTTCGACCCCGTCACCACCAACGTGGCCGCGCTGAAGGCCGGTGCCATCCGCGCGCTGGCCGTGTCCACGCCACAGCGGCTGCCGGCCCTGCCCAACATCCCCACCTTCGCCGAGCAGGGCTTCGGCTCGCTCACCGGTTCGCAATGGCTGGGGCTGTCGGGGCCCAGGAACCTGCCGGCACCGGTGGCGCAGCGCATCGGCGCCCTGATCCCCGAACTGCTGGCCAAGCCCGACGTGGCGGCCCGGCTCGACGAGATCCAGACCCTGCCCCGCAAGACCCCGGTGCTGGGCGACGACTTCGTCCGGCTGATCCGCCAGCAGATCGGCACCTGGAGCGCGGTGGCCAAGAAGGCCAAGGTGGAGGTGATCGTCTGACCCCGGGCAGAATGCCCACGGGCCGCCTCGTTCCATGCAGGCGGCGGGCCGAGCGCCGGGCCGCCCCAAGCCGGCCCGCCATCCCCCTGGGCGAGGGGCACACATGACCGAAGTCGACTTCCACGCCATCACGGCCTACCAGCGCTACAAGCTGATGGCCAGCCTGATCGTGCCGCGGCCGGTGGCCCTGGTGACCACGCTGGGCGCGAACGGCGTGGTCAATGCGGCGCCGTTCTCGATGTTCAACATGGTGGGCGAGGAGCCGCCGCTGGTGATGCTGAGCCTGAACCGCCTGTTGGACGGCCGGCTCAAGGACACCGCGGCCAACATCCTGCACAACGGCGAGTTCGTGGTGCATGTGTGCGACGAGGCCATCGGCAAGCAGATGCACGACTGCGGGCAGCCCTTCGGACCCGAGGTCAGCGAGCTGCAGGCCGTGGGCCTGACCGCGGTGCCGTCGCAGACGGTGCGGCCGCCGCGCATCGGGGAGGCACCGGTGGCCTTCGAGTGCGTGCTGCACGAGACGCTGGAGACCGACAGCCGCTACGTCTTCTTCGGCCGCGTGCAGTGGATGGCCGCGCGCCCCGGCCTGGTGGACACCAGCGCCTGGCGCGTGAACCTGCAGAGCTATGCGCCGGTGGCGCGCTTCGGCGCCAGCTTCTACATCCGCTGCGGCGACCGCTTCGCGATGGCCGACGCGGCCGGGCAGCCCGCCAGCAGCGAGACCTCGATCGACCGGCTGTAGCCGCCCGCGGTGCCGGGCCGCGGGCGGCGCTGCCCGGGTCAGCCTTGCCAGGCCGCCTCGTAGCCCGCTTGCCCCGGCAGCAGCACGCCGCTGATCTTGCCGTCGTCGCCGAAGGTCACGCGCGGGTGCACCGGCGGCAGCTTGGTCTGCGCGGCGGCATGGGCCAGCAGGTCGGCGGCAGAGGCGAACGGCACCAGTGCCTTGACCACGCTGACGGTGGCGAACTCCATCTGGAACTCGCCCTGCTTGCGTGCGGCCAGGGCGGCGGCCGGGTTGACCCAGGCCAGCGTGGTGGTCTCGCCGGCATCGACCTCGGGCACCTGGCCGGCGGGCGCGCGGGCCACGACGAACAGCGTGTCGAAGCGCTTGGGCAGGCCGGCGGGTGTCACCCAGCGGTCGAAGGGCAGCAGGCAGCTGGTGGCCAGCGGCAGGCCCAGTTCAGCCGCCAGCGCAGCCATCGGCGTGCCGGCGTGCAGCCGGGCGCGCAGCGCGGCCCAGCCGTCGGCCGGCAGGTGATCGTCGGGCGCACCCAGCCACAGGCCGCATTCCTCGAAGCATTCACGCAGGCCGGCCACGGCGAAAGCGACGGCCTGGTCGCCGACGCCGGTGACGGCACCGATGCGCTGGCGCAGGCCGTCCCGCGGCTCGTCGATGCGCGCCAGGTGGGCGGCGTCGCCGTCGGCGGCATCCACCGCGCCGCCCGGGAAGACATAGGCGCCGGGCATGAAGCTGGCCTGCATCGACCGGCGCACCATCAGCACTTCCATGCCGACACTGCCGTCGCGCACGATCAGCGTGGTGGCGGCCAGGCGCGGGGTGACGGTGGGCGGCGGGGTGAAGGGCATGGCGTGTCTCCGGTGCTGTGGTTGTGGCGCGGGTCAGTGAAAGCGGCCGCTCTGGTGCAGGCGGCGGTGCATCTGGCGCGCCGCCGGCAGCCAGCCCAGCCGCGCCCAGCGCCACCAGTTGAGCAGGCCGCGCAGCCACTCGTCAGCCGCATAGGCGACCCACACGCCCACCAGGCCCCAGCCCAGCTGCACGCCCAGCAGCCAGCTGCCGCCGGCCATCACCACGGCGAACGACACCGCGCCCGCCTGCACCGGGTAGCGCGCATCACCCGCCGCCCGCAGCGCATTGACCAGCACCAGGTTGAAGGTGCGGCCGGTCTCCAGCGCGATGGTCAGCCACAGCAGCAGGGCCCCGGTGGCGATGATCTGCGCATCGGCGGTGAACCAGCCCATCAGCCAGCGCCCGGCCAGCGCCACCGCCAGCGACACGCCCAGCGCCATCAGCAGGCCGCGGCCCAGCAGGCGCTTGACCAGCCGGTCGGCCTGGTGCAGCCGGCCGGCGCCCACCAGGTGGCCAACCATGATCTCGGCCGCCAGGCCCAGCGTGGCCGCGAACAGCAGGATGAAGTGGATCAGCTGCATGGTGTAGGCATGCGTGGCCAGCGCCAGCGTGCCCATGCTGCCCACCACCGAGATGCTGAACACGTAGGCGGCACGCCAGGCCACGTTCTCGGCCGCGCCGGGCAGGCCGATGTGCAGCACCGGCTTGAGCGGGCCCTGGCGCCACTGCCACCAGTCCGCCCCTCCCGGCATGCCGCCGATGCGGGTGTGCCAGGCCTGCAGGAACAGCGCCAGCCCGGCGCCGCGCGCCAGCAGCAGCGCCAGCGCATAGCCCGCCAGGCCCAGGCCGGGCAGGCCGCCGATGCCGGTCATCAGCGGCACGGCCAGCGCCAGGTGCAGCACCTGCATCGTGATGTTGACCACCATCGTCGGCCGCGCATGCAGGTGCGAACGCAGCACGCTGGCGGCGGTGCTGTTCCAGGCGTCCAGCAGCACGGCCGGCGCCATCAGCTGCAGCAGCGGCGTGGCCAGCGGCAGCACCTCGGGCGGCGCGTTCATCAGCTGCAGCAGCGGGCCGGCAAAGACACCTGCCAGCACCATGCACACGCCGCCGATCCAGCTGCTGGCGCCCCAGGCGGCGCGCGCCGCGACATCGGCCGCCGCACGCTTGTTGCCGCCCAGGGCCTGCGCCACCACCACGCCCACGCCCGCGCCGATGACGCGGAAGAAGACGAACAGCATCGCCAGCACCTGGTTGCACAGCGCAAACGCCGCGCCCTGGGCATCGCCCAGCCGCGCCGCCAGCAGGGTGCCGACCACGCCCATGCCGATGGCCAGCGCCATCTCGGCGAACAGCGGCACCGCCAGCGGCAGCAGCCGTGGTGCAGGCGGTGCCGGCCGCTGGTCGTCGCGCAGGGCGTGGGGCTGGCTCAAGCCGGGTTGCTCAGCCAGCGCGCTGGCGCAGCACCGCGGCACGCACCAGGGGCAGGCGGTCGTTGCCGAAGTACATGTCGTCGCCGCCGACGAAGAAGGTGGGCGAGCCGAAGCCGCCGCGGGCGATCACCTCATCCACGTTGGCCTTCAGCAGCGCCTTGACCTCGGGCGTGGCGATGGCCGCCAGCAGCGCGGCCGCATCGATGCCCTGCCCGGTGGCGATGTCGGCCAGCTCGGCGTCCTGGGCGATGTCGCGGTCCTGCGTCCAGTAGGCGCTGAACACGGCTTCGGCGAAGGCTTCCATCCGCGCCGCGCCGCCCGGCTGCGTCAGCAGCCAGCAGCAGGCGCGCATCGCCTTCACGCTGTTGACCGGAAAGATGCTGGGCGGGAAGCGGATGTCCACGCCCTCGTGCCGCGCCCAGTCGGCCAGGTCCTTCTTCAGGTAGGCCTGCTTGGCCGGCACGCCCTGCTTGCGGCTCTCGTAGACGCTGGGGTTCACCGTGTTGAAGATGCCGCCCACCAGGACCGGCTTCCAGGCCACAGGCTCGCCCAGCTCGGCCGCCAGCTTGCGCAGGTTGCGAAAGCCCAGCCAGGTCCAGGGACTGCTGCAGTCGAAGAAGCACTCGATCATGGCTGGGATTCTCCGGGCGTTGCGGCCGCCGGCGGCGAGCCGAACAGGTTCTTTCGGGTTTCAGCGTCCATGCCGGCGCTGTTGCCCATGTCCTTGCGAAGCTCCTTGCCCACGGCCAGGCCACGCTGCACCGCATCGCGGGCGCGCACGGTGGCGAACCAGCGCTTGACGTGCGGCCAGTCGTCCAGGGTCAGGCCCTGGGCCTTGTGGGTCATGATCCACGGGAAGATCGCGATGTCGGCGATGCCGTAGTCGTCGCCCGCGACGTACGCCCTTGTCTTGCCGAGTTGCCCGTCCAGCACGCCGTACAGGCGCCGGGTTTCGCGCTCGTAGCGGTCGATGGCATAGGGGATCTTCTCGGTGGCGTAGAGCCGGAAGTGGCCGTGCTGGCCCAGCATCGGCCCCAGGCCGCCCATCTGCCACATCAGCCAGGGAATGACGGTGTGGCGCTGGCGCCAGTCCTGCGGCAACAGGTGGCCGGTCTTCTCAGCCAGGTACAGCAGCATGGCGCCGGTCTCGAAGCTGCTGAACGGTTCGCCGCCGCCCGGCGGGTCGTGGTCCACCAGGGCCGGGATGCGGTTGTTCGGGCTGATCGCCAGGAAGTCGGGCGCGAACTGCTCGCCGCGGCCGATGTTCACCGGCTTGACGGTGTAGGGCAGGCCCAGTTCCTCCAGCGCGATGCTGATCTTCCAGCCGTTGGGCGTGGGCCAGTAAAACAGGTCGATCATGGCGGCGCCCCTCCATGGCGCGGGTGTGACAGCAGGCCCCGGACGCTACGCCCAAACTGCCCGCGATGAACGACGCCACCACGACACCCGGCCCGGCCACGCTGGCACCCACCGCCGCCATCGACAGCGACCACCCCGCCGTGCGCGCCTACGCCGCCCAGCACGCCGTGGGCGCCGACGACCGGGAGCGCGCCGTCGCCCTGGCGCTGGCGGTGCGCGACGGCTTCCGCTACGACCCGTACAAGGCCGACCTGTCGCCCGCGGGCATGCGCGCCAGCACGGTGCTGGCCCAGGGCTACGGCTGGTGCGTGCCCAAGGCGGTGCTGCTGGCCGCCGTCTGCCGCGCCGCCGGCATCCCGGCGCGGCTGGGCTTTGCCGACGTCACCAACCACCTCAGCACCGAGCGCATGCGCCAGAGCATGGAAAGCGCCGTCTTCTACTGGCACGGCTACACCGACATCTGGCTCGACGGCGCCTGGCGCAAGGCCACGCCGGCCTTCAACCTGAGCCTGTGCCAGAAGTTCGGCCTGAAGCCGCTGGACTTCGACGGCCGCTCGGACTCGATCTACCACCCGTTCGATCTCGCCGGCAACCGCCACATGGAATACCTGAACCAGCGCGGCGCCTTCGACGACCTGCCGCTGGACGCGATCACGGCCGACTTCCATGTCCACTACCCGCGCTGGATGGCCCGCATGGCCGAGGACCAGCAGGCCGACTTCCTGGCCGAGGTGGCCGCCGAGACCGGGGCGCCGCGATGAACGACCGCAGCGACAGCCCGCTCGTTCCTGAAGGATTCAAGCCGCTGCCGGTCGGCGGCGACTTCATCGGCATCAACGGCCCGCTGTACGTGCGCAGCGTGGCGCTGGCCGACGGCAGCAAGCAGCGCCACATCGGATTCCGCGTCGAGCAGCGCCACTGCAACCCGATGGGCAACTGCCACGGCGGCATGCTGGCCACCTTTGCCGACATGATGCTGCCGATGCTGGCGCACCGGCAGGGCTCCATGCCGTTTCGTGTGGATTCCAACGATCTCATCTGACGGCGGCGGGGCAGAACGGATGAGCAGGCAGGTGCTTGAGCTTGGACATGCGCAGGTAGGCGATGGCGATGAAGTTGGTTGCAGTGCGGAAGCCCCTGGCCGCACGCTTGGCCTGCTGCAACAAGCCGTTCATGGCTTCGACGAAGGCATTGCTGCGGTGGTCGGTCATGCCGCGCACCACGGCGCCGAAGCGGTCCTTGATGGTGGTGGCCAGCTTCTTGAACGGCTCCAATCGGCAGCGCCGAGCCCAACTCAGCCAGGCCCGCAGATCGGTTTGGGCCCGCTCGGGGCTGTTGTGTGATCGCGCTGCGGCGTAAACCGTCTGCAGCGCCATCTTCAATCGCCACGCCCTTGCGCTCTTGAGCGTGGAGTGCTGCAGCCAGTGCATGGCGTTGACCTGCGCCCGGCTCCAGCCCGAGGGGTTGCGCCGCATGCCCCACAGCAGTTGCTTGAGCGTCTTGCGGTCGTTGCTGCCCAGGGCCGATCGCACCGCCGCTGCGTCGTCTTGCATCTCCGTGCGCCGTACCTGGTCCATC
>Ga0208823_1000321_pt1 | contig 41688 bp, 48 predicted proteins | sample AD_UKC075_MetaG_FD_184440 | JGI IMG/M metagenome (GOLD analysis project Ga0208823, IMG submission 184440) | Active sludge microbial communities of municipal wastewater-treating anaerobic digesters from USA - AD_UKC075_MetaG (SPAdes) (version 2) | ecosystem: Engineered > Bioreactor > Anaerobic >...
GCTAAAGCCCATTCATTATCGCGCAAAACCTCATACAGGGTATCCATAGATAGTTCTGGATAATCGCTGACATATTCCTCTATGATATCTTCTTTTGGTACTAAAAAATCGAAAAATTGGGTAATATCGTTATATGCTATAAGATTGCTACTGATAATTGGCATCCTATGTTTGAAGTTGAGGTATGCATCAGATTTCCAAACTTCAGGGTCATAGATATTTCCAAATCTCCCATCCGCAGTTGAATAGAAAGTTGACCATTCATCCGGAATATTTTCAGGTTCAGCATTGGTGAATACTGTCACCGGGCCTTGAGTCACTTTTTTAGTGTCTCGCTCGTAAGTTGTAAAAAGCCCAGGGTAGTTTTTTAGAATGCTTTGGAGAAGATTCCAAGTTTTATCGGTATCGGTCTTGAAATCTACGTGAAGCAAGAGGGTTTCTTCAGGTGTGTTATAAATTTTTCCTCCATTTGAGAGATAAATCTCATAGAGAGGATCTAAATACAGATTTTGGAGGGTTCCTTTCGTTTTATAATCAGAATCTCCTGTAATTTCATCCCAATCATGTGCTACATACAATTCTTTCATAACTCTGGAATTTTCCACGTCATCAGTGATAGAGAGTTCTATATAATAAACGTCAGCTTCAATACTACCCATCCCATTGTCGATAGCATCTAATAGTGGACGAGCTCTGTAATAATCGTTATGAGAGTGGGTATTTTTAAAGTAAAATTTTTCTCCGATGGGGATAATCTCCAGTTCTTGACCAAATGCTGTAATTGCAAAAGACATAAACAATAACAATAACAACATAATACTAAAGATATTTTTAAAAACTTTCATTTTTACTACCTCCTTATAGATTTCACTTGATTAAATACTAAAGCTTTAAAGTAAAAATTGGTTTTACTGCTTTCATAGTGTGTCCTCCTTTTAAGCGGGTATTTATGAAACTGGTTTTAGAATAAAATAGCTTCATTGGTTTGTCAAGAGAAAAAACGATAAAAATTAAAAAATCTTAATAGATGATTTTTCACTTCAAAGTAAGATTTTATCTGCTGTACACCTTGAAAATCTTCTTTAAGCACCTTATAATAAGAGAACGGTTTCAAAAAGGAAGTGAATAAATGGATAAAGAAGTTACCATAAATGATATAGCCAGGGAAGCTGGTGTCTCAAAAGCTACTGTTTCCCGGGTGTTAAATAATCCTGAAAAAGTGGCTAAAAAAACCAGGGAAAAGGTATTAAAAGTGATCCAGGAAAAGGACTATCGTCCCAATCCTATGGCTCGTAGCCTCACTACTCGGAAAACAGGAGTAATCGGAGTGGTGGTTTCAGACATCACTAACCCTTTTTATGCGGTAATGGTAAGAAGCATTGAAGAAGTATGTCGAAGCTACCAATACCATATTTTTCTTTGTAATACCGATGGAAGAGAAGAAGAGGAAGAGCTATACGTGAAGTCTCTTATAGAAAAGAAGGTGGACGGCATAATCCTGGGAGCTACCCGGATGAACGATCAAGAAATCCAGAACCTAGCTAAAGCTCAGACTCCTATGGTTTTTGTCTCGCGTCTACCAGAGAACCGTGAGCAGTATGATTATGTAATAGTAGATAGTGTTTTGGGAGGATATTTGGCTACTAAATATCTTCTTTCTTTGGGTCATACCAAAATTGCCTACTTAGGGGGTCATTGGCCTACCTCTTCTAATTTAGAGCGCCTGGAAGGTTATAAAAGAGCTTTAGAAGAGGCAGGAATAGAGGTGAGAGATGAATATATTTACTGTGGCGAGTTCAGAATGGAAAACGGTTATCGAGAAGGAATAAAAATACTCAGGGCAGGAAAGTACCGACCTACTGCCGTTTTTTCAGCTAATGATGCTATGGCTATTGGACTCCTGGAGGCCTGTAATGAAGAGGGGGTAAGAGTACCAGAAGAATTATCTATTATAGGATTTGATGATATTCCTCTTAGTGCTTCCCGGTTGATTCAACTTACTACTGTTTCTCAGTCTACTGCTGAATTAGGTTCTTTGAGTGGAAAAATCATCATGGATAAGGTTCTCAATCCCCGCAAAAAAGATGTTCGACAACAGATAGTTTTTCCACCAAAGTTGGTGATTCGAGGAACTTGCGCTCGAATAAAAGAAGAATAGGAGGATAAATCATGAAGACAAGCTTTGCTGTTTCTTTGCAAAAAACCAGATTTGGAGCTATTGCTTTTGGAGAATCTTTTACCTCCATTATTTCGAAATTGAAGGAGTTAGGTTATCAAGGAGTGGAGTTGGCAGTTAGAAATCCCAGAGATATAAATGAAGAAGAAATAAAGGAAATAGTAAAAAATCATCAATTGGTTGTTCCGGCTATTGGAACAGGACAGGCGTTCATAGAGGAGGGTTTAAGTTTAAGTAGCAGAGAAAAGGAAATTAGAGGAAAAACTATAGAACGCCTGAAAAACCATATCGATTTTGCTTCTCAGTGGGGGAGTTTGGTAATTATAGGACTCATCCGGGGTAATCTTCCTCCTGATGGGGAAGAAAAAGAAGAAGCTTTAAAGTATTTTGAGGAAAGTCTTCTAAAATGCAGCCAGTTAGCCAAAGAAAAGGATGTCAGATTGGTAATCGAGCCCTTAAATAGATATGAAATTAATTTTCTAAACACTATAAAAGAGGCTCTGGAATTTCTTTCTTCTCTGGGAGATGATAACATCGGTATCCTGGCTGATAGTTTTCATATGAACATTGAAGAAGCGAACTTTTACCAGAGTATCATCGAGGCAGGAGACCGCCTCTGGCATTTCCATATTGCTGATAGCAACCGCTGGGCGCCAGGGTTTGGCCATATTGATTTTGAGTCTATTTTTAGAGCCTTGCGAGACATCAACTATCAGGGTTTTGTTTCAGCAGAAATTCTCCAAAAACCTAATTTTCCTGAGGCAGCAAAACAAACCATTGACTATTTAAACAAGCAGGCTCGATTGTAGAAAATACGGAGAGGAACCTGTGTTTTTCTCTTACCCCTCTGAAGATAGTTGAGATAGAGCGAAGTTTTCTTACAAATAAATCACCTCTTTTATAGTTATTCTCAGAAGTACAGTCTATGACGTAAAGTTAAATTTATGAATTTACAGTATTCTGCAAAACCTGTTAAATTGTACTACGAGTAAAGAAGTAAAAGAGAGATTATTGCAGAACACTTCTAGAAGGTAACTTAGATAGAGTTAAAATATTAGAATTACCACACCGGCAGTTTGCTGCGACATAAATAAAAAAGGCTAAAAACGCGAGAACTATTGAGAAAAGCTTTTTCATCAGTATAGGGGAAGTCCCCTTATAAACCCTGGAGATTACCAAAAAGTTCCCAGGTGGCCTTATAAATAATGTTTTTATGCTTTGGATAAAATAATTTTTGGGATGGGGGTCTTTGAGTAAAGTAAAAAAAATCCCAGGGCATAGTTTCCACCCTGGGATTTACCCTAAAAATAAAGCCTGTTTTTAATTTACTCCTACTTTTGTTTTTTCTCGATTTGCATTGGCTTCTTCTTCTAATTTACGGAGATACTCTTTTCTCTCTGTTTTGTAATCCTTGTAGTACACTGTTCCTTTGTACTCGGTTTCCCAAATGGGGTCAGTTAGTTCTTTAAATGCCTGCGCATATCGATCTATTTCATCTTTGAGAGTAGTTATCAGGGTTTCTGCTCCCTCATGGCTGGGGCGAGCCCCATATTTCTCTACTACTTCTCGTAGAACTTCGGGAACGTCAATGAGCATGCAAGGCCTCATCAGGTTGTTATCATAAGGTTGTTCTTTCTGGATAGCTCGGAAGAAAGGAGAGGAAAAAACTTCTTTTAGAGATTTATCTTTTACGTTATCTACAGTAAAATGGCAGAATACGCAAGGCTCTACGTCTCCAGCGTTATTGATATGGAAGTATCTTCTTCCTCCAGCAATACAACCTCCCACGTATGGCCCGTCATTCCAGAAGTCACCGATAAAAATTGGTTTTTCATAACGAATGCGGTGTACTTGGTTGCGGAGATGAAGCCTTTGTTCTGGAGTAGGCATTAGGGAAGTATCGGGTTTTTTACCTATGGGAACGTAAGTGAAAAACCACCCGAAGGCACACCCTTTGTTAATCAAAAATTCTATAAATTCATCGCTGGATACTAATTCAGTATTATGACGGGTAGCAGTAATGGAAAAGCCAAAAAGCACTCCTTCATCACGTAGAGCTTCCATGGCTTGCATGATTTTTTTGAATGTTCCTTTTCCTCGACGTTCATCAGTCTCTTTTTCGTAGCCTTCTACACTTATAGCGGGATAAACGTTACCCATTTGGGCTAAGCGTTTAGCCACTTCCTGATTAATCAAAGTACCGTTAGTATAAATCTGGAAAGCTATATCGGGGTGTTTTTCAAAAAGATCTAGGTGTTCTTTTCGAATGAATGGCTCTCCTCCAGAAATAGTGAGGAAATTCATGCCCATTTCTTCGGCTTCATTGAATAAGCGATCCAGAAGCTCGATGGGCATATCACTTTCTTTGCGATACTGCCCAGCATAACAACCATAACAGTTAAGATTACATCTCATAGTAGGGCTTACGACAAAGAAAAAAGGAACCTGTACTCCTAACTCTTTTTCTAATTTTTGTCTTTTGGGAACTCCCAAAAGAATGCTCTTAACGATGAGATTAACTACGAGTTTCTCTCTTACATTGGGATGAGTTTCTTGTAGAACACGGCGGGCTAACACTATCTGGGGTCTTTGTTCTTCAAACATTTGACGAAGCGCTCGAATTTGGTCTCGATAATACTCAATAGGAGTAAGCTTCTCCGCCAGATAGGTGAGCCTGATGATGTTTTCATCAGAAGCATTGCGCAAAGAGTTTACCATTAGCTTTACTACTTGCTCAGTAGTGAATGCTTTTAAGGAATCTAAATAACTCATATTAAGTCCCTCCCTCAAAAGGAATTTTTTTTATTATAACACATTGCCTAAGAACTTTGTTTCAAAAGGTCATATGTTCTTTTAACCTCTTGAATGTCTTTCCAGGTTAAATATCGAGGAGATCCTGGTTGTCGAGAATTATAACGGAGGAGAAAGCTGGGATGGAACATGGGAAAGATTTTTTTTCCTCCTCGCCAATCAAACCACTGACCCCGAAGTTTGCTGATAGGTTCTTTTTTGCCTAAAAGGTAAAGAGTAGAAGTGCCACCTAAGGTTATGATTATAGAAGGATTGATAATAGCGATTTGAGCCTCCAGATAAGGAAAACAACTATCCATTTCGCTTTGAGCAGGGGTTCTATTGCCCGGGGGACGACACTTTATTATATTGGTAATATATACTTCTTCTCTTTTTAAACCTACTGATTGAAGGATTTTAGTGAGTAACTGGCCGGCTTTACCTACGAAAGGTCTTCCGGTTCGGTCTTCTTCTTCTCCAGGTGCTTCTCCAACGAACATAAGCAATGCATCAGGGTCCCCTTCTCCAAAGACTATTTTAGTTCTGCTCTGAGAAAGGGAACAAAGGGTACATGTTTTTACCTCGCTTTTTATCTCTTCTAATAATTCTTCTTTGCTGATCGAGGACTTTATCACTTTTTCACCTGCAAAACAAAGATACACTTCTTAATTCAGCTATTACTACTAATTTTATCATATAATTAAGCTTTTCAAAAATTTTTCCGATAAGAGAATATCTTTACATCTTTTTAAGTCAGGAGCATTCCTTGTCAAATAACTGCAGCCCTCTGCATAAGGACTTATATAGAACAGAACTATGGGGAAATTTCACTAACCACTCCTTTAAAGACTAAACGTAACTTGTTAAAAACTTATTCTACTCATCCTCAATTCCCCTATCTATCGTCTGCCCTCTGCAATAGCTTTCGTAATCGATATAGTTTTAGCCTGCTTGGATATATCAGGACGATGGAGATATTCAGCACTAGATAGAGGCATCCAGTTATACGTGTTTTCCAATCAAGAGAAACAGCCCATGTATTAGTAGTGGTAACCTTTCCTGTTGTAAGGGAGCAATAGTTTTTTCTATATGTAGCGTGATGAATAGTAGTTCTCTTACTCCTTGTCTCAAGATATAATTTCCGCTCGAGTGGAAGCGAAAAACTGGAATTGCTTCTACCAGCCTTTTCTTTACCAGAGAACAGTTTTTTGCTTTTAGCGCTTTGCTTTATTCAGGAAGTAAGTTGGAAGAAAGCGATTCTATCATTTAGTTGGCTCAATAATGCTATCTTTTTTGAGACTTTCTATATCCTGGAAGAGAGCTTTTTTATCCTCCGGCATTAAGATCTTTAAAGTTAAAAGAGATAGCCTGCTCTGGGCAGAAGACTTAATTACTAGAGAAATGAAGGATGACCCTATCGCTAATAGACCTGGAAGTGGTAATTGTAATTTTGGTAAGAAAGGGGAAATTGAAAAGCAGGTAAAATAGTTTCTTCTGATATAGAGGGGCTGCTTAGCTCTCTTTTAGCCATCGTTTCTCTGCAACTCTTGGATTACTTATATAGTTCTGGAGAGAAGATGTAATACAGGCTAACCTCGTCACTTAATTAAAGACGTGACGGTAGAATAATAATCACTTTTCTTCGCTAAGAGGCTCTATGTGGACTATTCCCTCAAAGCCCGTTTGTTCTTTAATTTCTTTTTCTATTTTTTCGGACAGATCATGCCCCTCTTTAACTGAAAGGCTTCCATCTACTTCAATATGCATAGTAATAACTCCTTTACCTCCGTAATCATGGAGGTGAATAGAGTGAACATTATCTACTTCCTTAAATTGGGAAGTTATATTCAAGATCTTCTCCTTCTCTTCAGGAGAAATGCTTCTTCCTAACAGCCGAGAAACCGAGCCCCGCAAAATTTTGCTAGCCATCAAGATGATAATGGTAGAGGTGAATAAACTGCTAACTCCATCCAACCAGGGATAACGAGGAAACAAAAACACTACTAAAACAGGCAGAGAGTCTAAAGCGTCACTACGATGATGCCAGGCTTTAGCGATGAGAAGTTCGGAATTAGATGCCTTTTTCCCCAGAAAAAAGGCTACCTGCGCCAAAATTTCTTTTCCTCCCATGCCTATTAGTATGGCGAAAAGCGCCGGTAAAGAAAACTGAATAGGAGAAGGATGAAAAATCCTCTGGCAACCTTGAATTAAGAATTGAATGCCTACAATAAAAAGAAGAACGGCTATAATAAGAGTAGTGGTATCTTCTAACCGACCATGCCCGAAAGGATGTTCTCGGTCTGGGGGACGATCGAGCTCTCGGGCAATGAAGAAAATGGCTAAAGAAGTAGCTACATCGGACAATGTTTCAAAAGCATCGGCAGTAAGAGCTAAACTTTGAGAAAGGCGGCCATAGTAAAGTTTTATCCCAAAAAGGGTAAAATTCACTAATATACTGATCCAGGCCTCTAATCTGGCGTAGTAAGCCTTGGAGGCCAGAGGATTACTGGGAATTTCTTCTGAAGAAAATTTTTGCTCTCTCATTTTCCACTCTTTGGTTTTCGATAAAATAATCGAGGGTTTTCTTTGCCTCTATATTATAATCTTTTAAGTTTCACTGTAAAGCTATTGAAAATAGCGGTACTTTCCCTGTATCTGTTATAATCTTCCTGTCCTGTATAGCGTTAGCGATTGTTAGAAGCGTTAGAAAAGAAAGCACATCGATGATTGATTCCTGTAGAGCTTTATCTCCTTAAAAGGGAGGGTAGAAAATGGCCAGAAAAATGGGGAAGAAATTACAAACCGAGGTTAGCTCAGAATCCGGTATGATAGATATCTTCATCCTGGTAGTAGTTAGTTTTTTACTTATTATTTCTTCCTGGTTTCTTGGCAATGTGCTTCTTCATTATCAAGTAGTAGATGCTCACATTGAGAAATTCAATGAGGAATATAAAATAGAGGGAGCATTGGTGGAAGCTATCCAGCTGCTGAAAGATAAAGGTAGTACTTTCCAGGGGGATAATATCCCTTCTTCTTACAGCTCTCTTTTTTACTTTTCAGTAGAAGAGGGTAAACTGATTATCAGTAAAAAGATCGAAGGTCAGGAGAAAGAAGAGGAGAACATGCTACCTGTGGCTGAGGTTACTTTTACCTGGGAAGAAAATGAGTTGAAAATTAACCGAATAGAGACGAGATATAATCTTCCTTATTCTAAATAAACTTATTGATGGAGTACTGAATTGGAAAACACCAATAAAGATAAAACCAAAGAAATAAATCAAAGGGGTTGTGGGAACATTGCCCTTCTTGGTTTTATGGGTAGTGGAAAAACCACCATCGGACAGCAATTGGCTCAAAAAGTAGGATGGCAGTTTATGGATACCGATGATTTAATTGAAGAAAAGACTTCTCTATCTATCTCTCTAATTTTTGAACGATGGGGGGAAGAGCATTTCCGCTCTTTAGAAAAAGTGGTACTCGAAGAAGTGGCTTCAAAAAAGAATATAATTTTAGCTACAGGAGGAGGACTTCCTGCTCAAGAGGATAACTGGCAGATATTAAGAGAACATTTCTTAACCATTTTTCTGCAAGTTGATTTTTCTATCCTCTATCAGAGAATAAAAGGAGATTCCCGCCGTCCCCTTCTATCTCAGTATTCTACTCCTCAAGAATTAGAAAAGCTTTATCAAAAAAGACTTATCTATTATGAGAGGTCAGATGTTATAATTAATGGAAATAGAAGTGAAGAGGAGATAGTAGAGGAAATACTATACCATGAGAAAATTAGCAGTTTGTGGAGAAAGCGGTAAGCAATACCCGGTTTTTTTAGGCTGGGATTTACTGGAGAGAGATGATTGGTTAGAAGAGATAAAATTCCCTTCTTCTTTCGGGGTGATAGTAACCAACTCCCGGGTGGGATCTCTTTATGAGGAAAGGGTATCTTCTTTTTTCTCCCGGCAAGGATTCACTATTCAGGTAGCCACCATTCCCGATGGAGAAGAATATAAAAATCTTTCCACGGTGGAATTCATTTATAAACAGCTTCTAAATTTAGATTTAGACCGGAAGAGTTTTCTCTTAGCTCTGGGGGGAGGAGTGATTACTGACATTACTGGTTTTGTGGCTTCCACCTTCTTACGGGGAATACCTTATTTTTCTATTCCTACCACTGTTCTTGCTCAAGTAGATAGTTCCATAGGAGGCAAAACCGGGGTAAATTTGCCCCAGGGCAAAAATCTGGTGGGAACTTTTTATCCTCCTGCGGGGGTATTCATTGACCTTTCTTTTCTTCGTACTCTCCCTCCTCGAGAGTATAAGGAAGGTCTTGCAGAAGTAGCCAAAACTTTCTTTTTAGCTGGAGGCGAGATTCTTTCCCTTTTAGAAAAGAGAGAACAAATTCTTTCTCGAGAAGAAGAAATTTTGGAAGAACTAATTTTTCAGTCTCTTTCTTTAAAGAAAAAAATAGTGGAAGAGGATGAAAAAGAAAAGGGGATACGGAGTATTTTAAATTATGGGCACACCATAGGTCATGCCTTAGAGAAAGTAGAAGGCTATGGTAAGCTCCGGCATGGGGAAGCGATCGCTTTAGGAATGATGGGAGAGGCTATCCTGGGAGAGAAATTAAGCATTACTCCTTCTAAGGTAGTAGATAAACAAAGAGAAATATTAGCTAATTTCTATTTACCTACTCAGCTAAAATTTAAGATAGAAAGAGAAGAATTTTTTGCTGCTCTCCGTCAAGACAAAAAGAAGGAAAGAGGAAAAGCCAGGTTAGTTTTTTTGAAAGATTTTGGTCAACCTATCTGGGGAGTAGAGGTAGAAGAGGAAAAAATTGGAGAAGCGCTTTCTTATTTAGAGAGGTGAGGATAGCTTGAATATTCTCTTTATTTGTGGTCCTAATCTTAATCTTTTGGGGGAGAGAGAAAAGGAGATTTACGGAGAAAAAAGTTTTGAGGAGATAAATATCATACTGGAAAAAGAAGCTCAAAAAATGGGAGTGAACCTGGAGATTTTTCAATCTAATCATGAAGGAAATATCATCGATAAAATTCAGGAAAGTAGAGGTAGTGTTGATGGTATAATTATAAATCCAGGGGCTTACACTCATTATAGCTTAGCTATTCGCGACGCTCTAAAGGTAGTTAAAGCTCCTATAATTGAAGTGCATTTATCTAATATATATAGTCGGGAAGAATTTCGTCATCACTCAGTGATTGCTCCGGTATGCTGGGGACAGATAGCGGGTTTAGGATATCAGGGATACATTCTGGCTTTACAAGCTTTTTTGATGAGGGGAAAGAATGAACCATAAAAAAAGAATGGCTCAATTAAAAGAGGATTTAGAGCATCCTTTCTTAGTTACAGAAAGAGAGGACCTTTTTTATCTTCTGGGTTTCCAGGGTTCAACAGGTTTTCTCCTGGTCTTTCCTGATAAGACACCAGTTTTTTTCTGTGATGGCCGCTATGCTACCCAGGCCAAAGAAGAAATCAAATTAGAAGTAGAAATCCAAGAATTCAGAGATGAAATTACTAAAAACATAAAAGAGGCAGTATCTGGAAACGGTTATCAAAAACTTCTGGTTGAAGATAGCTTAAAAATAAGGTTTTACGAACTCCTTAAAAACCAGGGCTTAGAGGTTGCTCCTGTTTCTTCCCCCTCTCGACAAATGAGGATGATTAAGGATGAAGAGGAAATCGAGGAAATAAAAAAAGCGGTTAGAATCTCAGAAGAAGCGCTAAAAAAAGTAAGGTCTCTTTTCCGAGAAGGGGTAAAAGAAAAAGATATGGCTTTAGAGTTAGATTACCAGATGCGCCTGCTGGGTGGAGAAGAGACAGCTTTTCCCACCATTGTAGCAGGGGGGAAGAGAAGCGCTCTCCCTCATGCTCGCCCTTCTTCTTATTCCTTTAAAGATAATGATTGGGCAATTGTTGATTGGGGAGCACGGGTCAATGGTTACTGTGCTGATCTTACTCGAGTTATAGTCATAGGGGAAGTTGATTCTCGCTTTTACCAGCTTCTTCGAATAGTAGAGAAAGCCCAGCAACTGGCAGAAACCATTATAAAGGAAGGAGTAAAAGCAAAGGAAGTAGATAAAGTAGTGAGAAGCTTTTTCAAAGAAGAGAAGGTCGAGGAGTATTTTAATCACAGTTTAGGACATGGAGTGGGGATAGAAATTCACGAGGACCCTCGCTTGGGCCCTAAAAGTGAGGATATTTTAAAAAAGGGTATGGTAGTAACAGTAGAACCAGGAATTTATTTTCCTGATTGGGGAGGGATTCGCCTGGAAAATTTAGTAGTGGTGCAAGAAGAGGGAAATAAAATTCTGGATTCTCTTCCCCTATTACTTTGAAAGGAGGACCAAAGTGCCTGAATACATTTCCAGCAATGACTTGAGAGTAGGAACTTGTATAGAAGTAGATGGTAATCTTTATGTAGTCACCTCTTTCCAGCATATCAAACCAGGTAAGGGAGGAGCCATAATTAAGACCAAGCTCAAGGACATTAATACCGGCTTTATAATAGAAAAAACCTTTAGAGCTGGCGAGAAAATAATCAGAGCGATACTGGAAGTTAAAAAAGCTCAATATATGTATGAGGATGCAGCCGGATATCATTTCCTGAACTTAGAAAGCTACGAAGAAATTGTTTTGCCCGAAGAGATGGTGGGGGAAAACCGAGACTTTTTAGTGGAAAACCTGGAGGTGGAAATACTGACTTACCAAGGAAAGTGTATAGGTGTTGAACTGCCTCCCTTTATAGAATTAGAGGTAGTGGAAACTACTCCGGGAATTAGAGGAGATACAGCTTCCGGCGGTTCGAAGCCTGCTACTTTAGAAACTGGTGTAGTAGTTCAAGTTCCTCTTTTTGTTAACGAAGGAGATAAGGTGCGGGTAGATACTCGTACCCGAGAATATTTAGAAAGAGTATAGCTCGAGGTGATCAGTTCTGAAAAGTGCGGAAGTTTCGCTACCTGAAGGACAAGTTCTTTATTCTTTAAAAGCTTTGCAAGCTTTAGTGGATGAGGTAGTTGAGGGTTTTAACGGAGTTGAATCCTGGGAAAAAAACTCAGAAGAGAGCTTACGGATAGAAACAAAGAAGGGGGCTATTTCTCTTCAATTATTTCTCATCCTGAATCTAAAGAAGAGAGTGCCGGAAACAGCCTGGGAGCTTCAGAAGGGATTAAAAGAGATGCTGGAGAAAAAAACTGGTTTGCGAGTGGATCGGATTGATATCTATGTTCAGGGCTTTGCCGTTCATCAAAAAAATAGCACGGTTTTAGCTATGGAGTAAAATGTTGCGAAGGAAAGCGCGAGTAGCTGCTTTACAAATTTTATTTCAGATGGATATGAGAGATAAAAAACTGGAGGAAGTACTTCCTTATTTTAAAGTTCCTAAGGGGTGGGATGAAGATACTCTTTCCTTTTTTTTCCGTTTAGTGCGGGGGGTAGAGAATAAAAAAAGGGAGATTGATGAAATACTTTCTCAGGCTTCAGAAGAGTGGCCTCTTTATCGGATGGCTAACGTAGATCGCAACATCTTACGTTTAGCTGTATTTGAAATACTTTTTCTTCCCGAAGTGCCGGTAAGCGTGGCTATCAATGAGGCGGTGGAATTGGGAAAGAAGTATGGAACAGAGGAGTCAGGAAGATTCATTAATGGAATTTTAGGGCAATTAGTTAGAAGCTTAGAAGAAAGGGGAAACTATCTTCCTAAAAGAGAAAGAACATGAAAATAGAAGATTTTCTCCAAGAAAATGCTCACTTAGTAGACGAATATCTGGAACGTAACTTTGCTCCCCTGAGCGCTACCTCTTCTTTAGTATTTCCTATCCTTTATGGGGCAAAAGGGGGGAAGAAAATTCGTGCTTCTCTTACCCTGGCTACGGGTTTCGGTTATGGAGTAGAAAAAGAACATTTACTACCTGTAGCCGGTGCTATAGAGATGATACATGCTTTTTCTCTGGTGCATGATGACCTTCCTTGTATGGACAATGATGATTACCGTCGAGGGAAACCCAGTATGCATCGAGCTTTTGGAGAGGCCATGGCTGTTTTAACAGGAGATGCTCTTTTGATAGAGGGGTTACGGCTCATAGTGGGAAATGAAGAATTGGCTAAACTTTTCGGTAAAGAAAAAGTACTGGATATGACAAATGTTATTTTAAAAGCTCTGGGCATAGAGGGAATGGTGGGAGGACAGGTATTAGACTTAGAAGGGGAGGGAAGAGAAGTAAGCGAGGAAAAAGTTTGGGAGATATATCGCAAAAAGACCGGTTCCCTTCTTACCGCTTCTATTCTATGCGGAGCAATAGCTGGTTCCGCTCCTTCCCAGGAAAAAGAAATTTTGGAAAACTTTGGCATGCTTTTGGGGGAATGTTTTCAAATTAAAGACGATATATTAGATGTAACTCAAGAAAAAGAGGTTTTAGGTAAAACTCCAGGTAAAGATAAAATACAGGACAAAGCTACTTTAGTGAAAGTTAAAGGGGTGGAAGAGAGCGAAAAAATAATGAAAGATAAATGGGAAGAAGCTATCTGTCTTCTTTCTTCTATTCCTCGGCCTTTCCCCTTCCTTTTGGAAATAGCCAGGTTTGTAATAGAGAGAAAATACTAAGAATGAAAAAAGGAAAAATTCGTCTGGATGAGCTCTTAGTAGAAAGTGGCTTATGTGACAGCAGAGAAAAAGCTCAAAGAATAATCGGAAGTGGAAAGGTAAAAGTAGAAGGTTTAAGCCAACATCTTAAGCCCTCTACTTTGGTAGAAAAGGGCGTTTCTATCCAGATAGAGGAGCCTCCTCGATTTGTTAGTCGAGGAGGAGAAAAATTAGAAAAAGCGATAAATGAATTCGGCATTAATCCTCAAGATTTGGTATTTGCCGATATTGGTGCTTCTACCGGTGGGTTTACCGATTGTCTTATCCAGAGAGGGGCATCAAAAGTTTACGCTATTGATGTGGGACATGGCCAGTTGCACGAAAAACTTCGCCATCATCCCCAAGTAGTGGTTAAAGAGAAAGTTAATGCTCGTTATCTTGACTTGAGTTTTTTAGGAGAGAGAGTAGATGGTGTTACCATAGATGTCTCTTTCATTTCTCTCCGTCTCATTTTCTCTCCCGCCACTTCCATTCTCAAGGATAATGGCATATTAATTGCTTTGATCAAACCTCAATTTGAAGCTGGCCGTAGAGAGGTTAAGAGAGGATTGATAAAAGATAAAAAAGTGCATGAGCGAGTTTTAGAAGAAATTTTGACTCAAGCTCAAGAAGCGGGACTTTCTTTTCAAGGTTTAACTTTTTCCCCTCTTCGGGGGGCAAAAGGTAACATAGAATTTTTAGGATACTGGAAAAAGGAGAGGTCAGATTTAACAAATGAAGGCTTAAGAAGTATAATAAGTCGAGTGGTGGAAGAAGCTCACCAAAGTAAGAGAAAATAGTAATATGAGTTTTAATCCCTGGGTATGAGGGATAATATTTTCCTTCGCTGCGGCAGTAGTGGTTACTATATCTGTTTCATCAGCTTGGATAAGACACCGAAGAAAAAGAATTATCTCTCTCGAGCTCAGGTGGCAGAAAGAGAAGCAGCTTCTCTTTTAGAAAATAGTGGTTTTAAATTAGTAGGGGAGCAACCAGAAAGAGAATTTTTTATTCGGGTAAATGGTAAGAAAATTCCTTGTAAGATACTAGCAGATTATCTTGTACGTCGAGGAAGAAGAGATATATATATGTGGCTGAAGTAAAAACCGGTGAATATTTGCGTTTTGATCATTCTCGGGTGAGGAGACAGTTGTTAGAGTGTTATCTGGTTTACCACCCTAAAGCGATTATACTGGTGAATGGAGAAAGTAATGAGTTATACCAGGTAGCTTTTCCTTTTAGTAGTGCTTCTACCTGGAGATGAGTGGTAATTTTCAGTAGCTTATTTTTATTTTGGGTTTAATAATTGGACGATGGATAAAGTTTTAAGTACAGCACATATTTTTCATTAAAAAGAAAAATCAGAAAGTGAGAGACAAGGCCCGAGAGCTGGACAATTTTCTCCAGTCTAGAGGGATAAATACCCTTATTGTGGAAGGAGAAACCCACATAGAAGAAAAGCCAGAAGTGGTATTCGTTTTAGGAGGAGATGGTACTTTCCTTTCTGCGAGCTGGCTTTATTCTCCTTTAGAGATTCCTCTTTTAGGTATTGATATGGGAGGATTGGGGTTTTTAGCCGAGGTAAGCGTGGAAAATATGTTTCAAGCAGCAGAAGAGGTGATAAAAGGAAAATTTGAGGTAGAAGAGCGGATGATGGCTCAATGTCGCATTGTCTATGGGGATGGAAGTTCTAATACCGATTTTGCTCTTAATGATGTGGTAATCTATAGAGGACCTTTTGCTCAGATGATCCGTCTTTCCACTTACATTGATGGAGAATTTTTGGCCTCCTTTCCCGCTGATGGATTAATTGTAGCTACCCCTACCGGCTCCAGTGCTTATTCTCTTTCTGCCGGTGGGCCAATACTTCATCCTATTCTCGAACTTTTGGTGGTAACTCCTATTTGCGCTCATACTCTATATGCCCGTTCAATAGTGGTAGCCCCTTCTTCTACTATTGAAATAGTTCTGGAATCAGAAAAGGAGGGAACCATGGTAACCCTGGATGGGCAACGAGGTTATTCTATACAAAAAGGAGAACATGTCACTGTCAATAAATCTCCCTTTTCGGTGCGTTTAATTCATGTGGAACCCAAAAGACCGTTTTATTCTCTATTACGCAGTAAGTTATCCTGGGGAATGGATATTCGAAAGCCAGTGGAGGAATGTTAAAAACTCTAAGAATCGAAAATTTTGTTATCGTCGATTATCAAGAAATAGACTTTGCACCCGGTTTTAATGTGGTTACCGGGGAAACTGGAGCGGGTAAATCTCTTCTGATCAATGCTTTTTCTTTTCTTCTAGGAGCTCGTCCTCGAGAAGAGTGGATAAGAAGAGAAAGTGATTTTGCCCGGGTGGAAGGATGGTTTGACATTTCTTTTTCTCCTTTTTTACAGGAAAGATTAAGAGAGGAAGGATGGAACGAGGAAATAAAGGGGGAGATGGTTCTTTCCCGAGAAGTAAATAGAGAGGGAAGAAGCAAAGCTCGTATCAACGGTAGAAGCGTCACCTTGACTACCTTAAAAGAGGTGGCTTCTCATCTTGTGGATATTTACGGACAAGGGGAAAACAATCGCTTTCTCACTCCCGAGAACAAATTAGCTATTTTAGATTCTTTTTTGGATGAAGAGGGAAAACTTGGTCGGGAAAATTACCTGCATCTTAGAGAGGAAAGAAATGAAATAAAAAAGGAAATCCAGAAACTGAAAAGGGGGCAGGAAGTAGAATTAGAAGAAATAAAAGAAATGTTAGAAGAAATGGAAAGAATGGGTTTGACTCCCGAGAAAATTGAAGAAGTAGAAGAACAATTTCAAAGGCTTGTTAACTCTCAGAGGTACCGAGAAGTAGTGGAGGAGGTTATATCTCTTCTTTCTGGAAGTGAAGAAAAAGAAGGATTTTTATCTTCCTTGAGAAGGATAAGAAGGAGTTTAGAAGGGAAAAATGAATTAGCTCTTTTTCCTCCTTCTGTGGAAGAAACCCTTAAAAATGTAGAGTTAGAGTTACAAGAGGTGCTCTATCAAGTAGAAAAAGTCAAGGACTCTTTCGATTTACCCCCTTCAAAAGTGGAAGAATTGGAAAAAGAAATAGCAGAAATCGAAAGGTGGAAGAGGAAATATCATTGTCTAACCACTAAAGATTTAATCCATTTTATTGGGGAAAAAAAAGCAAAGCTTTCTCAACTACATCAGGAGCTGGAGGAATTAGAAGAATGGGAGAGGGAGTTAGAAATTAAAGAGAAAAACTTAATGGAAGCACGGGAGAAGCTTTTCCGTCATCGAGAAAAAGCAGCTAAAATATTCAAAGAAAAATTAGAGAAAGAATTAAAAGAACTTTCCTTTCCCAAAGTGGCTTTGGAGATAGAATTGGAAAAGAAAGAGGAAGACGACGAAGTCTCCTTCCTTATCTCTTTAAATCCAGGGGAACCTCTTTTCCCGGTGGAGCGGGTAGCTTCTGGTGGAGAACTATCCCGAATAATTTTAGCTATAAAATCTCTGACCAGAGAGGTGAGAGAAATTCCCATTTTAGTTTTTGATGAAATTGACCAGGGAGTAGGAGGCCAGACTGCTTTCTGGGTAGGAGATAAACTAAGAAAAATTGCCATCGGGCATCAAGTTATTTCCATCACTCATTTACCTCAAATTGCCTGTTTTGCCCATCATCACCTTAAAGTGGAAAAGCGAGGAGATGAGGAAAGCACCTGGGTGGAAGTTTTCTCTCTTTCCGCAGAAGAAAGAGTTAAAGAATTGGCTCGGATGATGGGAGACGAAGGTCGGGATGATTCAGCTCTTCAATACGCTGAAACTTTGATGAAAAGAGCTCAGAATGCAAATACTTAAAAACAGCAGTTTTTTATCTCAAGAGATGGAAGATAAAGAAATATTTGTTTTGGCCGGTCCTAATGGAGTAGGGAAAACGGAAATAGCTCTGAATCTAACTTCTTTTTTTCGCTCTTTGGGTCTGGATAGTTATCTCTTAGATCTGGATTTTACCAAAGCTGATTTTACTGCTCGAAGTGAACGATTTTTGAGCCAGGTTTCTATTTTACCCGGGGGAAAAGGAAAATACGCTGATACTCCTCTGTGGGATAAAGAAATTCCTGAAGTTCTTTCCCAAATAAATAAAACCCATCGCCTCGTTGTAGACTTAGGGGGAGACCTGAAAGGTATGAAATTGTGGCGGAGTTTGCAATCTTTCTGGAAGAATAAACAAGTTCACTTAACACTGGTGACCAACTTCTGTCGTCCTTTTTCGGAAGAAGAGTTTTACTTTGATTTTATGGAAAGGGCTAACACTACTTTAAATCTTGAGTTTCACTCTGTTATTTCCAATACTCACCTTATAGAATACACTGATGGAGAAATCTTAAAAATGGGGTGGCAAAAGGCTGGAGATTTTTCACAAAAAGAGAATCTACCCATTTTTTTTGTAAGTATCTGGGAAGATCTGATAGAAAATTTATCCTGGAATATTTTTGATAGTGCAGTGGTTGGCATTCAAAGATTTTTGCATCTACCATGGATGAAATAAAGGAGTAGATAGAAATGGCTAAAGCAAAAGTTATTATCAATCGAGAGTTTTGTAAAGGTTGCAGTTTGTGTGTTAATATCTGTCCTAAAAAAGTATTAACTATCGAGAATAATTTTAATTCTAAAGGTTACTATCCGGCTACAATGGTTGATGAAGAGAAGTGTACAGCCTGTGCTTTTTGCGCCCAGGTTTGTCCGGATGTGGCCATATCAATTTATAGGGAGTAAAAAATGGAAAGAATTTTAATGAAAGGTAATGAGGCATTAGCGGAAGCAGCTATTCAAGCTGGTTGCCGATTTTATTTTGGTTATCCCATTACTCCTCAAACCGAGATAAGTGAATATTTGTCCCGGCGTCTTCCGGAGGTGGGAGGGGTTTTCCTTCAAGCGGAAAGCGAGATAGCAGCCATAAACATGGTTTATGGAGCAGCGTCTACCGGGGTGCGGGTAATGACTTCTTCTTCCGGGCCAGGAATTAGTTTGAAACAGGAAGGAATCTCTTACCTGGCTTCTGCAGAACTACCCTGCGTGATAGTAAATATGAGCCGAGGAGGTCCGGGTTTAGGTAACATCCAGCCTGCTCAGAGCGATTATTTTCAAGCTACAAGAGGTGGGGGTCATGGAGATTACCGCACATTAGTGCTTGCTCCTTCTTCGGTACAAGAACTGGTAAGCTTAACTCATCGGGCATTTTACCTGGCTGATAAATATCGCAACCCGGTAAAAATTCTGGGAGACGGTATGCTGGGACAAATGATGGAGCCAGTAACCTGGGAAGCAGTTGAGCTACCTTCTCTTCCTCCCAAAAATTGGGCAATAAAAGGGAAAAATGAGGGAGAACGAAAGTTTATCCTATGTATGGAATTAGACCCTCGAGAATTAGAAAATTTTAACCGCAAACTGGAAAGGAAATACCAGCAGATGGCAGAAGAAGATAGTGCCTGGGAAATATTTGGAGAAGAAGACAACCCTGACCTGCTCCTTGTAGGTTTTGGGACAGTAGCGCGCATCTTAAAAAGTGTGGTGAGAGAGGGGAAAAAAGAAGGATGGCGTCTTTCCCTCATTCGCCCCATCACTCTTTTTCCCTTTCCTTATAATGAAGTACAGGAAATGGCGCAGAAAGCGGGTAAAGTTCTCGTTGTAGAAATGAATTTGGGCCAGATGGTAGAGGATGTGAAATTGGGAGTGGAAGGGAAAGCCCCAGTGCATTTTTATGGTAGAGTAGGGGGTATGATACCTACAGTGGATGAAATTCTCCAGAAAATTGCTGATATTTTGAGAGGAGAGGGTCGAAAATGAGAACGATCTTTGAGAGACCTAAAACTCTGATTAATAAACCTTTTACCTATTGTCCAGGTTGTCATCATGGCCTGGCTCAGAGACTCATAGCTGAGGTTATAGATGAGCTGGATATTGCAGGAAAAACAATAGGAGTAGGGCCAGTAGGTTGCTCAGTGTATATTTACGAATTCTTTGACCTTGATTTTGTTATGGGGGCTCACGGTCGAGCTCCAGCAGTGGCTACTGGAATAAAAAGGTCTCTTCCTGACCGGATAGTTTTTTCCTATCAAGGAGATGGAGACATAGCCGCTATTGGCACAGCAGAAATAGTGCACTGTGCCAACCGGGGAGAACTTATTACCTCTTTTTTTATAAACAATGCAGTTTTTGGTATGACAGGAGGACAGATGGCTCCCACTACCTTACCCGGACAGAAAACCACCACTTCTCCTTTAGGAAGAAACACAGAAGTGCAGGGATTTCCCTTCAAGTTAGGAGAAATGTTAGCTCGGGCTGAGGGAAGCGCTTACATCGCTCGGGTAGCTCTTACTAACCCTCGGTTAATTGGTCAGGCTAAGCGGTGTATCAAAAAAGCTTTTCTCACTCAAATAGAAAAGAAAGGATTTGCACTGGTGGAAATTCTTTCTCCCTGTCCCACCAATTGGGGTATGACTCCTCCGGAGGCAGTGCAGTGGGTAGAGGAGAAAATGATACCTTATTTTCCCTTAGGAGAAATAAAAGTAAAGGAGGATAGCTCTCATGCATCATGAAATATTAATTGGAGGATTTGGAGGGCAGGGAATCCTCTTTTTGGGAAGAGTGCTGGCTACCGCTGGAATGATAGAAGGATATGAAGTAAGCTGGTTTCCTTCCTATGGTCCGGAAATGCGAGGAGGGACAGCCAGTTGTACGGTAATAATTTCTGAAGAGGAAATAGGAGCTACAGTGACTGACCATCCTGATATTTGTATAGTAATGAACGAACCTTCTTTTAATCGCTTTTCTCCCTTGGTTAAGGAAGGTGGACTTTTAGTAGTTAACTCTTCTTTAATTCGGGAAAATTGCTCTCGTCAAGATATCGATATTTTAGAGGTCCCAGCCAATGAACTGGCAGGAAAAGAGGTGGGAGTTGCTGAAACCACTAACATGGTAATACTGGGAGCACTGATAGCTCGCAAGCCGGTAGTGAGTTTTTCTGCAGCAGAGAAAGCTCTGGAAAAAATTTTAACCGGGAAAAAGGCAAATCTCTTATCGGTCAATTTTAAAGCTTTAGAAGTGGGAAAGAGCTTTGAAAAGAAAGGAGGGGTAGTAAGTGTTAGTAAAAGATCGGATGAATAGGGAGGTAGTGACTGTTCCTCCTTCTACTACTATTATAGAAGCTCAAAAAATCATGAAGGACAAAAATATTCGTCGTTTACCAGTGGTGGAAAAAGAGGAGTTGGTAGGTATTGTTACCTATAATGACCTTTTGGAGGCTTCCCCTTCTAAAGCCACTGCTTTAAGTCGATTTGAGATTACCTATCTTTTAAGCAAAATGAGTGTGGCAGAAATCATGACCAGGAAAGTGGTTTACGTAAAACCTGATACTCCTATTGAAGAAGCAGCTCTAATTATGAATAAAAACCAAATTGGCGGTTTACCGGTAGTAGAAGATGGTCGAGTAGTGGGGATAATTACTGAGTCGGATATTTTTGAAATTTTAGTAGAGACTCTGGGAGTCAGGGAAGGGGGAACTCGCTTGACTTTAGAGCTCCCTCAGAGACCGGGAGTTCTCCATGAAGTTACAGGAGTAATTAGAAAGTACGAAGTTAATATTCTCAGTTTAGCTACTTTTTACCAGCAACAGAAATCAGATTACCGTTATGTGGTTATGCGATTAGCTACCCGGGAACCAGAAAAAATCATTGGAGAGTTAAACCAAAATCCAGACGTCAATGTGTACCACGTATGGGTGACTCCAGAGGAGGAATAATATTGTTTTTTCCTTACTTAGAAAATGAAGATGGCTTTTCTTTACCTCAGGAAATAAGCAAAGAAGTGCTCTTAGAAACCGGAATTTTTAAGGTGGTTAAAAACACTTACCGGGAAAAAATGGAAAGGATTTTTATTGTTCATCCTGGAGCAGTAGCTATAAGTGCCACCACTCAGGATGACAAGCTTCTTTTAATTAAGCAATTTCGTGCTCCAGTTAAGGAGTGGTTATGGGAAATCCCTGCGGGAACTTTAGAAATAGATGAAAAACCACTCTTTTGTGCTCAACGGGAGCTGGAAGAGGAAACTGGTTTTGTCAGTAATAACTGGCAATATCTATTTCCCCTGGTTTTAGCTCCCGGTTACAGCAGTGAGATAATCCATTTCTTTAGGGCAAAAGATGCCTCACCAGTTGTTGAGGCCCGAGCCGGGGATGAAGATGAATTGATTTATTTTCGAGAGGTAAGCAGAAAAGAGGCTCAAGAAATGTTAGACCGACAAGAAATAAAAGATGCTAAGACGAGAATTGGTATTTATGAGTGGATGAAAGAAAAGGAATGAGAGTCCTTATTGCTCTTCTTGATGGGGTGGGGATAGGAGAATTGCCCGATGCTTCCTTTTATGGTGACGAAGGAAGTCATACTCTAAGAAATACTGCTCAAGCAGTAGGAGGACTTTATCTCCCTGCTCTGGAAAAATTAGGTTTAGGATGGATAGATGATATTCCGGGGGTGAAAAAAATAGAAAATCCCCTGGCTTTTACAGGGAAAATGAAAGAGAAATCACCGGGTAAAGATACTACCACTGGTCACTGGGAAATAGCCGGTATAATATTGGAAAAACCCTTTCCGGTGTATCCCCGAGGTTTTCCTCCCTCGGTTATAGAAAAGCTCGAGAGAGCCTGGGGTAGAAAAATACTGGGCAATAAACCTGCTTCAGGAACGGCGATTATTGAAGAATTAGGAGAAGAGCACTTAAAAACTGGTTACCCCATTGTTTATACTTCGGCTGATAGTGTTTTGCAGGTTGCAGCTCACGAGGAAGTTATTCCTCTTTCTGAGCTTTATAAAATGTGTCAAAAGGCAAGAGAAATAATGCAGGGAGAACATGCTGTAGCTCGAGTAATTGCTCGGCCTTTTGTGGGGCGTCCCGGTCAATTTAAAAGAACAGCTAATCGGCGGGATTTCTCTCTTCCTCCTCCTCAAGATACAATACTCGATGTCCTTGCCCGTTATGGTAAGAAAAACATTGGAGTAGGTAAGATCCAGGATATTTTTGCTGGAAGAGGATTAAGTGAGAATATAAAGATAGCTAACAATGAGGAGGGGTTTCGAGTTTTACGAGAATTGCAGAAGAGCAGAAAAGGAGACCTGGTGTGGGTTAATTTTAACGATTTTGACACTATTTTTGGTCATCGCAATAATCCCCGGGGGTTTGCTCAAGCTTTAGAAGACTGGGATAAAGAGTTAAGTTCTTTCCTCTCCTTTTTGCGAGAAGATGAGTTCCTGTTTATAACTGCCGACCACGGATGTGATCCTACTACTCCCAGTACTGACCACTCCCGAGAATATGTTCCCCTGTTAGTTTTTAACCCCTGTTATTCTCAGGGCGTGTCTTTAGGAATAAGAGAAACTTTTGCTGACGTTGCTGCCACTATAGCTCAGATGATGGAGGTGGAGTGGAATGGTCCGGGAACAAGCTTTGCTTTCCAGATATTATCCGGAAAAAACTCTCCTTAAGTTTCAAGAGATCATCTCCTCTTTTTCAAAAAAACCCCGATTGGCTATAGTAGCTGGTTCTGGTTGGGGAGAAATAGTGGAGGGAGAGTTAATCAATGAATTTTCCTATTCTTCTTTAGGAATTCCTTTTTTTACCGAGGTAGAAGGACATGCTGGTAAACTCCGTTTATTAAAGAAAAACAATCTTACCTTTCTTCTTTTTAGCGGTCGACTTCATCTCTATCAGGGCTACTCGTTTTTTGAGGCAACTCTTCCCGTTCTTTTTTCTCGCCTGGCTGGAGTAGAAGCTATTATTTTAACCAATTCAGCAGGAAGCCTTTCTTTTTCTCTCCCTCCCGGTAGCGTGGTTCTTATTGATGACCAAGTGGACCTTACTTTTTATCCCGACCCAATTTTGTTTTCTCCTCCCTTTTTTGACAAAGAAATTCAAGAAATTTTTAAAAAAGTAGGGAAAGAAGAAGGTATTACTCTTAACCAGGGAGTATATGTAGGGGTTTTAGGTCCTTCTTTTGAAACCCCGGCTGAAGTTCGGTTCTTATCCCGCTTTGGTGATATGGTGGGCATGTCTACAGTGAAAGAAGCAAAATTGGCTTCTCTTTTAGGTCTTAGAATAGGGGGAATTTCTTTAGTTACCAACTGGGGAGCAGGTATGAGCAGTTCTTTTCTTCACCACCAGGAAGTTCTACAGACCGCTGCTTCTCTTCAACCTCTTCTCCATAGATTATTTTCTTCTTTTTTAGAAGAATGGGGTAAAAATGCAAATCGTAGTTAGTCACGAAGGAACAGATTTCGATGCCTTAGCTTCCATGTTTGCGGTTACCAAGCTCTTTCCCGGAACCAAGATGGTTATCTGGGGAACAGCTAATCGCAACGTTCGTCATTTCCTCTCTCTCTATGGTAATTTTTTTCCAATTCTCAAAGAAAAAGAAGTGGACTGGGAAAAAGTAAATAAAATATACGTAGTTGATACTACTTATTGGGAGCGCTTGAGTAAAGCAGGAGAACTGATCAGGGATGGTAAAGTAGAAGTAGTCTTTTTTGACCATCATTCTGAAGGAGAAAATTCTGAAGGAGAAAAAAAGGAAGGGGTCGTCATAATTAAAGAATATGGTGCCTGCACTACTATCTTGGTGGAAAAAATAATGGAACAGAAAATAGCTCTTTCTCCACTTGAAGCTACTCTTCTGGCTTTGGGCATTTATGAAGATACTGGTTCTTTTACTTTTTCCACCACTCGAGCTGAAGATTTATCCGCTGCTTCTTTTCTCCTCCGACAGGGTGCTAAAGTGGGCTTTGTGAATCGTTTTACTGGCATTCAACTTACTCCGGAACAGAGGGAAACTCTTAAAAAGATGATTAATTTGCTCCACGTAGAGGAAATAGAAGGAATTCCCGTTCATTTTTGCCGGATGAAATTAACTGAGTATGTAGAAGGTATTTCTTTACTGGTCCATAAATTAATGGACTTAGAAGAGATTGAACTGCTTTTTGTCTTGATGGAGACAGAAAATAAAGTTTATGTCATTGCTCGTAGTCGTTTAGAAGAAGTGGACTTAGCGAAAATCCTGGGAAAGATGGGAGGAGGAGGCCATCATAGTGCCGCTTCTCTTACTGTCAAAGGAAAAAAAATAGAGGAAGTAGAAGAAATGATTCGAGAAGCTCTATCAGCCTCTCTTTCTTTTACCCGGGCAAAGGAAGTTATGTCCTGTCCGGTAAAAGTAATTTCTCCTTCTACTACCATTGGTGAGGCTCTTCTAATTCTCATGCGGTTTGGCTTTTCTGGATTACCGATAGTGGATGAAAATGGAAAATTAGTGGGTATGATTGCTCGACGAGATGTGGAAAAGGCCTTTCGTCATGGTTTACAAAACGCCCCGGTAAAGAGCTTTATGTCTTCCCAGCTTGTTACTGTGGATCCAGAAGATTCCATATTTAAAGTTCGTAATTTGATGGTAGAAAAAGATATTGGAAGAATACCGGTGGTAAGAGGAGATACTCTTTTAGGAATCATAACCCGAAGCGATCTTCTACGAGTTTTGCATCAGCGGGAAAATTCGGTGGTGCAAGAGCTTACTCGTCTTAACCTGGCTGAAAAGCTATATCTCCATTTCTCCCCTCTCGATTTAAAGCTTTTACACTTTATTGGTGATGAATCTAAAAGAGCGGGAGCAAAAGCATATTTAGTAGGGGGAGTAGTTAGAGACATAATTCTGGGGTTTCCTGGCTATGATTTAGATATAGTAGTGGAGGGAGATGCTATAGAATTAGCTCAAACCATATCCCGAAAGTTAGAGGGTAAAGTAGTTTCTTATCCTCCTTTCGGTACGGCTATTTTATTTCTGAAAGATGGAAGAAGAGTGGATTTTGCTTCTGCTCGTTCAGAATATTATGACTCTCCTGGAGCTCCTCCTCATGTAGAATACAGTAACTTGCGGCGAGACCTATTTCGCCGTGATTTTACCATCAATGCCATGGCTATTAGTATCGGGACAGATGATTGGGGAGATTTATTCGACTTCTTTGGGGGATTAAAAGATTTAGAAAATAAAACTTTGCGAGTGCTTCATCCTCTCAGTTTTGTCGAGGATCCCGCCCGTGCTATCCGTGCTGTTCGCTTTGAGCAGAAGTATGGCTTCGAAATAGAACCCTTTACCTTGAGTTTACTCAAACAAACGGTGAGAGAAGGGTTATTGAATAAAATTAAACCGGATCGGTTAAAGGAAGAAATTAATCTCATTTTACGTTTACCTGACTTTTATCGCTTGTTAGAGCGCTTATATCAATTGGATATGTTTCCCTATATCTTTCCGGGAAGCACCTGGAGAAGAGAGTTTGAAGCCATTTATCAAAGATTGGTGAAACTCTTAGACCGGTTTTCTTTTCTATCTTTGGATTACTTTCTGGCTAAACTTTCTCCTTTATGGGGAGAAATGGATCCCGCTTATTTAGGAGAACTGAAAGAAAGGTTAGCCCTTTCTAAAGCTTCTATCCGCAAAATTAGTACTTACTTAGATAAAAAAGAGGAATTAGAAGAAAAACTTCCTGATGAGACGTTACCTGATTCTCAAGCTTATCTCCTTCTACGCTCCCTGGGGGATGAATTTTTACTCCTCCTTGAGGCTAAATGGGGAGAGGATTCCCTCCCTGGAAGGAGAGTGGAGCAATATTTGAAAGAATGGAGAAAAATTACTCCCTATCTTACAGGAGAAGATTTAAGGAGAAAAGGAATTCCCGCTGGGCCGATTTATGCTAAAATTCTGGAAGAGTTGAAACTGGCAAGAATTGATGGCTTAGTTAAAAGCAGGGAAGAAGAGGAAATATTAGTAGAAAAAATCTGGAGGAATGAGGCGCATGAAAGATAAAGAAACCATTTTCAGCGGAATGAGACCTACTGGTAAAATGCATATTGGTCACTATTTTGGAGCACTGAAAAATTGGGTAGAACTGCAAGAAAAATACCATTGTATTTTTGGCATTACTGATTGGCATGCTTTAACTACTTCTTTTGAAGATACCGATCAACTAGAAAATAATATTATAGAAATGGCTGCTGATTGGTTGGCAGTGGGGATTGATCCAGAAAAGTGTGTTTTAATTCTTCAGTCCTGGGTTCCAGAACATGCCGAGCTTCACTTATTATTTTCTATGATTACCCCGGTGGGATGGCTAGAGAGAAATCCGGTCCTTAAAGAGCAACTTCAGGATATGGGTCTCAAAGAGGTAGTAGGGTATGGACACTTAGGCTACCCAGTACTCATGGCTTCTGATATTCTTATTTATAAAGCAGTCAAGGTACCGGTAGGTGAAGATCAAATCCCCCACATAGAAATTACTCGGGAAATAGCCCGTCGTTTCAACTATTTATACGGGGAAGTTTTTCCTGAGCCACAAGCTTTGCTTACTGAGGCCCCTCGCATTCTGGGTATAGATGGGAAAAAGATGAGCAAAAGTTTAAATAATTATATCGGGCTCTCTGAACCTCCGGAAGAAGTGAAAAAGAAAGTTCACTCCATGTTTACCGATCCAGAAAAAATACGTTTATCTGACCCCGGACATCCTGAGCGATGCAATGTATTTTCTCTTCACCGCCTTCTTACTAATCCCCGGGTTTTAGAGATAGAAAAAGATTGTCGGGAAGGGAAGTGGGGATGTGTGAGTTGTAAAGAGGAGTTGGGCGAATTGATGGTGGAATTTTTAGAAAAAGTGGTTCCTCACCGGGAAAAATATCAACAAGAAAAACATTTAGTTAAAGAGATTCTCTGGGAAGGAAGCAAAAAGGCTCGCCAATTAGCTCGAGCTACCTTGGAAGAAGCCAAAGATGCTATGAAATTGAAATATGATTTTAAATCCTGAATCTCAGTGGAAGAAACTTCTCCAAGAAACTCCTTTTCCTCAATGCATCGGAGTGTGGGAAGAAATTCTCACCTTTTTAGAAAATCAATTAGACGAAGCATTAGGAAAAGAGACTGAAGAAAAAGAAGAGGCTAATCTATTGCAAGAAAGAGAAGAAAGGTTTCTTCTCTTTACTCAGCTTCTTTCTAGCCTGGAGGAGCGAGAGGAAAACACTCTGAAAGCCCCTGAAAAACGATGGGAGGCTATTCAAAATAGAGAAGTTAAAGAGATAGAAAAATTAACTCTGGCAGAACTTTTATCTCTTTATGAGCTTTATTTAACTCCGGAAACTCCTCCTCCTGATGTATCACTGGACTCCCAGTTTCAAAAATTATTGGGTGAGAGAAAAATGGTAATTAAAAAAATGGTGAGAGAAAAAGAATTCCGGGATATGGATGAATTTTTCTATGATTGCCCAGATCGAAAAGCCACTATTGCCACTTTTTTAATCTTGCTGGATTTAGTTTTTAGAAAGGAACTGCAAATGAGAAGGGGAGAAGATGGCCGAATATATTTTGGAAAAACCTATCCTCCGGTTAAAGAACCTAATTGAAGCTTTACTTTTTTCTTCTCCCCATCCGGTATCCTGCTCGGAAATGGTAAAGCTAACTGAAGCAGACAAGAGAACTGTAATTCAAACTCTACAAGAACTTCAAGATGAATACGAAAAAAGAGAAGGGGCTCTTGCTATCCGGGAAATAAACGGAAAGTGGCAGATGATAGTCAAACCAGAGTATGGTCAAGAACTGAAAGAAAAGATGAAGGTAAGCAGCACTAAAACCATTTCTCGAAAGGCTCTGGAAACTCTGGCCATCATTTCTCTTTATCAGCCTCTTACTAAAACTCAAATCGACTTAAAAAGAGGGGTGGATTCAGCACAGACTATCCGTACTCTCTTAGAAAGAGGGTTGATAGCTATAGCAGGACGAAGCGACCTCCCGGGCAAGCCTTTCTTGTATAAAACTACTGATAAATTTTTAGAAGTATTTGGAATAAGAAGTGAAGAGGAATTGGAAAGGCTAAAGAATTTATTCTGGGAAAAGAAAAATGGAGAGACTAAATAAATTTTTAGCCCGGGCAGGAGTAGCCTCCCGTAGGAAGTGTGACCAATTAATAAAGGAAGGCAAAGTTACCATTAATGGCAGAATAACCACCAATCCAGCGGAGAGAGTAAGTGGAAAAGAGATAATAAAAGTAGAAAATAAAGTAGTAAAGAAAGAAGAATTGGTTTATATAGAACTATATAAACCGCGAGACTATCTTACTACTCTCTATGATCCGCGAGGGCGGCGAACGGTTGCGGATCTTCTCTCCGGGGTAACTACCCGGGTTTTCCCGGTGGGAAGATTAGATAGTGAAAGTGAAGGATTATTGCTTTTCACAAACGATGGTGCCTTAAGCTATTTTCTTACTCATCCCCGGTTTGAAGTGGAAAAAAAATACCTGGTGTATGTAGAGGGAAAGATAGAAAAGAGAGGGCTCTCCATTTTAAAAAAAGGAATTACAGTTAAAGATATCCCTTACCGCATTCGGCGAGGTGAAATCAAAGAGATTTATTCTAACTGTAGCGTGGTAGAGGTCACCCTTTTGGAAGGAAAGAAGCATGAAATCCGGATAATGTTTGATTATCTGGGGCATCCCGTGTTAAGATTAATAAGGATAAGTATGGGTCCTTTGGTGTTGGACAAAAATATTCTTCCCGGGGAATGGCGTTTCCTCTCCGATGAAGAAGTCCAGCTTTTGCAGAAATATCAGGAGGAAAAACTTGGCAGATAAATCAGGGTTAATTCAGGTATATTTTGGAGAAGGAAAGGGTAAAACTACCGCTGCTTTGGGAACCACCTTGCGAGCAGCAGGTCAGGGAATGAAGGTTCTTCTTGTACAATTCTTTAAAAACAAGTTTACCGGGGAATTAGCATCTTTGCAACTTTTACCGGGAGTAGATGTTTACCGGTTTGGCAGTGGTGAATTCATACGTGGAGAAGTTTCCCCTGAAGATCAGAGAGAATTTTTTTTAGGCTGGCATATGGTGCGGGAAGCTCTGGAAAAAAAAGAATACGATGTGGTGATTTTAGATGAGTTACCTTACGCTTTCTATTATCATCTTTTAACCTGGGAGGAGTGCAGAGAAGCTTTAGAGCAAAAGAACCCCGAGGTGGAAGTAATCATAACGGGAAGAAAAGTACCGGAAGAGTTGATCACCATTGCTGACCTGGTTTCAGAAATAAAGCTGGTTAAACATCCCTTTAATAAGGGAATACCTGCTCGACGAGGATTTGAATATTGAAATGGAAAAGAAAGTTAGAGGAATAAGAGGAGCAACCGTAGTAGAAAAGGATGACAAGGAGGAAATTAAAAAAGCCGCTAAGGAACTGTTTGACCTCCTTTTGAGAGAAAATAATATCTCTCCTTCAGAAATAGTAGCAGTTTTTATCACCGCCACTCCTGATTTACATTCCACTTTTCCTGCTGAAGCTATTAGAGAAAGAGATGAGTTTCGCTACATCCCTTTTATTTGTGCTCAGGAAATGAGAGTAGAGGGGGCTTTGGAAAAATGTATTCGTTTCCTGGTTTTAGCCTATACCGATAAAGACCAAATTGATATCCATCACCTCTATCTGGGAAAAGCGTCTTCACTCAGGGAAGACCTGAGCCGGAGGGAAAATCTGTGAAAGAAGTTTTAATTCATCCCTTCTCTCAAAAAGTAGAAGGGGAAATTTGTGCCCCTCGAGATAAATCTTTAAGCCATAGAGCAGCTATGATAGGAGCTCTGAGTCAAGGAACGACGGTTATTGATGGTTTTTCTTTTTGTGCTGATTGTTTTTCTACTCTTTCAGGTCTTGAGCTATGGGGAGTGGAAATAATTAAGGAGGAAGAAAAAGAGAGGGTTACAATTAAAAGTGAAGGTTTAGGAAAACTTCAGGAACCGGAAGATGTTATTAATACTGGAAATTCAGGAACTACTATGCGGCTTTTAGCGGGTATAGCCACCGGGATAGAAGGACTTACCATATTTACTGGAGATGAGAGCCTTCGTCGACGCCCGATGAAGAGAATTATGGAACCTTTACGCTTAACCGGTGTAGAAGTGGGAGGAAGAAAAGGGGATTCCTTTCCTCCTTTTTTTGTGCGAGGTAAAAATAGGGTGAAAGCTTTTTCTTATCGTCTTCCTATACCCAGTGCTCAGGTCAAGTCGGCTTTAATTTTTGCTGCTCTCCGAGGAGAAGGAACCTCTTTTATTGAAGAACCCTTACCTTCTCGAGACCATACTGAAAATCTGCTCTGTTACTCAGGGGTTAAAATAGAAAAAAGAGGTGGGGTAATTGAGGTTAATCCTCCTTCTTCTCTCTCTGCTTCTTATTTATCACTTCCTGGCGATTTGTCTTCGGCCTCTTTTTTAATTGCTCTGACCACTCTTTTGCCCCGGTCTCGCATTTTAATTAAAGATATAGGATTGAACCCTACTCGAGCAGGATTTTTGACCTGCCTTCGGCAAATGGGAGGAAATTTTAAGATAATTGGGAAAAGAGAAGAGTTTGGTGAACTCCGGGGAGATATAGAAGTAGAATCTTCTTCCTTACAAGGGGTAAAAATTGGAAAAGATTTAGTTCCTCTTTTGATTGACGAAATACCTATAATTGCAGTTTTAGCTGCTAAGGCACGAGGAACTACTATTATCTCTGGAGCAGAAGAACTGAGAGTAAAAGAGACTGACCGTCTCAAAGCCATAGCTCAAGGATTGAAAACATTAGGAGCGGAGGTAGAGGAAAGAGAAGACGGACTTTTGATTCAGGGACCTTGTGTTTTCCAGGGAGGAAGGGTTAATAGCTATGGAGACCATCGGATAGCCATGAGCTTAGTAGTGGCAGGAATAACGGGAGAAAGAGATTTAGTGGTGGAAGACATAGATTGTGTAAAAATAAGCTATCCTGGTTTCTTTTCTGACTTAGAAAAAATTGGTTACAAGGAGTGGGAGATAAGAGAAAGATGAAAAAATATATAGCCATAGACGGGCCTGCTGGAGCTGGAAAAAGCACAGTAGCTCAAAAATTGGCTCAAAGTTTAAAATATCTCTATCTCGATACCGGAGCGCTGTATCGAGCGATAACTCTTTATTTTTGGGAAAATAATATCCCATTGGAAGATTGTAAGATTCTTACATCTGTACTTTCTCGAATAAAACTGGAGGTTTCCTGGGAAGAAAAATTTCGGATATTTTTAAATGGTAGAGAAGTAACTGAAGATATTCGTCAACCTGAAGTGGATGCTCTGGTCTCTCCAGTAGCTAAAATAAAAGAGGTAAGAAATTATTTGTGTGTTGTGCAACGAGAAATCGCTCTTTCTCGTCCTTCTGTCACGGAAGGAAGGGATATTGGAACAGTAATATTACCTGATGCAGACCTGAAAATTTTCCTCACTGCTCGTCCTGAAATCCGAGCCTATCGCCGGTGGAAGGAAAGGAAAGATAAGGGGAATAATGTAGATTATAAAGTAGTTTTAAAGAATGTGCTGGAGCGAGATTTTATCGATTCTACCCGGGATGACGCTCCTCTGAAAAAAGCGGAAGATGCTATAGAAGTAGATACCTCTTTTTTGAGTGTAGATGAAGTAGTAGAAAAACTTTATAAACTGGTGGAAAACTAAAATGGAAGTATGGACAGCAAATAGGGTAGGCTTTTGCCCTGGGGTAAAGAGAGCTTTTGATTTAGCCCTTCGTGCTCTTTCCCGGGAAAAACCGGTATATTTTTTAGGAGAACTGGTTCATAATTCCCAGGCAGTCAAAATGCTGGAAGAGGAGGGAGGGATAATAGTTACTGACCCTGAAGATATACCTCCTTTTTCTTTAGTGGTTACTCGTTCTCATGGATTGGAGAAAAGAATTAAAGAATTTCTGGAGAGCCGCCAGGTAAAAATTATTGATACCACCTGCCCTCGAGTAAAGAAGGTGCAGATTTTAGCTCAAGAATTAGAAAAAAAAGGGTATAATCTGGTTATTTTAGGTAGCTCTAAACACCCTGAAGTAAGAGCTCTATTAAGCTTTATTTCTCAAAAAGCTCTGGTTCTGGAAAAAAAAGAAGAATGGGGAAAGTTGAGGAATTTTTCTCCTCAGGAAAAATTAGCAGTGGTGGAGCAAACCACCTTCCCCCGGGAAATAAAAGAGGAATTTACTCAGGAAATAAAAGAGGAATTTACTCACCTGAATCTCGAGGTTTTTGATACCTTGTGTGCCGAAACAGAGATGAGACAGAGAGATTTAGTAGAAAGTATCAAACTTCATAAAGTCAATAAAGTAGTGGTGGTGGGAGGAAAAAATAGTTCTAACACTAAAGCCTTATTTCTTACTGCCCGGAGATTAGGGATAGAATCTATCTGGGTAGAAAGAGTTGAGGAACTGGAAGAAGGGTATGGGGATAAAGAGGATAGAATACTAGTGGTAAGTGGAACTTCTACTCCTCATTTTTCGGTGGAGGATGTGGTAAAAAAATTAAAAGCAAGGGAAGCTTCCTTTTATGAAAGAAAAAGTGCCGATGGTAGCCATCATAGGGAAAACAAATGTGGGGAAATCCACTCTATTTAATCATCTTTCCCGGAAGAGAGTAGCTACAGTTGATTCTCACCCCGGAGTTACTCGGGATTTTTTGGAAAACATAGTAGATATAGAGGGAAAAAAAATAAAGCTGGTAGACACCGGGGGGTTAGAAATTTTAGTAGACTCTCAAAATGAGATGCAAAAGAAAATAGAAGAAAAAACCTGGGAGGTAATGGAGAAAGCCGATCTTCTTCTATGGGTATTAGACGGAAGGGAGAACCTTACCAGCATAGACTGGGAATTGGCTTCTCGCCTGCGAAGAATTAAGAGCCCGGTGATAATAGTAATTAATAAGAGAGAAGGGATGACCAGCGAAGCCCCGCCTGCTGAGTTTTTTTCCCTGGGTTTTGAACCTATTATACAAATTTCTGCTACTCACGGAGATGGTCTCAGACAACTTCGCGAAACAATTGCTGAGCTGATAGTAGGAAACACAGAAATTTGCTTTGATAGACACCGTATTCCGGTGGCTATTGTGGGGAAACCCAACGTAGGCAAATCTGCACTCTATAATTCTCTTTTAGGAAAAGAACGTTCCATTGTAAGCGATATTCCGGGTACCACTCGAGACGCGCTTTTATCCACTTTAGATACTAGCTTTGGTTACTACGAGCTGATGGATACTCCAGGATCAATAGCTCGATCTAAAATTAAAGAGAGAATTGATTTTTATGCTGCCTTGAGGACTGAGGAAAGCTTGCAGGATGCTGTTATTGCTCTCTTGGTGATTGATCCTATTCAAGGGATTACTCGCCAGGATAAAAGAATTGCTCAAAAAATAAAGGAAGATAAAAAAGGATGTTTGGTGTTTATTAATAAAAGCGATTTGGTTTTAAACCATCATTCTGAATGGCAAGTTAAAAAATTGGTAGAAGAAGTTCGCCGAGAGTTGAGTTTCTTGAATTATGCTTCCTTTCTGGTTGGATCTGCTTTTTCTCCTTCTGTCTCTTCGGATATTTTATCTGTCCTTGCTGGAATTGCCACTCGTTATTATCAGAGGATAAAAACCAGTTTCTTGAATGAAAAAATAAGAGAAAAAATAAATGAGGAAGGCTGGAAAGTGGGGGGCAGAACCTTCCGCACCTATTATATGCATCAAAAAGATATTGCTCCTCCGCGTTTTTATTTGTCGGTCAATTTTTCTGGCACAAAAAGAGAAGAAGAACTTCTAGTTAACCGCATAGAAAAATTAATCCGAAAGGAAGGAGATTGGGAGGGGGTGCCCATATCTATTGAACTCTCCCGCGAATGAAAAAATTATCCATATTTTTCTTGATTATCTTCAAAAAGAGAGAAGGTATTCTCCTCATACAGTAGATAATTATGGGAGAACACTGCGTCAATTCTCTAAATTTTTAGAGGAGAGAAATCTCACATTAGTTGAGGCTAAAACTCAGGACATAGCCGATTTTTTAGCCTATCTCAAAACTCATCATCAGCTCAAAAGGATTTCTCAAGCCAATCGTATTTCTGCTCTTCGTACTTTTTATCGCTTTCTTCGCCGCCGGGGTATGGTCGATTGTGACCCCACCGATGGATTGGGAAAACTCAATAAGGAAAAGAAACTGCCTAATTTTTTGACTGTAGGAGAAATGGAATTTTTACTCAATTACTTAAAACAAAAAGCGCGAGAAAAGTCGGATTTTCCTTCACTCAGGAACTGGGCATTTTTTGAGCTTCTCTACTCCAGCGGTTTGAGAGTTGGTGAGATAACTGAATTAAAAACCAAAGATCTTGACTTAACGAGTAAAATGGTAAAGGTGAAAGGAAAGGGAGGAAAGGAAAGATTGGTTCCTTTCAATGAAAGCACTCAAAAAGCTTTAAGAAAATATCTAAACCATCGCCCTTTTCCCCGGGAAGAATTGTTCTTGAACCAGAGAGGCGCTCCTTTAACTCCTCGAGGAGCACGAAAAATCTTAGAAACAATTGTAAAAGAGGCCGGGTTAGGTGGAAAAAGAATTTCTCCTCATGTTTTCCGTCACAGTTTTGCCACCCACTTTTTAGGAGGGGGAGCAGAGCTAAGGATGGTGCAGGAAGCCCTGGGTCATTCCAGTCTTTCCACCACTCAAATTTATACCCACTTGAATTGGGATAAAATGAAGAGGATTTATCAAGAAACTCATCCTCATGCTAAGAAGGTGAAAAATGATGATTAAGTCAACTACGGTGATTGCTGTTTTAAAGAATGGTAAGGCAGCCATGGCCTGTGATGGGCAGGTAACGATGAATGAAACCGTACTAAAAGGTGGAGCACGAAAAATTAGACGTATTTATCAAGATAGAGTCCTGGCTGGCTTTGCTGGTAGTGGAGCAGATGGACTAACTCTTCTTGAGCGCCTGGAAGAAAAACTTAATTACTATAGTGGTAATCTTCCCCGTGCTGCTATTGAGCTAGCCAAGAGCTGGAGAACTGATAAAGTTTTGAGACAATTAGATGCTCTTCTCTTAGCTATGGACAAAGAACATATTTTAATCATTTCTGGAAGAGGCGATGTGGTAGAACCTGATGAACCGGTAGCAGCCATTGGCTCGGGAGGGAATTTTGCTCTGGCAGCTGCTAAAGCACTCTGGAGAGAAACCGATAAAGAAGCCGAAGATATTGCTCGCATTTCTCTACAGATTGCTTCCGAAATTTGTATCTATACTAATAGCAATATGACTGTCGAGACTATTTAGCTGGAGAGGAGAAAAATGTCTTTAATAGAAGAGAACCTGACACCTGAGGAAATAGTAGAAGAGCTAAATAAATATATAGTAGGCCAGGATGAGGCTAAAAAATGTGTGGCCATCGCCTTGAGAAATCGAATTCGGAGAAGGATGCTACCTCCTGATGTTGCCGAAGAAATAACTCCTAAAAACATAATCATGATCGGCCCTACCGGTGTAGGCAAAACCGAAATTGCCCGCCGTCTTGCCAAATTGACCAATGCTCCCTTTTTTAAAGTAGAAGCTACCAAGTTTACTGAAGTAGGATATGTGGGAAAAGATGTGGAATCCATAATTAGAGATTTAACTGAATTAGCAGTGAGAATGGAAAAAAATGAACGCATAAAGAATCAAGAAGAAAAAGCTAAAGAAATAGTAGAGGAGCTGATTTTAGACTATCTTTTGGCTTTTAATCCTTCTTCTCTGGAATATGAAGATACTGTAACTGCAGAATCTCCTCGGGTAGATGTAGTTTGGCCCAAGCCTCTTTCTTCTACTCGAGAAAAGCTAAGAGAAAAACTGAAAAAGGGAGAATTGGAAGAACGTTTTATTGAAGTTGAGATAGAGGAAAGCTCTATACCTTTGGGAATTATAGCTGGTGGGGGTATGGAAAGTCTGGGAATAGATTTTCAAGAGCTCTTTAGCGGAGTTTTCCCTTCTCGAAAGAAAAAGAGAAGAGTAAAGGTTAAAGAAGCTCGAGAGATATTATTCAACCAGGAAGTCCAGAAACTAATCGATATGGAAGAAATAAGCACTGAGGCAATAAAAAGAGTAGAAGAAACAGGCATAGTTTTCATTGACGAAATAGATAAAATTGTTTCTCCAGGGGGAAACTATGGCCCAGATGTTTCTCGGGGAGGAGTGCAGAGAGACTTGCTCCCCATAGTGGAGGGCTCTACTGTTCTCACTAAATATGGTCCAGTAAGAACCAATCATATTCTTTTCATAGCTGCTGGGGCCTTTTCCCATACCAAGCCTTCTGACCTTTTACCCGAGTTGCAAGGAAGATTTCCTATCCGGGTAGAATTGTCTTCACTGTCGGAAGAAGACCTTTATCGTATATTAATTGAGCCCTTTAATTCTTTGACTAAACAATATAAAGCATTGCTGGAAACTGAAGGAGTAAGTATAGAGTTTGAGGAAGATGCTTTGCGGGAAATAGCCCACATTTCTCAGGAGCTAAACCAGAGAATGGAAAATATTGGTGCTCGCAGATTGCATACTGTAATGGAAAGACTTTTGCAAGATATCTCTTTTCGGGCTCCTCGTTTAAAAGGGCAAAAGATAGTTATAAATCGAGATTACGTTTTGCAAGAACTTGCTGACATTTTACAGGATGAAGATGTTACTCGCTATATTCTTTAGTCCTTTTGATATTAAGTTGAAAAAATTTCATCCTTTAGGTATACTTACGGGCGGTAATTTAATAAAAACACATGTAGAGTGTTTCTGGTGCTCCGGAGGAGCGAAACTCTACAGAGGTTAAACCAGAAGGAGGTTAAAATAATGGTAGTTACTATGAAACAGCTCCTAGAAGCTGGTGTTCACTTTGGACACCAGACCAGACGTTGGAACCCTAAAATGAAACCCTATATTTTTGCCGAAAGAAACAATATCTATATCATCGATCTCCAAAAAACTGTGGAGCTGGCAGAGAAAGCTTATAATTTTGCTCGAGACCTATCTCGAGAAGGAGGAATGTTTCTCTTTGTGGGTACCAAAAAACAGGCTCAAGAAGCTATTGAGCAAGAGGCTCAGCGTTGTGGCATGTTTTATGTCAACCAGAGATGGTTAGGAGGAATGCTTACTAACTTCTCCACTATTCGCCAGAGTATCGAGCGGTTAAAAAAGATTGAAGAAATGGAAGAGAAAGGAATTCTGGAGCGACTTCCCAAAAAAGAGGTTATGCAGATCAAAAAAAGGAAAGCTCGTCTGGAAAAATATCTGAGCGGTATTCGAGACATGGAAAAATTGCCTGACGCTCTTTTCGTGGTTGACCCTCGAAGGGAAAGAAATGCGGTTTTAGAAGCAAGAAAGATGGATATCCCCATTATAGCTATCGTGGATACTAACTGTGATCCAGACGAAATTGATTATCCCATTCCTGGAAATGATGATGCTATTCGGGCTATTCGCCTCTTTTCTGCTCTTATTGCCGATGCCGTATTGGAAGGAAAGAGGCTGGCTAGCGAAGGTCAAGAAATGATAGCTACAGAAGGAATAGCTATTCCTCAGGAAGAAATAGAGGAAGCAGAAGTAGCGGAAGAAATAGAAGAAATAGTGGTAGATAATAATGATAATAAAGAGGAAGAGGAAAATGTTTCTCAAGAGGAAGATGCTTTGCAAATATTAGAAGAACTCCAGGATTCAGGGTTAGAAGAAATTGAGGATAAAGAAACAGAAAAAGAGGAGGATGATGATAATTCATGAGTGCTACAGCTAAAGAAGTTTTTGAGCTTCGAAATCTGACTGGAGCAGGGGTGATGGACTGTAAAAAAGCGTTAGAAGAAGCAGGAGGAGATATAGAAAAAGCCTGTGATATACTCCGTCGCAAAGGCTTAGAAACTGCAGCTAAAAAGCAGGGCAGAGTAGCACAGGAAGGGTTAATTGGGGCTTATGTTCATACTGATGGTAAAATCGGGGTCCTGGTAGAAGTAAATTGCGAGACTGACTTCGTTGCTCGCACTGATGAGTTTCGCTACCTGGTAAAGGAGTTGACCCTACAGGTAGCTGCTCAAGCTCCTCGCTGGGTGGCTCCAGAAAATGTTCCAGAAGAAATAAAAAAGAAGGAAGAAGAAATTTACCGAGAGCAACTAAAAGACAGCAACAAACCGGAAGAAGTCAAGCAAAAAATTGTAGAAGGAAAGATGAAAAAGTTTTTTGAGGAAAATTGTCTTTTAGAGCAGCCTTATATTAGAGAACCAGAAAAAAAAGTGAAAGACCTTCTCATGGAGACCATCGCTAAATTAGGAGAAAACATAGTAGTCAGGAGGTTCGTGCGCTACAAGCTGGGCGAAGACAATGAGTGATCAACAACTATCTTCTTTGCGATTTAAGAGGATCTTGATTAAATTATCGGGAGAGGCATTAATGGGGTCTCTCCCTTTTGGTATTGACACTCAGGTTCTAGGTTATATCACTAAGGAAATTGAAAAGGTTAAAAATGTGGGAGCAGAAATTTGCATAGTAGTGGGAGGAGGAAATATTTTTCGAGGTAGAACGGCAGGAGATAAGGGCATCAGTCGAGTGACTGCCGATTATATGGGAATGTTAGCCACAGTTATTAATGCTCTGGCCTTGCAAGATTTTTTGGAAAATGAAGGGATTCCCACTCGAGTACAAACCGCTATTGAAATGCGGGCAGTAGCTGAGCCCTATATCAGGAGAAAAGCCATCCGGCATTTAGAAAAAGGAAGGATAGTTATATTTGCCGGTGGTACCGGTAATCCTTACTTTACTACTGATACTGCAGCTGCCTTGAGGGCAGCTGAGGTGCGAGCAGAAGCTTTGCTCAAAGCTACTAAGGTAGACGGAATTTATGAAGCTGACCCCCTGAAGGAAAAAAACGCTTATAAATTTGACCGTTTAGACTATTTAGAGGTTTTAAATCGGGGACTTAAAGTAATGGATTCTACAGCCATTTCTCTTTGTATGGAAAACAACATTCCTATCATCGTATTTAATGTCAACGAGCCAGATAACCTTGTTAAAGTAGTTACTGGCCATAAAATAGGAACTTTAGTAGGGAGGGAGGGAGAAAAATGAATGAAGACTTAAAGTTGGTAATCAAAGATGTGGAAAAAAGGATGAAACAGGCTATAAATGTAGCTCGGGAGGAGCTGTCTCGTGTCAGAACGGGAAGAGCGTCTCCAGCTTTGGTGGAAGATCTGGAAATCGATTATTATGGAACAATTATGAAATTGAAGCAAATAGCTTCTATTACCACTCCTGATGCCCGCACTATTATAATACAACCCTGGGACAAAAATGCTCTTTCTCTCATTGAGAAAGCCATCTGGAAATCAGACTTAGGACTTAACCCTCAAATAGAAGGAGGGGTGATTCGTATAGCCATACCTCCTCTTACTGAAGAGAGAAGAAAAGAGATAGCCAAGATAGCAAAAAAATGGATAGAAGAAGCTAAAGTAGCTATCAGGAATCTTCGACGAGAAGCTAATGAAAAAATCAAAAAAATGGAAAAAAGAGGAGAAATATCTGAGGACGAGAGTGAAAGAGCGCAAGCTGAAGTACAGAAACTTACCGATGAACACATAAATGACTTGGATGGTTTATGGGAAAAGAAAGAAAAAGAAATAATGACTATATAGGTACGATCTTAAGGCACGTAGCCATCATCATGGATGGTAATGGAAGATGGGCAGAGAAACGAGGTTTGCCTCCTCTGGAGGGGCATAGAAAGGGAGTAGAAGTGGTAAGGATTCTGGTAGAAGAAACAGCAAAAGTGGGCATTTCTTTTCTTACTCTTTATGCTTTCTCTACCGAAAACTGGAAAAGGCCAGTAAACGAAATTCAGGGCTTGATGAGACTATTTGTAGAAAGCATGGACAAATATGGCAAGGAGTTGGAGGATAACAAAGTTAGAGTAAAATTTTTGGGAAGGAAAGACGGACTTCCCGAGGACTTAGTTCTGCAGATGAACGATTTAGAAAAACACACAATGAGAGGTGAAAACCTGAATCTCAATCTAGCCATAAACTATGGGGGAAGAGATGAAATTTTGAGGGCAGTGAAAAATATTTACCAGGAAAACCATTCTCTTCTTGCTTCTTTGCTGGAAGAGAATTTCAGTGCCTACCTTGATACCGGAAATCAACCTGACCCTGACCTTTTAATTCGTACCGGAGGAGAGAGAAGAATTAGCAATTTTCTTCTCTGGCAAATTGCTTATACCGAGCTGTGGTTCACTGACACTTTGTGGCCTGATTTCACCATAGAAGAGTATCATCAAGCTTTTCAGGACTTTATGGAACGGGAAAGGAAATTTGGGGGTAGATTTTGAGGACTATTGCTCAATCATCAGATTTGAGAAAAAGGACCTGGAGCGTAGTCTGGGCTTTACCTCTCTTCCTATTTTTAATCCTTTCTTCTTCCTGGACTTTAATTTTAGTTTTTTTCTTCCTTTCTTTTGGTTCTTTGAGAGAATATGGTCGGTTAGTTCATGAAAGGGAAGAATGGACTTCCTGGATGTGTTTTTCTCTGGTTTCCCTTGTCCTTCTTTACCTTTCTTTAACCGGCATTGATTATAAAGCAATCCTTTTTTTAGGATACATTTTGTTTCTGATGTTAATAGGATGGGGACTTAAAAAGCCTCAACGAATGGTAGAGCGAGTAGCTTTTTATCTTTTGGGGTTTTTGTACTGCTCTTTCTTCCCTTTTTTCTGGGTAAAAATGGGTATTACTTACAGCCGGATTAGCATAGTTTTTTTTGCGCTTCCCGTATGGATAAATGATATTTTTGCTTATTTAGTAGGTAGAAAATGGGGTAAACATAAAATAGTTCCCCAGATTAGTCCAGGAAAGAGCTGGGAAGGTTTAGCAGGAGGGATAGGGGCAGCAACCATTATGGGATTAGTTCTTACTACTCCCTCTATTTCTTTTTCTCTATCTCAGGGACTTTTGACCGGATTTTTGATAGCCCTGGTTTCTTTCTTAGGAGATATCTGGGAGTCAGCGCTGAAAAGAAGAGCAGGAGTGAAAGATTCTGGTAGTTTTTTGCCCGGACATGGGGGGATTTTAGATCGTTTTGACTCTTTTTTCCTGGTTGGGCCTTTAGTTTATCTTTTGAGGTTATCTTGGGGAGGATGATGAAGATGAAAGTAGCCATCTTAGGTTCTACTGGTTATCTAGGAGAACAAATATTAGAA
>Ga0208823_1000324_pt1 | contig 41496 bp, 34 predicted proteins | sample AD_UKC075_MetaG_FD_184440 | JGI IMG/M metagenome (GOLD analysis project Ga0208823, IMG submission 184440) | Active sludge microbial communities of municipal wastewater-treating anaerobic digesters from USA - AD_UKC075_MetaG (SPAdes) (version 2) | ecosystem: Engineered > Bioreactor > Anaerobic >...
CGACCTGGAAGCATTGCAACCGTCAATCAACCGATTGACCAAGACGTAGAGCAGGCCTACCTCACGCGCTCAAAGTACGTGAGGCACCGCCCACCGCTTCGCGCTCACTTTTACGTGAGGCACCTCGAGGTGTTGCCAATCCCGGGAGCCGCGGCGTATTTTTCAGCTACGCCCGATATCCGGGCAGGCCGTCGGGTTTCGTTTCAACCATCCGATGCGGACGCCCGGTTCGCCCGGGCCTCCTCGAGCATCCGGGGTGCGGTGGGTGACGCTATCCGAAACACCCAGTCGCGGCTGTCGACCGTTGTCGAGGGGTCGGTCGGCGGCCGCGCGTCAGGTGCAGCTATGTGCGGTTGCGGGACAAATGGGCTCTCCGTCGCCTGGTCAGCCGTCGAGTTCGGACAGCACGAGGTGCAGCACCTCCAGCGCACCGGCCTTGTCGAGCGGGTCGTTGCCGTTCCCGCATTTGGGCGACTGCACGCAGGAGGGGCAACCGTGTCGGCACTCGCATGCGGCGATCGCCTCGGCTGTCGCGCCCAGCCAGACCCGGGCGGACCGGTAGCCGCGTTCGGCGAATCCCGCGCCCCCCGGGTGGCCGTCGTAGACGAAGACGGTCGGCAGTCCGGACTCGCCGACAGCGGTGGACAGGCCACCGATATCGCCACGGTCGCAGCTGGCCACCAGCGGTAGCAGGCCGATCGCCGCATGCTCGGCGGCGTGCAGCGACCCCGGAATCCGGGGTGCTGCGATCCCGTTGCGGTGCATCGTCTCGGGTTGGATGGTGTACATCACGGCCGTTGTCGTCAGCTGCCTTTCCGGCATGTCCAGGTCGATGAAGTCGATCACCTCGCCGGTCAACCTCCGCCGGAGGAATCCCGTCACCCGGTGGGTGACCGACACTGGCACCAGCCCCAGGGTGATCGCCCCGTGGTCGACCCGTTCTCCGGCGCCGATCACGGTGACATCGGTGAGTTCGCGGGCGAACGTCGAATAGCCCGGATCCTCGGCGCGCACGAACGCCACGGCGGCGTCGAGATCGAGGGAGTCAACCACGTACGTCTCCCCTTGATGCAGGTAGACGGCTCCGGGGTGGATCGAGGCGGGCGCGCGGGCGGACTCGGTGCTGCCGACGACCCGCCCGGTGCTTTCCTCGATGATGGTGACGGACCCCGCGGTGGACCCCCGGATGTCGACGCGGTCGTGCGGGTCCAGGCCGGGGATCGGGAAGTAACTGTCCCCGCGTCGGCGCAGCAGCCCGTCGGCCACCAGATCCTCGGTCACCGACAGCACTCCCCAGGCGGCCACCTCAGAGCGCTCCAAGGGCATCTCGGTGGCGGCACACAGCAGTTGAGGTCCGGCGACATACGGGTTCGCCGGATCGATCACCACCCGTTCGACGGGTTTGTCGAGCAAATCGGAAGGGTGATTCACCAGATAGGTGTCGAGTGGGTCGTCGCGGGCGATCAACACCACCAGTGCGCCCTGCCCGCGCCGGCCGGACCGGCCGGCCTGCTGCCAGAACGAGGCCACGGTCCCGGGAAAGCCGGCCAGCAACGTCGCGTCAAGGCCGGCGATGTCGACGCCGAGTTCGAGGGCGTTGGTGGTGGCGACGCCGCGTAGATCCCCTTCGGCCAGTGCGCGTTCCAGTTCCCGGCGATCCTCGGCGAGGTAGCCGGCCCGGTAGGAGGCGACGGTGTCGCACAGTTGCGGGGCGGTCTCTGCCAGTCGGGTGCGGGCACCCAGTGCGGTCAACTCCGCACCACGCCGGGACCGGACGAAGGCCAGCGTCCGGGCACCTTCGCGCACCAGGTCGGCCATCATCCGGGCGGCTTCGGCGCTGGCGGAGCGGCGCACCGGGGCGCCGTTCTCGCCGGTCATGTCATCGCGGAACTGCGGTTCCCACAGCGCGATGGTCCGTCCGCCGTGCGGTGAGCCGTCGTGGGTCACTTCGGCGACCGGCCGGCCGATCAGCGCTTCGGCAGTGCTGCCGGGACAGGCCGTCGTGGCGCTGGCGAAGATGACGGTGGGACCGGTTGACCCGGGGCCGCCGTAGCGCTCACACAACCGAAGCAGCCTCCGCAGTACCAAGGCCACGTTGGAGCCGAAAATGCCACGGTAGTGGTGACATTCGTCGATGACGAGGAAACGCAGATCGCGCAGGAACGGACCCCAACGGGTGTGGTTGCGCAGGATGGACAGGTGGACCATGTCGGGGTTGGAGAACAGCCACCGCGAGCGTTCCCGAACGAACTGGCGGATGTCGGTAGGGGTGTCGCCGTCGTAGGAGGCCGGGCACACGTCGGCGAGCGCCGGGTTGGCGGCCGTCAGCCGGTGGGCTGCCCGGAGTTGGTCGTGGCTCAACGCCTTGGTCGGGGCGAGATAGAGCGCGCGAGCACGCCGGTCACCGGCCAGTGCCTCGATGATCGGCAGTTGGAACACCAATGATTTCCCGGATGCGGTTCCCGTGCTGATCACCACGTCGTGGCCGCGGTGGGCCAGTTCGGCCGCGTCGATCTGGTGGGACCAGGGGCGTTCGATTCCGGCATCGCGCAGCGCGGCGACGGACTCCGGCGCGACCCAGTCCGGCCAGGGCCGCGGTTCGGCGGACCGCGCCGGCAGATCGACGAGGTGCCGCAATTCGGGGGCGGTCCGTAGCGCTTTGGGGCCGCCGCAGACTGTGGCCAGCAACTCGCTGCCGAACGTCACGTTGGCCCCTTCCTGCGGGAGTCGTCATCAATTTCGGCTTGGTTCGGATCGGGCGACGGAAAGGTTCTGGTGCCAATTCGCGTCTGAGACTGTCTTTACCGCGCGGAACGTGATTGGATGATCGTGGTCGCAGCTTCTGTGTTCGTGTCTCCACAATCGCAGGAACTTTGTTGCGGTCGCAGTTCCTGCGAGGGTCTGAATGCCGGGAGTGTTCCGGCAACTCTACGAAGGATGGCGGTCTCAACTGGCCCGGGCTGCCGAAACATCGGCGGACCGCAATCGTAGTAAGAGAAGGAAAGTACGAAAGATGCCACAGGGAACTGTGAAGTGGTTCAACGCGGAGAAGGGCTTCGGCTTCATCGCCCCGGAGGACGGCTCCGCCGATGTGTTCGTCCACTACACGGAGATCCAGGGATCGGGCTTCCGCACCTTGGAGGAGAACCAGCGGGTTGAGTTCGAGGTCGGTCAGAGCCCCAAGGGTCCGCAGGCCACCGGCGTTCGCGCCGTCTGACACTTAGTTACACAGCACCCCCGCGCCCCGGTTTTCCGGGGTCTGCGGGGGTGTTGTCGTTTCGCCACTCCCCGCGCCGTCCGACTCCTCCCGCCGCCGCTGCCTTACTGTCAGAACCGTGAGCCAGCTGTCCTTCTTCTCGGCTGAGTCGGTGCCCCCCGTGGTCACCGACCTCAGCGGGGTCCTCGCGGCAGCCGGCCAGGTGGTCACCGTCGGGGGCGGCGCGCGGTTATCGGTTGTCGTCGATGCGACGTGGCGGGCCGAGGCGCTGGCCGACATGATCACCGCTGTCGGCCTGACACCCGAGATCATCAGAACCGAGGAGGACTCACCCCTGGTTCGGACCGCCGTCGACTCGCGGCTGCTGCCGCTGGCGGCGGCCTGGACCCGCGGCGCGGTGAAGACGGTGCCCGCGCAGTGGCTACCCGGCCCCAGGGAACTGCGGGCCTGGACCTTGGCGGCGGGGCTACCGGAGGCGGACCGATACCTGCTGGGTTTGGATCCACACGCCCCCGATACCCACTCGCCGCTGGCATCGGCCCTGATGCGGGTGGGAATAGCCCCGACACTGATCGGCACCCGCGGCGCCCGCCCGGCGCTGCGGATCAGCGGCCGGCGTCGGTTGTTGCGTCTGGTGGAGAACGTCGGCGACGCACCGGACGGGCCCGCTGCCGCGGCGGCGTGGCCGAGGGTGTGAGGAACCCGGGCGGGGGAGTCGGTTTGCGTCCGCCGGTACGGTGGTGCCACATTGATCAGGTGTCGCGCTGGCTGGCGTGGCACGTAGCTAGGGGTGTGCCGGCAGCACATTCGTGCAGGAAGAGCGGAGCGTAACCGCAGTTGGCAGGCGACCGTACCGGTAACTCGGGCACTGTCCGGCGGCTCGTCATTGTCGAGTCGCCCACCAAGGCGCGCAAAATCGCCGGTTATCTGGGGCCCAACTACATCGTGGAATCGTCCCGGGGCCACATTCGGGATCTCCCCAAAGGCGCGGCCGATGTGCCGGCGAAATACAAGACGGAGAAGTGGGCCAGGCTCGGGGTCAACGTCGATGCGGAGTTCGAGCCGCTCTACGTCGTCAGCCCGGATAAGAAGGCCACCGTCACCGAGCTGAAGAACCTGCTCAAGGGCGTCGACGAACTCTATCTGGCGACCGACGGCGACCGCGAAGGCGAAGCGATCGCCTGGCACCTGCTGGAGACGCTGAAGCCCCGCATTCCGGTTCGCCGGATGGTGTTCCACGAGATCACCGAGCCGGCCATCCGGGCGGCCGCGGAGAACCCCCGCGACCTGGACACCGACCTGGTCGACGCGCAGGAGACGCGACGTATCCTCGACCGCCTCTACGGCTACGAGGTCAGTCCGGTGCTGTGGAAGAAGGTCGCACCCCGACTGTCGGCCGGCCGGGTGCAGTCGGTGGCGACGCGCATCATCGTGCAGCGTGAGCGGGAGCGCATGGCCTTCCGCAGCGCCGGGTATTGGGACGTGCTCGCCGAACTCGATGCCAGCGTCTCCGACCCGAATGCCAGCCCGCCCCGGTTCAACGCCCGACTGGTCTCCGTGGCCGGCAAGCGGGTGGCCACCGGCCGCGACTTCGACTCCTTGGGCGCGGTGCGCAAGCCAGACGACGTGGTGGTGCTCGACGAGGCCGCCGCGACCAGCCTCGCCGGCGGACTTCGGGGTGCCGCCCTGACCGTGGCCTCGGTCGAGGAGAAGCCCTACACCCGGCGGCCTTACCCGCCGTTCATGACGTCCACGCTGCAGCAGGAGGCGGGTCGCAAGTTGCGCTTCTCGTCCGAGCGCACGATGAGCGTCGCCCAGCGCCTCTACGAGAACGGCTACATCACCTACATGCGTACCGACTCGACGACGCTGTCGCAGTCGGCCATCAATGCCGCCCGTAATCAGGCTCGCCAACTGTACGGCGAGGAGTATCTGCATCCCTCGCCGCGGCAGTACACCCGCAAGGTCAAAAACGCCCAGGAGGCGCACGAGGCCATCCGTCCGGCCGGTGACACCTTCGCCACCCCCGGCGCGCTGCACGCCGAACTCGACACCGACGGCTACCGGCTCTACGAGCTGATCTGGCAGCGGACCGTCGCCTCGCAGATGGCCGACGCCCGCGGCACCACGCTGAGCCTGCGCATCGCCGGAGTCGCTCGGCCGACGACATCAGATCCAGCCGCCGCGGCCGACGGCCGCGAGGCGACGTTTGCCGCCAGCGGCCGCACGATCACCTTCCCGGGCTTCCTCAAGGCCTACGTGGAGACCGTCGACGAACTGGCCGGCGGCGAGGCCGACGACGCCGAGAGCCGTCTGCCGCAGTTGCGTCAGGGCCAGCGGGTTGACGCCGTCACCCTGACTGCCGACGGACACGCCACCAACCCGCCCGCCCGCTACACCGAGGCGTCGTTGATCAAGGCACTCGAAGAGCTGGGAATCGGCCGACCATCGACGTATTCCTCGATCATCAAGACCATTCAGGACCGCGGTTATGTCCACAAGAAGGGCAGCGCGCTGGTCCCGTCGTGGGTGGCGTTCGCCGTCACCGGACTGCTCGAGCAGCACTTCAGCCGACTGGTCGACTACGACTTCACCGCGGCCATGGAGGACGAACTCGACGAGATCGCCGCCGGACACGAACAGCGCACGAACTGGTTGCACAACTTCTACTTCGGTGGTGAGCACGGGGTGCCGCACTCGATCGCCCGGGCCGGCGGTCTGAAGAAACTCGTCGGTATCAACCTCGAGGGCATCGACGCCCGGGGGGTCAACTCGATCGTTCTGTTCGACGACGAGCAGGGCCGCCCGGTCTATGTGCGGGTCGGCAAGAACGGTCCGTACCTGGAGCGGATGGTGGTCGGGGAGGATGGCGAACCGACCCCGCAGCGCGCCAACCTCAGCGACGAGATCACCCCCGACGAACTGACTCTGGAACTGGCCGAGACGCTGTTCGCGACCCCGCAGGAGGGCCGGGTGCTCGGGGTGGATCCGGATACCGGGCATGAGATCGTCGCCCGCGACGGCCGCTACGGGCCCTACGTGACCGAGGTCCTGCCGCCGCCGCCCGACGACGATGGTGACGGCACGCCCGCGAAGAAGACCAAGAAGCCGACCGGTCCCAAACCGCGCACCGGGTCGCTGTTCCGCTCGATGGACCTGCAGACCGTCACCCTTGAGGACGCGTTGCGGTTGCTGTCGCTGCCGAGGGTCGTCGGCGTCGACCCGGAGAACGGTGAGGAGATCACCGCTCAGAACGGCCGCTACGGTCCGTACCTGAAGCGCGGCAACGATTCCCGGTCACTGGCGAACGAGGAGCAGATTTTCGGGATCACCCTTGATGAGGCGCTGAGGATTTACGCCGAGCCCAAACGCCGCGGCCGCACCGGCGCGGCGACGCCGCCACTGCGGGAACTCGGCAACGACTCGGCGACTGGCAAGCCCATGGTGATCAAGGACGGCCGGTTCGGTCCCTATGTCACCGACGGGGAGACCAACGCCAGCCTGCGCAAGGGCGATGACGTGATGAGCATCACCGATGAACGGGCGGCCGAACTCCTCGCCGAGCGCCGCGCCCGGGGGCCGGTGAAGAAGGTCGCCAAGAAGGCGCCGGCGCGCAAGGAACCCGCGAAGAAGGCCGTCAAGAAGGCCGTCAAGAGGGTGGCGAAGAAGGGCTGATCAGGCCTGGGGCGCTTCCGCGCCGGTGCTGGCTGCGGGTTGGTCGGGTACCGCGAGGTTGATCGGCCGGGCCAGTTGTGTCGGTGCGGTCCGACCCCGGAGTTCGACGAGTTCGCCGACGTCCCAGCACAGCGCCTCCGAATCCAGCGCGCCGCTGACCGCGATGGCCGAGGCCAGGACGTGCCCCTCCTCCAATTTGGCCAACTCGGTAAGCCGGGCGGCCTCGTTGACCGGATCACCGATCACGGTGTATTCGAACCGGGCCTGCGCGCCGATATGGCCGGCGATGGCCCGCCCCGCGGACACCCCGATCCCGAACTCGGTCGGACCGAGGACCTTGAGCAGTTCGTCATGCAGTTCGCGCGATGCCGCCAGCGCGGCACCGGCGGCATCGGGATGTTCGAGTGGCGCCCCGAAGACGCACAGCGCCGCGTCACCCTGAAACTTGTTGACGAAGCCGCCGTGGTGCTGAACGGCATCCACCACGACCCGGAAGAACTCGTTGAGCAACTTGACCACCTCGGCCGGGGGGCGGGTGGCGGCCAACTGCGTCGATCCCACCAGATCCACGAAGAGCACGGCCACGTCCCGCTCCTGGCCGCCCAGTTCGGTGCCCCGTTCCAGCGCGCGACGGGCCACGTCCTCCCCGACGTAGCGGCCGAAGAGGTCCCGCATCCGCTGCCGCTCGGACAACTCGCGGACCATGTCGTTGAAGCCGGATTGCAGCAGCCCGAGTTCGGTCGCGTCGTAGATCTGCATGTGGGCGTTGTAGTTTCCGCGCTGCACCTCTCCGAGTGCCCAGCGGACCTGCCGAAGCGGGTCGGAGATCGCCATCGCGGAGAGGATGTTGCCGACCAGGCCGACGACCAGCGCGGCGATCGCCATCAGCAGGATCGAGGTGAACATGCTGTCCGGCGACGAGTTCAGCAGCGCGAACTTGCCGGCCACGATGGAGAGGATGATCATCAGCAGGGGCACGCCGGTCGACAGCGCCCAGGTGAGGACGAGTCGCAGCACCACCCCCGGCCGGCGGAAGTGGTCGGGAACGCCGCCGCGCAGGGCGGCGACGGCGACCGGCCGCAGGACCCGTTCGGATTGCAGGTAGCCGATGATGGCGGTGGCGGTGGCGCCGAGCAGGGTGGCCACCGCCAGGACCGGTGCCGCCTGTTTGGCGACCGGCCAACTGGCGGCGATGAACACCACTGAGCCCAGCAGCCACAGCGTGAGGCTGATCATCGACCGGTATTTGGGCATCCGCAGTGCCCGTAGCCGGGCCTTCTCGGTGGTCTCCGGATCGTCTTCGGTCAGCAGTGCGTTGCGGCGCTGCCAGCGGAACACCGGCATCAGCAGACGCAGACTGATCGACGCGCCCACCACGAACGACAGCACCAGATAGCCGAGGAAGATCGCCAGGTTGGTCGCCGGCAGGTCCTGAAGCTTGAGCCGGTCGGCCGGGGGCAGGCCGAAGCGGAGGAAGCCCAGCACCAGCAGCGCGCCGATGATGTCGGCCTGGAGGAGGCCGAGGGAGAACAGCGGCCAGGGCGTGCGTGCCACCCAGCGGACGAAGTCTCGAATCCGCCCAGGCGTCGGCTCCGCGCTGGTCACCGACTAACCGTAGCGGTCAGCAGGGGGGTATCTCCAACCGTGCGGGACGGCTTCCCGCCGTCGCTGTCGGCGTGGCGACGTAGGGTGACACACCATGTCCGGGGTGTTCACGCGGCTGGTCGGTCAAGGCGAGGTCGAGGCCGAATTGATGTCCGCGGCCGTGGCGGCGCGTCGTGATCCCGCTCACGAACAGGCCGCTTCGGGAGCTATGACACATGCCTGGCTGATCACCGGTCCGCCCGGTTCCGGACGGTCGATCGCGGCGCTGTGTTTCGCCGCGGCACTGCAGTGCACCGACCCGGAGCGTCCGGGTTGTGGTGTCTGCCGTGCCTGCACCACGACGATGGCCGGTACGCACGCCGATGTGCGGCGCGTCGTTCCCGAGGGGCTGTCGATCGGGGTCGACGAGATGCGTGCCATCGTCGCCGCCGCTTCCCGGCGGCCGAGCACCGGGCGCTGGCAGATCGTCGTCATCGAGGATGCCGACCGGTTGACCGAGGGCGCCGGCAACGCCCTGCTGAAGGTGGTGGAGGAGCCCCCGCCGTCGACGGTGTTCCTGTTGTGCGCGCCGTCGGTGGACCCTGAGGACATCGCGATCACGCTGCGCTCCCGGTGCCGGCACGTGGCCCTGGTGACGCCCACCACGGCGGCGATCGCCGAGGTGCTGGTCGGGGTCGACGGGCTCGACGCCGAGCAGGCTCAGTGGGCCGCCGCGGTGAGCGGTGGGCATGTCGGACGAGCACGCCGACTGGCCACCGACCCGGATGCCCGTGACCGCCGGGCGCGGGCGCTCGGGCTGGCCCGCGATGCGGCCACACCGGCCCGGGCCTACGCCGCTGCCGAGGAACTGGTCGCCGCGGCGGAGGCGGAGGCGCGCGCGCTCACCGTCGGACGTAACGAGGTGGAAGTGGAGGAACTCCGCACCGCCCTGGGGGCGGGTGGAACGGGTAAGGGCGCGGCCGGAGCGATGCGCGGCTCGGTCGGTGCGATGAAAGATCTTGAGCGACGACAGAAGTCGCGACAGACCAGAGCCTCCCGCGACGCCCTGGACCGGGCACTGCTCGACCTGGCTACCTACTTCCGTGACGCTCTGATGATCGCCGGCGGCGCATCGGGGGTGGTGCCGAATCACCCAGATATGGCCGAACGGGCCGCCGCGTTGGCGGCCCACGCGACCCCGGAGCAGTTGCTGCGCTGTGTCGAGGCCGTGCTGGCCTGTCGCGAGGCGCTGGCGATGAACGTCAAGCCGAAGTTCGCGGTGGATGCCCTTGTCGCGACCGTGGGCGAGCAACTGCGGCGCGCGGGGTAGACTCTGTCGTCGGTGTCCGGTCAGGTATGGGCACCACGCCGCCTTAGCTCAGTCGGCAGAGCGATTCACTCGTAATGAATAGGTCAGGGGTTCGATTCCCCTAGGCGGCTCCATCCAACAGCGGAAACGGTGTCACACCGGGCCGCTGGCCCGGCCACGATCCGGGAGTCCGACACTACCGCGTGAACGGGTTCACCGGTGCCGTGCCGAATGACTGGCAAGGGAGTGCGTGAGCGGCGACCTGCACCCGGCCGGAACCACTACACTCGGCGTCGGCTGCGCCGCGATCTCTCACCCCCCCGAAGGATCGCGTGACGCGCCACGAACGGCCGTTGTTCGCCAACCACCACCCGGCGGCAACGGCCGTTCCCGTTTGGAACCCTCCACCTTCCTGATAGGACTACTCCCGAACCGGACCGCGTCGGGCCATGTCGGTGTTTACATCGGGCCACGTAAAGCGTTGGGGCGCAAGACTGTGGCCGTTTCCACCCGTCCCGGTGCGGATGTCGACGAAGATGGTCGTGTCCTGGTGCGGTGAGGATCCTCGACAGGAGGCGATGGGAATGTCGGTCCAGCGAATGGCGCTCGGTCTTGCAGGTCTGGCACTGGGCGGTATGGCCGCGGTGACGGTCTGGTCAGATGTGCTGTCCAACCCCGGCGTCATCGAGGAGAGGCGGACGTCATCGCCGGGAACGGCGACGGCGACGACGGACCGGGCACCGCATTCCTACTCGGCGGTTGTGCCGACCAGCGTTTGCGCCAAGCCTGAACTGGCCTGTCAGCCGGCGCACACGCACTGAACGTCGGCGCCTGCCGCGAGTCTGCGCCGAGCAGGAGTCGCGGTGGCGGATCCTCACCGAGACTGCCCGCCACGATGGCTGATCGGCCTGGCGTTGGTGGCGATGTTCGGCGATTCCCGCCGGCAGGGCACTGCCCACGACCCCGACGGTCATTCCCGCGCCGGCCCCGCAACGTGGCTGCTGATGGTGCCGATCGTGGTGCTGACCTTCGTGGCTCCACTGGCGTTTCGCCCGCAGGCCAGGATGCCCGGCGTCAGCGCGGTGCCGACTGAGGCGTTGCGACGGCCGTTTCCGCCGCTGCCGGCCGGCCGGGCACCGGAGGTCTCGGGTGCCCAACGTGATGCTCCGGGCGGCCCAGGACTCGGCCGGAACCCTCAACGGCAGCCTGTGATCTACCCCGTGATCGGGTTCAACCTCCGGGACGGCGGCCGCGACGGCCGGCGGTTAACCGGAGCACACCTGGGTACCAGTGGAAGGCGCCATCGTGCCCGAACCGCCCGATGGCGATTCCTCAGCGATTCCCACGTCGGAGATCGCCACCGTTACCGAGATCGACGCGCCGACGGACGTGTGCACCTGACCGTCCTCCGTGAACTGCTGCCAGCCGAATCGGCGTCAGTGTTCGTGCACGTGATCGTCGTGCTGGAAGTGCCGGTGGCCGTCGTGCAGGTGATCGACGTGGTCATCGTGCGGAATCTTCTCGCAGTCGTCGTCCTCGGTGTGCGGGGCACCGTGATCCGCGTGGATCTTCGCCTCCGGATGGCGCTCCCCGTCGTGGATGTGATCGACGTGATCTCCGTGCACGACGGTCTCATGCCCGTCACCCGGCAGGTGCTCGTGATCGCTGGGTTCGGTGTGCGGTCCAGGTGTCATCGCTACTCCTCCGAATGCTGAATCTGAATTCCTAACACCAATAGTGCCACCTTCGTCGTCGAAGGTTCCGGCCCTACTGCGCCGGCAGGGCCGAAACCACCGTCGTGTCATACAGATTGGACTGCCAGGCAGTCATGAAGGCCGCCAGGGGAACCGCCAACCCCTTGGGGTACTTGAGGTCGCCGTTCTCTTCCTTCAGTCCCTGCCACCCGGGCCCGCTGTCATTGAGGTAGACGGTGCCGTCCTTGGTGTCGATGCCGATCACCACTACGAAGTGGTTCGGGCTCACATAGTCCGGTTTGGTGACCTCCTCCTCTTCGCCGACCGCGGTCCAGATGGACTGCGAGTTGACGAAGACGATGGGCGCATTCCCCTTCGCCAGTTCGAATTTCAGGTCGTTGAGGGCGCGTTGCCCGTCGGCGATGGTCGCCACTTCCACGGTCTTACCGTCGATCACGGCCTGCGTGGTGTACCGGACGTTCTTGGTGTCGACGGGATAGTACAACTTGAGCATCGCTGCGAGGTCCGGCATGAAGACGCCTTCCTGGATGTACTCGTCGAGGTACATCTTCCGGCCGGGAACCACCGTGCTGTTGGTGATCTTGGCGTAGTTGACGATCTCCTCCTCGGAGGGCTTCTTGTCCAGCGACCCCAGCACCTGGCCGATCGCCATTGCACCGGCCATGGGACCGCAGTTCTCGTAACTCTGCTTGACCCAGTACTTCGAGTTCTCCCCGGGGTTCCCGTAGTCGCCGGTACCGTTGACGGTGAGAGTGATCTCCTGGGTCTGGACGCTGGGCTGGGCCAGCTTCATGGAGACGGCCCAGGCTTGCAGTGTGTTCTGCAGGCCGCCGAGGAATCCCGGCAGCTGTGATCCGGCATTGCTGCCGGCGACGACGAACGAATCGGTGATACCGGGGCCGATCAGCTTTTCGTTGACGGTGTAGACGTACTTGCCAGTGTCCGGATCCAACACAACCTTTCCGTATCGCGGTTGGGTGATTACGGCGTATGTGCTGTTGAAGCCGGTGTTGGAGCTGAAGACAACGCTGCCCTCGATGAGTTTTGTGTCACCGCGGTTGGGTCCCTGGGTGGTGGTCGCCGTCGGTTGGACGTTGAACAGCGTGTAGTTGAGCCACTGTGTGAGCTGATCGGCGAGGGGCTCGTCATCCTCCGAAGAGGATCCGGCGGAAGCGGGGTTCGGGCTTCCGTTCGGCCCGCTGTGGCCCTGATCGCCGTAGGACCCTTCACTGTCGCCAGTGCCCTTTCCGCCCCGACCGCCGCCGCCGCCGTCGCCGCCGAAGCCACCCTTGCCCCGGCCTGCACCGCCGTCGGCGCCGGCATCGCCGCCCATACCTCCGGTCCCACCGCCGATGCCGTCCAGCGCGGCCTCTTTGCCGGAACCGGCGTTACCGCCCTGACCGCCGTCGCCGCCCGCTCCGCCGCCGCCACTGGGCTGGGCGGGCGTTCCTGCACCGCCCAGCCCGCCGGCACCGCCGAGTCCTGGGTCGCCGCCGCGGCCGGCGAAGCCGATCCGCTCGTCCTTGTCGTTGACGCCGCTGCCGCCGCCGCCGCCGGCTCCGCCCACACCGCCGTCGCCGCCCTTGCCGGCGGAGCCAGACGATGTCGCTGCGCCACCGACACCACCGACACCACCCTTGCCCCCGTTACCGCCGTTACCGCCGACCAGGTCTGGTACCGAGGTGTTCTGGCCGGCGCCGCCATCGCCACCCTTGCCGCCCTCGCCGCCGGCACCGCTACGCCCTGGGGCGCCGTTCGACGGAAGGAGGAACAGGTACGCGCCGGCTCCTGCCTCGCCGCCGTTGGTGCTACCGGTGCCGCCCTTGCCGCCCTGTCCGCCATCTCCACCATGTGCACCTGGACCGGTGCCTGTTGCGTCGTCCCACGTGAAGCCGGCGCCGCCGTTACCGCCGGCACCGCCGTCACCGGCCGGGCCGCCGTTGCCGCCGAGCCCGAGAATCCGGCTGCCGTTGCCGCCGGCGCCGCCCTTGCCGCCGGCGCCTCCGTCAAGGCCGTCAGTGCCGTTGAGGGTGAGCTGACTGCCGTTGACCCCGACACCGCCCTTCTGGCCGGAACCGCCACCACCGCCGTTCCCGCCCTTACCGAGTAGCGAAAGGAGGCCGACATCGCCGCCCCGGGCGCCGTTCCCGCCGGCGAGTCCGCCGTTGCCGCCGTTGCCGCCGTTACCGCTCCACAGCCCGCCGTTGCCGCCGACGCCGCCGTCGCCACCGGTGCCCGGCCGGTCGCTGGTCTCGGGCCCTTCGCCGCCGTTGCCGCCGTTGCCGCCGTTGGCGAACAGCGACAGGAGCCCGCCGCTGCCGCCCCGGCCGCCGACACCTGCGGTCGTGCCGCCGCCCCCGGTGCCGCCGTCGCCGGCGATTCCGGACAGCGACAGCAGGCCGGTGTCACCACCGGCGGCGCCCCTGCCGCCGACGGCGCCGATGCCGTAACCGGTACCGCCCGCGCCCCCGGTGCCCCCGTTGCCGTACAACAGTCCGCCCGCGGCCCCGGCCCCGCCGTCGCCGCCTGCGTGGCCCGCAACGACCGGTCCACCGAAGGTTTGTAGGGCCCCGCCGGCGCCGCCGTTGCCGCCGTTGCCGATCAGACCGGTGGCCCCGCCGGCGCCGCCCGCCCCGCCGGCGGTGGGCGACAGCGCTCCGGCGCCGCCGTTGCCGCCGTTTCCGCTCACCCAGCCGCCGTGGCCGCCGTTGCCGCCGCGGCCGGAGTTCACCGCGAGAATGCCGGCCCCGCCGTTGCCGCCGTTGCCGAACAGCCCGGCCGCGCCGCCGTTGCCGCCGTTGTAACCGTTGCCACCGTTACCGAGCAGGCCGCTGTTGCCGCCGTGGCAGGCTGAAATACCGATGCACGTTTCCGCGGTAAACGAAAAGCCATTGCCGACGAGGAGTCCCGCGTCGGGATGCTCCGCCGTGCCGTTGCCGAAGAAGACGTCCCACAGAGTCCACGCGGCCTCGGCCGCGGCGCTCGGTCCGCGGAACGCCGTCGCGACCGCACTTGTCGCCGCGGCACCCGGAGCCGGGTGCTGGTCGGGGCGACTCAGGCTGCTCACCGACAGCAGCAACGGCGCCGTCCACCCGGAGTCCGGGGCGTCGCCGGACCGCCGCGCCGGCCGGATGCGTGACTCCGCCAGTCGGGGTGCGGTGGCTTGGGCTGCGATCTGATCGGTGTCGACCGCAGCGCCATCGACAGACACGGGCGGCGGGGGGATTGCTGCGGCCGCCGAGCGTGGTGTGGCGGCAGGGTCAGCGGTCAGTGCGTGCCCGCCGAGCGTCTCGGATGAGGTCACCCGGGTCGTCTCGACCTGGACCGCGGCCCGTGCTCGGGTGACAGCGGGGGCGGAGCCGCCGGGTCGCCGCACCTCTGCGCGGGTGGGACTGTGCGACGAGCGTGACCGTTCGGCAGTCTCGACGCGACCCTCGGCCGACGCAGAGATTCTCGTGTTGCTCGCCGCCGAGTCGGTCCCAGCGGTCGTGTCGGCGGCGGCGGTGGCCGGCAACCACCAGATCGTCGCACCCACGCCGAGGGCGAAGGCCAGGGCGCCGACTCTGCCCACGTGCTGCGATGTGCCGCGCGGACAATCGAATTGAGGCCCTGCCTGTGCTGCGCGGGTTCCGGAAATCGTGGACTGAGCCATCTCTGTTTCCTCGTTGCGTCGAATTGGAGATCCGCCGCAGTCCTTGCTCGCCGCAGCACACCGATTGCGAAGCCCACCCTAAGTAGGGTCACGTAATGTCGGCGGGATTTCGGGGGATTTCTGTGCCGGCGAACGCCATTTCTGTCAGAGTCCGCTGGGATGCTGAGCGTCATGTTCGAGACCACGCCACCATCGCCGCCGCCACCGCCCAAGGCCGAGGGCTTTGACGCCGAGGGGGGTGCGGCCGGGGACACCGTTACCGGGGCCTTCCAGGTGGAGTTGGAGGACCCGATTGCCGCCGTCGTCGCCGTCGACCTGTCGCGGCTGTTCGTCGGACTCTGCCTGAGTTGGGCTGAACCGATGGTCGCCGACCTCGCCGCGCGGGAGTCGATGTTGCGCAAGGCCGGTGGGTCCGCACTGGTGGAGCGGTTGCTCGCCCAGCGGTTCTACCGTCGCATCGAACCGCACGTTCTGCGGATGCTCGACACCTGCGTGACACTGGAGCATGCCGAAGCCGCACTCGCCCGTCTGGAGGACGTGCTGCGCGCACGGTTCAGCGAGGTGGTGCGCACCGCAACGAGTTACCTGCTCAGCCACGACCGGGATTGCGCGATCCAGATGGTCGCGGTCTCGACCACCATGGCGGCCCGTGAAGTGCGGACTGACGTTTCCGACATCCTGGCGGCACGGCGGAGAGGAGGTGGCAACGCAGAGGGCTGATTACCATCAGATTGGTAGGCTGATGGCATGCGGACAACCATCGACAAGGCAGGTCGCGTGGTCATTCCTAAGGCGCTGCGGGATCAGGCCGGCATCGTTGCCGGAGAGGTGGAAATCTCCCTCGTCGGTGCCGCCATCAGGATCGAAAGCGTGACCGCTGACACCCTCGTCGAGGCCAACGGAGTGTTGTTCCTCCCGGCCGACGGACCGGAGCTCGATGAGGATGCCGTGCGGGAATTGCGCCTTGCCGACCAGCGCTGAACACGTTCTGCTGGACACCAGTGCGGCACTGGCGCTGGTTCAGCGGGAGAACCCCTTCCACCGGGCCGCCACGGGCCGGCTCCTGACCTGCCGCCGAGGAATGTCCGGACACGCCGCAGTCGAGTTGCAGTCGGTCCTCACCCGGTTGCCACCGCCCCAACGGCTCGACCCGTTGACAGCGCTGCGTCTCTACGAGGTCAATTTCCCGCATTCCCGGTTCCTCACTACGACTGACACGTCCGAACTGCTGCGGGAATTCGCCGCGCTGGGACTGGCCGGCGGCGCGGTGTACGACGGACTTGTCGCGGCTGCGGCCCGCGAGCACCGGTTGCCGCTAATCACCTGCGACCGGCGGGCAGAACCGACGTACCAGGCGCTGGGCGCCGTCTACGAACTGCTCCGGTAACCGTCCGCCGCGTCATCCCCGCGGCGCGACAAAGCCGACCGGGCCGGATGCCACACACACCGTGAGTGCCGCTGTCACGGCTTTCGCGGTGATGACGTCGCCGGCACCGGACAGCCGGACGAACACGCGGTTCAGCCCCGGCTTGACCGTCACCCGGGTCTCCGGGCCGACCGGCAGAGACAGCGCCAGCGCGCCGTCGGAGTTGGCCAGGTAGTTGATCTCGGCGGTCCACTCCGCCGGTAGTAGCGGACCGTCCAGGGGCATCCGGGCGGGTTCGTCGGGGCCGACGAAATAGCCGCACTGCGGTCTGGGACCGTCGGCGATCCTGCGGACCCAGGTGACGTCGGCATCGACCACGTGACCTGCGCTGGTCAGCATCCGCAGCAGGCCGGTGGACCGGGCGAACTCCGGCCGGTCGCGGATGAGGGCGAACATATGGCTGGCCAGGCTCTCCGGTCCGACGACCCGCTGCAGGATCAGCGGATCGACGTCCTGATCGAGCAGCGGCTCGACAGACCGTCCCCGGGCGGCGGCGAGATCCCGGACGGCGGTCTGCAGATATGCCTTGGTGGGGTTGTCCTGCCAACTGGTGCGGAAGGTCCCCGTGGAGACCAGGCTGGCCACCAGGAAAGCGGCGGCGGCACCGAGCACTGCGGCCGTGCGCCGCGGCGACGCGTCCAGCCAACGCGACGGGGGCCGGTTGGGGGCCGTCAAGCCCACCGCGGCCAGCAGTGCGAGTACCCACACCAGATCGGCGAGATAGCGCAGTGTCTGTGCGAGTTCGAGGGCCGTGAAGGCCGAGGACCGCATCAGGTAGATCGGCACCTGACAGGCCAGCGCGTAGCCCACCGCCGCCAGCCAGACCAACCCGATGCGGCGTTTGCGCAGTAAGGAGATCGCCACCGCCGCCGTCAGCGCGATCCAGCCGACCACGGCCGCTGCCGCCGGTGGGACTGCCCACGGCGAGGCCGGTGCCCACCGCTGCCATTGCCACGGCCCGCCGGCCAGGGCCGGCACGATGCCATGCGTCACCGAGCGGCTCAGCAGATCCCAGGTCATCGCCAGATCCCCGCTCCAGCGCCGCTGGTCGACGACGGCGAGATACAGACCCACCCACGCCGCCGTCAGGCCCAGCGCCGGAATCCACAGCAACCTGCCGCGCCGCCACACCCGCACCGGCGAATCGGGGTGGCCGGCGACGTAGCAGAGCAGTGCGGTGACGGCGAAGGCCACGAAGGGGATGACCGCCGACTTCTCGAAGAACAGCAGCCCGCCGAGGTAGGCCAGCAGTCCGGTCGCCGCGTAGCGGCGGTTTCCGGTCCGCACCAGCAGGACCGCATCGGCGGTCACCCAGGCCAGCGCGGCCAGCATCGGCAGGTAGTTCAGCGCCGCCGCCCACCACGCGAACGCGGGTACCGCCAACGGCGTGAACAGGGCGAACACCAGCGGCACCAGCAGGACCGGCCGCCAGCCCAGGATGACGTACAGGGCCCGCAGCAGCGCCAGGGAGGCCACCAATTGCAGCACCAGGAGGCTCACCGCCGGCCACGTCCACACCAGTGGGGCCAGTCGGGTGATCGCACCGCCGAGCAGGAACGCCGCCGGCATCACATGCCCGTCGTGGTCGGTGAACAGGTAATCCAACGACAGCAGCGGCATGGTTCCGGCCCGGCCGACGATGATCAGGTCATCCCAGTAGAAATAGCCGCCGAACGCCAGCATCGCGCGGACCCCGAGTTGGCAGACGATCAGCGCAACCGCCGCCGCGGCCACCGGCGGTACCCGCCGGAAGGCACCTGACATCAGCACTGACTGTACGGCTCAGCCCGCCGCCCGCTCCGTATGGTTATCCCGGTGCGCACCCTCGTCACCGGCGCGGCCGGTTTCATCGGCTCCACACTGGTGGACCGACTGCTCTCCGACGGCCACCACGTCGTCGGCCTCGACGACCTGAGCCACGGACGGCCCGAGAATCTCGACGACGCCCACAAGCAGGATCGGTTCGCCTTCGTGCAGGCCGACATCGTCGACGCCGACCTCAACGGGCTGCTGGCCGACATCCGCCCGGAACTGGTGTTCCACCTGGCCGCCCAGATCGATGTGCGCCGCTCGGTGGACGAACCGGAATTCGACGCCATGGTCAACGCGGTGGGCACCGTTCGCCTCGCCGAGGCGGCCCGGCGAGCGGAGGTGCGCAAGATCGTCAACACCTCGTCCGGTGGTGCGGTCTACGGGGTGCCGCAGCGATATCCCACCGGGGAGGATGCCCCGGCCGAGCCGGCTTCGCCGTACGTGGCCAGCAAGGTGGCCGCCGAGCTGTATCTCGCGAGCTTCCGCAGCCTGTACGGAATGGACTGCACTCACATCGCGCCGTCGAATGTGTACGGCCCCCGGCAGGACCCGCACGGCGAGGCGGGTGTGGTCGCGGTGTTCGCCAAGGCGATGCTGGCCGGACGGCCGACGAAGGTCTTCGGCGACGGCACCAACACCCGCGACTACGTCTACGTCGACGATGTCGTCGACGCGTTCGTCCGGGCCGCCGGGCCGACCGGATCCGGGAGGCGTTTCAACATCGGCACCGGGGTGGAGACCAGCGACCGTGAGTTGCACAGCGCGGTCGCGGCGGCTGTCGGTGTTGCCGACGATCCCGTCTTCGCCCCGCCCCGACTGGGGGACCTGCGCCGGTCCTGCCTCGACGCGTCGCAGGCGCGGGCGGTGCTGGGCTGGAGTCCGCAGGTCACGTTGGCCGAGGGGCTGCGCCGAACCGTCGGGTACTTCCGGCTCACCGCCTGACCGCGGGTCAGCGCTCCGGTGTCCGGGCGCTCTGCAGAGCCACCGCGCGGGCGAGTCGGGCGTATCGCAGTTCGAGTTCCTTGAACCGCAGATAGGTGCTGAGCGTGGTGAACACGAACGCGATCACCAGCGCGTAGGTCAACAGGTCGGCGCCGCGATCCACACCCAGCCAGTTGGCCACCACGGTGGTGTCGTCCGGGCGCAGGACGGCATAGACCGCGGCGATCACGAACAGCAGGTAGCCCACCTTCACCCAGGCCTTGGCCTTGGCGTTGGTGCGGGACCGCAGCAGGTACACCAGCAGGGCCAGCACTGCCGAGATCAGCAGCACCTGTATCCAGTTCATCGGCGCATCCTCCCGCGCAGGAATCCGTCGAAGACGATGTTGACCCCGTTGAGCAGGGGCTGTCCCTTGGACATCGAATAATCGGTGTAGAGGATCTCGACCGGCTGTTCGGTCACCCGCCAGTGGTTCTCGTCGATCAGCGAGATGAACTCGCCGGCATGGCTCATCCCGCTCATGGTCAGGGCGAGGTTGTCGGCGACCCGCCGATTGAACACCCGTAGTCCGTTGTGGGAGTCGGTGAGGCCCAGGCGCCTGCTGGCCGGACTCAGCCAGGCCGCCGCCCGCAGGATCACCCGTTTGAGCAGCGGGGTGTGGGTGGCACCCTCGGCCGCGAACCGGGTTCCGATCACGATGTCGACATCGCCGCGCCGGAGTCGCTCGACCATCCTGACGACGTCGGAGACCCGATGCTGGCCGTCGGCGTCGAAGGTCGCGAAAACACCAGCGCCGGACTGGCTGCGGGCGTACTCGACCCCGGTCTGAATCGCCGCGCCCTGGCCGAGATTCACCGGATGGGTCACCACATGGGCGCCCGCTGCAAGTGCGACGTCGGCGGTGCCGTCGCGGCTGCCGTCGTCGACGCACACCACATGGGCAAAAGCCGAACGCAGCTCGCGGACGACTGTACTGATGACCCGTGCCTCGTTGAAGGCGGGAACGATGACCCAGACGTCCGCTGCGCGGGCGTCCCCGGGGTAGGTGTCCGCTGTCTCGATGTCCATAAGCTACCCCTGCCGGTTACTCGGTGCGGGACAGCGCGGCCAGGTGTACGGCGATGCCGACCAGTGGCCCGCACAGCAGTGCGGCGACGGTGCGTGATTCCAGATCGAACGGCAGGGTCAGCAGGGCGGCGGCCGCGACCGTGGCGCCCACCCAGCCCAGCGAGTAGGCCCGGTGCAGGGCGGCGGCCACCGTCGCCGCGCCGGTCAGCGTGAGCAGGGCGACCGAGACCGCGCCGGCGGTCAGCCAGGACAGCAGGACGCCGCTGGTCTGGTACGCCGGTCCGAACGCCAGCCGCAGCAGCCACGGCCCCAGCGCTGCTGCCGCCCCTACCCCCACCACACCGAGCGCAACGATCACGGCGGCGGGAACGAGCAAGGGCCTCAGTCGGGCGCCCCGGCGGCCGGCATCGACGAAGTGGGCGATGAGGTTGCCCTGCATGGCCGTCAGCGGCACCAGCAGCGGGGCCCGGGTGAGAGTGACGGCGAGGATCACCACACCGCCGGACGCGCCGAGTTCGCCGGAGGTCGCCTTCAGCAGCACCGGGAACCCCATCACCAGGATCGCGCTGGCACCGGCCGCGGCGATCGAGTGCGCGGACCCGCGCAGGAACGTCCGGGCACTCCCGTCGGTGCTCAACCGGGCGGCCGACCGGGCGGTCGTCGAGACCGTCAGGAGCAGAACCCAGGCCACCGCCCCGGCCACCGTGGCCCACAGGAAGCCGGCCAACCCCCACCCGAGCAGGAACGCCCCCAGCGCGACCAGCACCCGGATGACGGCATCGGTGACCATCAGCGAGCCGTAGGCGGTCCACCCACCGACCCCGGCCAGCATGCCCAGCAGGGTCGCGTGCAGACAGAAGCCGCCCAGACCGGCAGCCAGCAGCGCCACCGACAGTTCGGTCGACGCGGTGAAGATATGCGGCGACCACCACGGCGCGGTGGCGGCGATGGCGGTGGCGGCGCCCAACCCCACCGCGGCGGCGACCCACATCGGCCGGGTGCGTGGGCCGTCCGCGGCCGACGGGCGGTACCGGCTGTGCCGCACCTCCCGGGTGGCCTCCTGCAGCAACCCGTTGGCGGCCCCAGTCACCAGCCCGAACGCGCCCCAGAACACCCCGAACAGCGAGAAACCGGCCGGATCGAGGGTGCGTGCGGCCAGGTACAACACCGCGTAACCGCACACCGCGGTGATGGCGGTCGCGATCCCGACTCGCGCCACGCTGCCCCGCGCGACGGGTCCGGCGGTCGCGTTCCCGCCGTCGGTCACAGCGGCGGGAGCCCTGTCGCGTACAGCCAGGCATCCCACAACGGCCGCAGCGAGACATCGGCGTAGTTGGCGGCCAATCCGGTGAAATCGTCGGTGACGGCCGTGCCGTGCCGGAACCGGGTGGTCCAGTCCCGCAGCAGAGCGAAGAACTTCTGGTCGCCGATCACCCCGCGCAGCGCATGCAGGGTCAGGGCGCCGCGCTTGTAGACCCGATCGTCGAACATGTCCGCCGGCCCGGGGTCCGCGAGCAGCAGATTCTGGGGCAGCGCGGCGAGGCGGCGGTGGTACTGACGCGCCAGGTTCGCGGCGGCGGGTCCACCGGAGTGCTCCGACCACAGCCACTCGGCGTAGCAGGCGAAACCCTCGTGCAGCCAGATGTCGCGCCACCGTCGCGCGGTGACGCTGTTGCCGAACCACTGGTGGGCCAGTTCGTGGGCGACCAGGCGTTCGTGGCCCCGGCTGCCGTCGCAGTGGTTGGCCCCGAAGATCGACATGCCCTGGGCCTCGAGCGGGATCTCCAGGTCGTCATCGGTCACGACGACGGTGTAGCCCGCTGCGAAGGGGTAGGGGCCGAACAGTTTGACGAACAGTTTCATCATCTGCGGCTGGCGGGCGAAGTCGTGGTCGAAGGCGGTCTTGAGCCGCTGCGGCAGGAATACCTGCATCGGCACCGTCGTCTTGGGAAGCCGGTGCTGCTGGTACACGCCGATCTGCAGGGTGGCCAGGTATGTCGAGGTGGGTTCGGGTTGCTCGAACGTCCATTCGGTCTGCGCGGCGCGGACCCGTCGCGACACCAACTCACCCGGTGCGACGACCCGGTAGGGACTGTCGGTACTCACCTTGATCCGGTAGCTCGCCTTGGCGCTGGGGTGGTCGTCGCACGGGAACCACGACGGCGAGCCGTTGGGCTGCCCGGCGACCAGGGCGCCGTTGGACAACTCCTCGAAGCCCACCGTGCCCCAGACGCTGCGAATCGGACGGGGGGTGCCGCCGTAGCGGATCGCGACGGACATCGCCGACCCCGCCGGCAGCGCGGCGTCCAGGCGGATCCGCAACTTGCCCGCCGATGTCGCGAAGTGGGCGGGACGCCTGCCGTTGACGGTGACCTTGCTGACGCTGAGGGCATCGGAGATGTCGAGGGTGAAGGTCCGCAACGAGGCCAGCGTGACCGCGGTGACGGTGGCGGTACCGGAGAGCCGGTTGCTGGCCATCTTGTAGTCAAGATCGAGGTCGTACCGCGACACCCGGTAGCCGAAGTTCCCGCTGTGCGGAATGTACGGATCGATGACGGGCGGCCGGCTGCCCTTCTTGGCCGCGCGCTTCACGCCCGTCCACTCTCCGTTCCGGACTTCGCGGCCTTGGACTTCTTGCCCGTCCACGGGGCGATCGGGTTGCCCTGCCAGCGGGTCGACGGCGGAACCTCGTCACCGCGCATCACCAGGGAAGCGGGGCCGACGGTCGCGCCCGCGCCGATGCGCGAGGCGGGCAGTGCCACGCAGTGCGGCCCGAGCGTCGCGCCGTCCTCCAGGACGACGGTGTCCATCCGCATGATGCGGTCGTGGAAGAGGTGGGTCTGCACCACACACCCCCGGTTGACGGTGCTGCCGTCGCCGAGTGACACCAGGTCCGCCTCAGGCAGCCAGTACGTCTCGCACCACACCCCGTGGCCGATCTTGGCCCCCAGCGCGCGCAGCCAGACGTTCATCACCGGTGTTCCGGCCGCGGCCCGGGCGAACCACGGGGCGGCCACCGTTTCGACGAAGGTGTCGGCCACCTCGTTGCGCCACACGAACGACGACCACAGTGGCTGCTCGCCGGTCCGGATACGGCCCACCACAAGCCATTTCGCCACCACCGCCGAGCCACAGGCCACCGCCCCGGCCGCCAGCAGCACCAGACCGCCGGCCAGCCCGGCCAGCCCGTAGCCGCCGATGAGGACAAGGGCCTGCAGACCGGCGAGAACGGCGGTCCCGATCGCGAAGGTCACCACGACCGGGATCAGCCGGCAGGTTTCCACCGCCGCACGCATCACCTTCAGCCGCAGCGGCGGGTCGTAGGTCAGCGCGGCGTCCGCGGTGTCGGCGTGCCGGCGCAACCGGATAGGCGGGCTGCCCAGCCACGACGAGCCGCTCTTGGCCTTCGGCGGGGTCGCCGAGAGCACCGCGACCAACCCGTCGTCGGGTACCCGGCGGCCGGGCTGGGTGATCCCGGAGTTTCCGAGGAACGCCCGCTTGCCCACGGTGGCCTTGGCGACGTGGATCCAGCCGCCGCCGAGCTCGTAGGAGGCCACCATGGTGTCGTCGGCCAGGAAGGCGCCGTCCTCGACCACGGTGAACTTCGGGGTGAGCAGGGCGGTGGAGATCTCGGTGTTGCGGCCGATCCGGGCGCCCAGGATGCGCAACCACACCGGGGTCAGCAGACTGGCGTAGAGCGGGAACAGATAGTTCCGGGCGGCGTCCATCAGCCGTTCGGTGGCCCACAGTTGCCAGCCGATCCGGCTGCGGACCGGGTGGTACCCCTCGCGTAACCCGATCGCCATGACCCGCACCCCGATGACGGTCAACACGGCGTAGACGGCCATTGCGGCCAGGGTCGCCACCGGAATCCAGGGCAGGGCCGCCGCGACCGCACCGGTCAGGGTGGACGCTCCACGGGCACCCCAGCCGACGACCGCCAGGCCGGCCGCCAGCGCCACCAGCGGCAGTCCGCCCAGCAGCAGCGAGCTCACCCCGTAGATCGCCACCCAGTGCGCGGCCCGCGGCGGCCGGTGATCCGGCCAGGGGTGGCGGGCCTTACCGGACTTCACCGCCGGTGAGCCCTTCCAGTACTGGCCGTTCTTGACCTTGCCGATCACCGCCGAACCGGCGGCCACGTCGGCGTCCTTGCCGATGACGGCACCGGGCAGCAGCGTCGTCCGCGCCCCGATGGTGGCGTCGTTACCGATGGTGATCGGGCCGACGTGGAACAGGTCCCCGTCGATCCAATGCCCGGTGAGATCCACCTCCGGCTCCACCGAACTGCGATGCCCCAGGGTGAGCATGCCGGTCACCGGTGGCGCCGAATGCAGGTCGACCCCCTTACCGACGCTGTTGCCCAGCGCCCGGGCGTAGTACACCAGCCAGGGTGCGCCGGCCAGATTCTCCGCGCCGCTGGCCTCGGCAAGTCGCTCGGCCAGCCACACCCGCATGTGCTCGCCGCCACCGCGGCGGTAGGTGCCCGGTTCGAGCCGCCGGAGCAGCAGGCGCGCACCCAGCACCGCGATCGCCATCCGCCCCAGCGGGGACACGAACATCACGAACGCCGCGATGACCAGCCACCAGTCGACGGGCACCAGCCACGGCAGCGGATGCACCGCGGCGAGGGTGTTGTTGAGCACGGCCAGCCAGGTCAGCCACTGCGCCGCCGTCAGGGTGGCCAGCGGCACGGTCAGCGCCACCTGCGCGATCCGGGTCCCGACGGGTGTGGGATCGACGGTGCGGGGGGTGACGGCGACGGGGGCGGGGGAGTCCGCCGCGGTTTCGTCCAGGAAACCGGCCAGGGAGCCGAGCCTGGGGTGGTCGTAGAGGTGCGCGACCGTCATCTCCGGGTACTGCGGCCGCAGCGCCACCACCAGCTGCGCGGCGGACAGTGAGCCGCCGCCGAGGGCGAAGAAATCGGCCTCCGGGCCGTCGACGACGGTGCCGAGGATGTCCTGCCACAGACCGGCCAGCCGGCCCATCGTGCCGCCGAGTTGGGCGCCGACGTCGGGGGTGTCACCCGGTGGCGGCCAGGGCAGCGCGTCGCGGTCGACCTTCCCCGACGTGCGGGTCGGCAGCTCATCGACGAGCACCAGACGCGGAACCAGCGCCGCGGGGAGCGAATTGGCGAGTTCGGTGCGGGCGGCGGCCAGATCGAAGTCCGGGTCGGCCGACGCCACGTAGCCGACCAGGATCGGTGTGCCGGTTGCGGACCGGCGGACCGCGGCCGCTCCGCCGCTGACCCCGGGCAGGTGTACCAGTGCGGAATCGACCTCGCCCAGTTCGATACGGCGTCCGCCCACCTTCACCTGGTCGTCGGCGCGGCCCTGGAAGTACAGGCCGTCGGGTTCCAGCCGGACCAGGTCTCCGCTGCGGTAGGCGCGCGCCCAGCCCAGGGTCGGCATCGGCGCATACTTCTCGGCGTCCTTCTGCGGGTCGAGGTAACGGGCCAGTCCGACCCCGCCGATCACCAGTTCCCCGACCTCGCCCCAGCCGACCTGGTTACCGGCACCGTCGACCACGGCCAGATCCCAGCCGTCGAGGGGCAGTCCGATGCTGACCGGGCCACCGCCCAGTCGCGCGCCGCACGCCACCACGGTCGCCTCCGTCGGGCCGTAGGTGTTCCACACCTCGCGGCTGACACCGTCTTCGCCGGAGGCCAGTCGCTCGGCCAGATCCGGGGGGCACGCCTCACCGCCGAAAATCAGCAGACGCACCGCCTCCAACGCCTCGGCGGGCCAGAGCGCGGCCAGCGTCGGGACGGTCGACACCACGGTGATATCCCTCGACACCAGCCAGGGGCCGAGGTCCATGCCGCTGCGGACCAGGGAGCGCGGCGCCGGGACCAGGCAGGCCCCGTACCGCCATGCCAACCACATCTCCTCGCAGGAGGCGTCGAACCCCACCGACAGACCCGCCAGCACCCGGTCACCCGGGCCGATCGGATTGTCCCGCAGGTACATCCGGGCTTCGGCGTCGACGAACGCGGCGGCGTTGCGATGGCTGACCGCTACTCCCTTCGGAACGCCGGTCGACCCCGAGGTGAAGATGATCCACGCATCGTCGCCGGGTTGCGGGGCGGCGACGCTCCACCCCCGCGACGAACCCGGGCCGCGTTTGAGTCCGGACTCGGTGATCACCCCGGCGACACCGGCCTCGCCGAACACCAACTCGGCGCGCTCGTCGGGGTCGTCGGCGTCCACCGGCACATAGGCCGCGCCGGCGGCCAGCGTGGACAGGATGGCCATGTACAGCGAGTAGGAGCCCGACGGCATCCGGATACCGACCCGGTCGCCGCGGCCGATACCGCGGGCTGCCAGCCACTGCACACCGGCCTCGATGTCGACGAGCATCTCGGCGTAGGTCAGTTGCACCTCGCCGTCGTCGATCCCGGTCGCCTCCGGGTACCGCGCCGCGGTGTCGTAAAAAACGTCGATCAACGTCCGCGGCGGCGGCGCATGGCCCGACCGCAGGTATTGCGAAGGGATTTCCGGCGTCGCCACGGCTTCGAATCCTAGGGCGCGGCGCCCGGCGCGGCCGGGCACCTGCGACACTGGGTCGGCAGAGGGGAGTATTCCTTCGCCGCGGTGTCGTCACCACGTCGGCCGCCTGGACCTTGTGAGGGTGGCCGTCCGGTTCCGCGGGCCGTCCACGGTGTCGTAGCCGCGCGGCGGAAGAGACCTCGGGCGTGTTGGCTTGGTTTTCCATGACGGCCGGAGGTTTCAGCGACATGAACGTGTCGACCACGGAATGGGCGATCACCCTCGGGGTCACCCTGGCGGTTCTCGTCTTCGATGTTTTGTTCTCAGTCCGGCGGCCACATGAGCCGAGCCGGCGTGAGTGCGTGGTGGCGTTGTCGATCTACGTCCTGCTGGCGATCGGTTTCGGGCTGTGGGTGTGGCACTTCCACGGCGGGCAGTTCGGGCTGGAGTTCTACGCCGGCTGGCTCACCGAGTACAGCCTCTCGGTGGACAACCTGTTCATCTTCATCATCATCATGGCCAGCTTCAACGTGCCCAAGGTTTATCAGCAGCAGGCGCTGCTCGTCGGGATCGTGCTGGCACTGGTGTTCCGGGGCATCTTCATCGCGCTGGGCGCCGTCGCGATCAGCCGGTTCTCCTGGATGTTCTACATTTTCGGAGCGTTCCTGGTGTTCACCGCCATCAAACTGGTCCGGGACACCGAGCACAGCGACGACGCCGACAACGCGGTGGTGCGGTTCGCCAAGACCTACCTCAACACCACGGACAAATGGGACGGCCTCAAGCTCTACCTCAAAGAGGGCAACAAGCGGGTGATGACGCCGATGTTCCTCGTGATCATCGCGCTCGGGACCACCGACCTGCTGTTCGCCCTCGACTCCATCCCGGCTATCTACGGTCTGACCAAGGAGCCCTACCTGGTCTTCACCGCCAACGTTTTCGCGCTGATGGGCCTACGGCAGCTGTATTTCCTGCTCGGCGACCTGCTGAACCGGCTGGTGTTCCTTTCACAGGGCCTGGCCTTCATCCTGTTTTTCATCGGGGTGAAACTGCTGCTGCACGCCTTGCACGAAAACGAACTGCCGTTCATCAACGGCGGCAACCCGGTCCCGGTGCCGGAGATTCCGACGCTGCTGAGCCTTGCGGTCATCGTGCTGACGTTGTTCCTGACCATGGTCGCCAGCCTGGTCAAGTCCCGGCTGTCCCGGGACTGATCGAATCGGCCCCGATTCTGCAGCTCCGGGCCTCAGCGCCAGTTGTCGTAGCCGCCCTCGGGTCCCAGCATCCGTTCCAGCCGGCTGCGGTTGAGTTTGGCGATCTCGTTGCGGGCCACCTTGCGTTCGGTCTCCACGTCGTTGTGCATCCGGTCGCCGATCGCCGCGATGACCTGGGGGGCTGGGCAGTCCTCGGCGAGCGCGCCGACGTGCATGACGAACCCGAACCCGAAGTGTCCGCTGTATTCGTCGGCGGCGGTGCGCAGCTCGTCCATCACCTCCGGGCGCGAATCCCAGACCGAGCACTGCTCGGCGTGCGACCATGCGCTGCCGGGTCGGCTACCGACGCTGGGGTAGGCCTGCATGATCTCGTCGATACTGTCCTCCGGCAGCCCGAAAAGGACGGCATCGGCGCGGGCGAACAACGCCGCATGGTCGGGGTAGGGACGTTCCCTGACCAGTTCGGTGGCCATTGCCAGGCTGTTACAGCATTCGTAGAGGGCGTGCAGGGCCTTGCGGTAGGGCAACCGGTTGAAGGCCTCAAGCCCGATGTCTTGGTGCATCAACACACCGTCATCATCGGAAACTCAGGGCACAGCCGGGTTACCCCGTGTTACAGCCAGGAAAATCCTGCCCCGACTGGCCGGTCCTGCGGGGGTTAGTGCCCTTCGGCTGCGAAGCGCTGCCGCGACCGCTCGACCTCGGCCTCGGCCTCGGCCCGGCCGACGAAATCCGCCGCCTCGACATGCTTCCCGGGCTCGAGGTCCTTGTAGTGCATGAAGAAGTGCTTGATGGAGTCGAGTTCGTGCTTCGGAACATCGCCCAGGTCCTGGATGTGATCCCAGCGCTCGTCGCCGGCCGGTACGCAGACCACCTTGTCGTCGCCACCGGCCTCGTCGACCATCCGGAACATGCCGACCGGCCGGGCCTCGACGAGGACACCGGGGTGAACCGATTCCGGCAGCAGCACCAGGGCGTCGAGCGGATCGCCGTCATCGCCGAGCGTGTCCTCGATGAAGCCGTAATCGGCGGGATAGCCCATCGGGGTGTACAGATGGCGGTCCAGGCGCAGACGTCCGGTCTTGTGGTCGACCTCGTACTTGTTGCGCTGGCCCTTGGGGATCTCGATCGTGACGTCGAACTGCACCGCGCACTCCTTTACCGCTGAACTTCCGCGAGTTGTCCGGCTTCGCCGCCCGGTGGCGACGGGAGTCAACCCTAACGGAGCGATACCGCAGGCGGCGGGGGCGTTGCGCACATTGGGTGGCGCACCGTCCGGTCGGGCCACTGGTCGCATCCGCCCCGGTTGGGCAGAATGAGGCGGTCGGCGGCCCTCCCGGGGCTCGGGAGCAGTTCCGCACCGGGATCCGCCAGGGTGAATCGAAAGAGGGATTGATGTCCGGCATGCTGCGCCGCCACCACGTGGCCATCGCCGCCGCGGTGATCGCCGTGGTGGCCGCGGTGGTGGCCACGGCCGCGGTGGTGAACCCCGGGGGTGGCAGCGACGCGATGGTCCCGCCGCCCCGACCACTGGCCAGCGCGAACCCCGGCATCGTCCCGGTCCCGGATTCGTCGGAAGCGCCCAGCACGACCGGTATGACGGCCGCCCTTGCCTCGGCACTGGCCGATCCGAACCTGGGCTCGCTGACCGGTCGCATCACCGACGCGCACACCGGCGCGCAGATCTGGGAGCAGCGGGCGAACGTCCCGATGCAGCCAGCGTCCACCAATAAGGTGCTGACCGCGGCCGCGGCGCTGCTGACGCTGGACCGCGACGCGCGGATCACCACCGTCGTGCAGGCCGCCGACCAGGCCCGGATGCCAGGTGTGGTGGTCCTGGTCGGCGGGGGCGATCCCACCCTGTCGGCGGCTCCGCCGGGCGAGGCCACCTGGTACAAGGGCGCGGCCCGGATCTCCGAGCTGGCCGATCAGGTTCGCAAGAGCGGCGTGCAGGCCACCGCCGTGCAGGTCGACACCTCGCTGTTCACCGGTCCGGACATGGCACCCGGATGGGATCCCGCCGATATCGGGGGCGGGGATATCTCGCCCATCCAGTCGGTGATGCTCGACGCCGGGCGCATTCAGCCCACGACGGTGGAATCCCGCCGTTCACCGACGCCGGCCCTCGATGCCGGCCGGGCGCTGGCGGCCGCCCTCGGACTGGGTGCCGACCGGGTGACGTTCGCCCCCGGTCCGGCCGGTGGGCGGCAGTTGGCGTCGGTGCAGTCGGCGCCGTTGATGGAGCGACTGCGCCAGATGATGTACCTCTCGGACAATGTGATGGCCGAGACGATCGGCCGCGAGGTGGCCAAGGCCAGCGGCCGGCCACTGAGCTTCGCCGGCGCCGCCGAGGCCACCCTGTCCAGGATCGCCGCCGCGGGCATCGACGTCAGCGGCGCGTCGCTGGTGGATTCCAGTGGTTTGTCGGTGGCCGACCTGCTCACCGCCATGACCCTCGATGAGGTCGTCAACGCCGCGGCGGGACCCGGCAAGCCCGAATTGCGACCCCTGGTGGACCTCCTGCCGGTTGCCGGCGGTAGCGGCACCCTCTCCGACCGGTTCCACACCACCGATGTCAAGAACTCCTCGGCCGGTTGGCTGCGGGCGAAGACCGGTTCGCTGACCGGGACCAACGCACTGGCCGGAATCGTCACCGATGTCAGCGGCCGGGTGCTCACCTTCGCGTTCATCTCGAACAACGCCGGGAATGAGGGCCGGACCGCCCTCGACGCTCTCGCCGCCAGACTCCGTATCTGCGGTTGCACGTGAGCCGGCCGGCGCCTCCGCTCTCCGGCGGGGCCGTGGACTGGGATTTCGCCGGCGCGGTGGGTGCCAGGCTGGCCCGCTCCGGGCCGCCCACCACCGACTACACCCGCGCCCAGGTCATCGACGACCTCGGTGCGGCGTCCCGGCGCGCGGAGACCCATGTGCGCGAGGTCACGGGTCTGTCGGTGGCGGGCCCGGCACGTGACGCGCGCATCATCGACCGGCAGGAGTGGATTCGGGCGGCCGCGAACTCATTGCGGGTGATGGCCGGTGGCGAGGGGTCCGAGTCCGGGACCCTCCGGGGCGTCGGTGTCGTCACAGGGCGCCTGGCCGGCGCCCAGACCGGAGCGGTCCTGGCATTCGTCTCGGCCGGCATCCTCGGCCAGTTCGACCCCTTCACCGTCGACGGGGGCGATCTGCTGCTGGTGTACCCCAACGTCATCGCGGCGGAGCGCCAGTTGCGGGTGCCTCCGGGGGATTTCCGGTTGTGGGTATGCCTGCACGAGGTGACCCATCGGGTTCAGTTCACCGCGAACCCGTGGCTTTCGCGATACATGGCGGACACCCTCGCCGTCGTGACCACCGGACGTGACGACGACGTCCTGGAGGCGGCCGGCCGCCTCGCCGGTCTGCTCAAAGACCGGGGCGGCAAGGCCCGCCCGGGTGGGGCAGGGACTGGCTCGCTGGGCGTCATCGATGTGTTGCGAGCGGTGCTCGCCGAGCCGCAACGCGACGCACTCGACCGACTGCTGGTTCTCGGAACCCTGCTGGAGGGGCACGCCGACCACGTCATGGATGCCGTCGGGCCGACGGTGGTGCCCTCGGTGCATCTGATCCGGCGCCGCTTCGATGATCGCCGGCACCGGCCGCAACCACCGCTGCAACGGTTGATGCGGGCCCTGCTGGGGGTCGACGCCAAGCTCAGCCAGTACACCCGCGGCAAGGCGTTCGTCGACGAGGTGGTCTCCCGGGCCGGAATGGCGGGCTTCAACAGGGTGTGGTCCGGGCCCGACACTTTGCCATTGCCGGACGAGATCGAGAATCCCGCGCTGTGGGTCGACCGGGTGCTCTGAACCGGCTGCGGGACGCGGTGGCCGGCTTCGCCGAAACCAGCCTGCCCCACGAACAGTCCTGGTGTGTCGCGTTGTCCGGGGGGCCGGACTCGCTGGCGCTCACCGCCGCCGCGGCAACCGTGCGTCCGACCACGGCACTGATCGTCGACCACGGTCTGCAAGCCGGTTCCGCCGCGGTGGCCGCCGCCGCCCGCGCCGCGGCACTGGAGCTTGGCTGCATCGGCGCGCGGGTGCTGCCGGTACGGGTCGGCAGTGCCGGCGGACCGGAGGCGGCGGCCCGCACCGCCCGCTACGCGGCGCTGGCCTCCGCTCGGGACGGCGCTCCGGTACTGCTCGGTCACACCCTCGACGATCAGGCCGAAACGGTGCTGCTCGGGCTGGGCCGCGGCTCAGGCTCACGCTCGGTGGCCGGTATGCGGGTCTGCGATCCGCCGTGGTTTCGGCCGCTGCTGGCCGTGCGCCGAAGCGTCACCGTCGCCGCATGCGCCGAACTTGGGCTGACGCCCTGGGACGACCCGCACAACAGCGATCCCCGGTACACCCGGGTGCGACTGCGGCGTGAAGTGCTGCCGTTGCTGGAGGAGGTGCTCGGGGGCGGTGTGGCCGAGGCCCTGGCCCGGACCGCGGTGGCGCTGCGCGAGGACACCGACCTGCTCGACGGAATAGCCGCAGACCACCTCGCAGGCGCTCTGGGCGAGGACGGAATGCGGGTCGAGGCCGTACGGCAGTTGCCTGTCGCGCTGCGTCGCAGGGTGCTGCGAGGCTGGCTGATCGACGGGGGCGCCACCGGGCTGACCGACACCCAGATCCGCGCGGTGGACACCCTGGTGACCGGCTGGCGGGGACAGGGAGGCGTCGCGGTCGGCTGCCCCGTGCCCCGAACCCGGATGTTCGCCGAACGGCACGGCGACGTCTTGCGGCTGCGCGCTGAGCCGGTCTGATTGGTTGCAGCGGGCCCGGCATGGCACGCTGTGCTCGTGTCAGCGGATGAGCTGTATCCCGGAGATATCGAGTCGGTGTTGTTGTCCGAGGAACAGATTCAGGCGCGAACCGCAGAACTGGCCGCGCAGGTCGGACGCGACTACGCCGACAATCTCGCAGGTCGGGATCTGCTCCTGGTGACGGTGCTCAAGGGCGCGGTCATGTTCGTGAGCGATCTGGCTCGGGCGATCCCCCTGCCCACCCAGTTGGAGTTCATGGCCGTCAGTTCCTACGGGTCGAGCACCTCGTCCTCGGGGGTGGTGCGGATTCTGAAAGACCTGGACCGCGATATCGCCGACCGGGACGTGCTGATCGTCGAGGACATCGTCGACTCCGGTCTCACGTTGTCCTGGCTGCTGCGCAACCTCGCCACCCGGCAGCCGCGGTCACTGAAGGTGTGCACCCTGCTGCGTAAGCCCGACGCGGTGCGGGCCGATGTCGACATCAGCTACATCGGATTCGACATCCCCAACGATTTCGTCGTCGGTTACGGGCTGGATTACGCCGAGCGTTACCGGGACCTGCCGTTCATCGGCACTCTCGATCCGAAGGTCTACCAGGACGCCTGACCGGCCGTCCGGTTCAGTTCAACTCCCAGACGGCCGTCACCGAGAAACTCACCGTCTGCTCGCCCGGCGACAGCGGTACGTCGGCGGCCGCCATCGGGGCCCCGCGTTCCATCGGGATGGGGCGCGGGGTGGGACCGCCGCCGGACGCTTCGGAAATCGAGATCACCGTGCCCAGCGACAATCCGGCCAACTCCGCGTACTGCCTGGCCCGGTTCTCGGCATCGGTGAACGCCCGTGCCCGCGCGTCGCTGACCAGCGCCGAATCATCGGCGATGGAGTAGCTCACCCCGTTGATCCGGGCTGCGTTGCCGCCGGCGTTGACGACGATCGCCAGGGTTGCCGGGGCGGCGTCGATCTCCCGCATGGTCACCCGAATCGAGTTGTCGGCCCGGTATCCGGTCAGCGCCGAATTCTCGCCGTACTGCGGTTGCAGGGTCACCGACGTGGTGCTGATGTCCTTGGAGTCGATCCCGCGCGCGTTCAGGGCGTCGATCACCGCTCGCTGCCGCTGGCCGGCCTGGTTCATCGCCGCGGTGACGTCGGGCGCGGTGACCTCGATGCCGACGTCGGCGGTCAGGGTGTCGGGCATCCCCTGCACCTCGCCGGAACCCACCACCGTCACCTGGCGGTGACTGGCCGGCGCGGGAGTTTGGACGTCACATCCGGAAACGCCGGTCGCCGCGACGAGCGCTGCGGCACCGATCATCAACGCGCGTGTGATGAGCACAGCTCACCGTATCCCAGGCGATCACCACCACCGCGATTCGGTGAGAAAGCCGAGCAACTCGGCGTTGACCTCGGCGGGGCGCTCCTGGGTGATCCAGTGACCCGCGCCGGTGAGCATCACCTGCCGGTAGGGTCCGACCGCGACCTCGCGGGCCCGGTCGATCTTGGTGAAGTTGAGCACCGGGTCGTCGGTGCCGCCGATGAACAGGGCCGGGACGCTGATCGTCGCGGTCACCGGTTGGGCCATGATCCGCCAGTTGCGGTCGAAGTTGCGGTACCAGTTCAGCGCTCCGGTGAATCCGGTCCGGCTGAATTCGGCCACGTAGTGGCCGAGCTCCTCCGGACTGAGCCAGTCCGGCAGTTGCCCGGGCTCGGGCAGGCGGTCGATGAACCCCGCAGTTCCCGGGGCGAGCATCCGCGCCGCCGCGGCATCATCGGCCGGCGCCCGCATACCGCCGAGCATCCGTCGCATCGCCCGGCCCGGGTCGGCGGCCATCTCGGCGTCGGCGATACCGGGCTGCTGGAAGTACAGGATGTAGAAGAAGTTGTCGCCGAAGATCCGGCGGAACGCCTCGGTCGGTGGTGTCAGTGGTCGCGGTACCGGCGGGACGCTGAGCCCCGCGACGGCGGCGATCCGGTCCGGGTGCAGCAGGGGGCTGCTCCAGGCCACCACTGCCCCCCAATCGTGGCCGACGACCGCGGCCCGATCGGCTCCGACGTCGTCGAGCAGTCCGATCAGGTCCCCGCTCAAGGCGGTGATGTCGTAGGCGTCGACGTCGTCGGGACGTGACGAGCCCCCGTATCCGCGCTGGTCCGGTGCGAGTACACGGAAGCCGGCGGCCGCCAGTGCGGGAATCTGGTGGCGCCACGAGTACGCCAGTTCGGGGAACCCATGGGCCAGCAGAACAACCGGGCCGTTGGCCGGCCCCGCCTCGAAAACCCGCAGTTGGACGCCGTTGACAGCGACGGTCCTTTCGACCGCTCCCGGTACGGGGCCGGACCCGGATCGCCCGCTGATGGTGGTCACGAGACTGAGCGAAGCACACTGCCAAGCGCAGTGCGGGGGAAACCAAACCCTGACGGACGCCCTCGCGACCCCCTCGGTCACGGAGGTAGCGGTAATCTGGGGATTCCTGGCAAGCCTGAGGGAAGGACAAGGCCCGTAGCGGCCGCATGCCCGAATGAACCGCAAAAACGTGATCCGCACGGTGACGGTGGTCGCCGTCATCCTGCTTCTCGGCTGGCTTTTCCTCTTCTTCAGAGACGACACCCGGGGCTTCAAGCCCGTGGACACCTCGGTGGCCGTGGCCCAGATCAACTCCGGAAACGCCACCCTCGCCCAGATCGACGACCGGGAGCAGCAGCTTCGCCTGGAGTTGAAGAGCGGCGACGGCGACACGGGCAACTCGACCAAGATCATCACCAAGTACCCGACCGGATACGCGGTGACGCTGTTCGACTCACTCAACGCCAAGGGCGTGAAGACCAACACGGTGGTCAACCAGCCCAGCCTGCTGGGCTCCCTGCTCGTGTACATGCTGCCGTTGCTGCTGCTGATCGGCCTGTTCGTGCTGTTCTCCCGTATGCAGACCGGCGGGCGGATGGGCTTCGGCTTCGGCAAGTCCCGGGCCAAGATGCTCAACAAGGACATGCCCAAGACCACCTTCGCCGACGTCGCTGGCGCGGATGAGGCGGTCGAAGAGCTCTACGAGATCAAGGACTTCCTGCAGAACCCGGGCCGCTACCAGGCGCTCGGCGCCAAGATCCCCAAGGGCGTCCTGCTGTATGGGCCGCCCGGAACCGGAAAGACATTGCTGGCACGTGCCGTGGCGGGTGAGGCGGGTGTTCCCTTCTTCACCATCTCCGGTTCGGACTTCGTCGAGATGTTCGTCGGTGTGGGCGCGTCCCGGGTACGCGATCTCTTCGAGCAGGCCAAGCAGAACAGCCCGTGCATCATTTTCGTCGACGAGATCGACGCCGTCGGCCGCCAACGCGGCGCTGGCCTGGGCGGCGGGCACGACGAACGGGAGCAGACCCTCAACCAGTTGCTGGTCGAGATGGACGGCTTCGGCGATCGTCAGGGCGTCATCCTGATCGCCGCCACCAACCGCCCGGACATCCTGGATCCGGCACTGCTGCGGCCCGGCCGCTTCGATCGACAGATCCCGGTGTCCAGCCCGGACCTGGCCGGCCGCAAGGCGGTGCTGCGGGTGCACGCCCAGGGCAAACCGCTGGCCCCGGACGCCGATCTCGACGGTCTCGCCAAGCGCACCGTCGGCATGTCCGGTGCCGATCTGGCGAATGTGATCAACGAGGCGGCGCTGCTCACCGCCCGCGAGAACGGCACCATCATCACCGGCGCCGCGCTGGAGGAGGCCGTCGACCGCGTGATCGGCGGGCCCCGCCGTAAGGGCCGGATCATCAGCGAGTTGGAGAAGAAGATCACCGCCTACCACGAGGGCGGGCACACTCTCGCTGCGTGGGCGATGCCCGATATCGAACCGATTTACAAGGTCACCATCCTGGCCCGCGGCCGCACCGGCGGTCATGCGGTGTCGGTTCCCGAGGACGACAAGGGTCTGATGACCCGCTCGGAGATGATCGCCCGACTGGTGTTCGCGATGGGTGGCCGGGCCGCCGAGGAACTGGTGTTCCGGGAGCCCACCACGGGCGCCGTCTCCGATATCCAGCAGGCCACCAAGATCGCTCGCGCGATGGTCACCGAGTACGGCATGAGCGCCAAACTCGGAGCGGTGCGCTACGGAACCGAACACGGCGATCCGTTCCTGGGTCGCACCATGGGCACCCAGGCGGACTACAGCCACGAGGTTGCCCGCGATATCGATGACGAGGTGCGCAAGCTGATCGAGGCGGCGCACACCGAGGCATGGGCCATCCTCACCGAGTACCGCGACGTTCTGGACATACTGGCCGGTGAGCTGTTGGAGAAGGAGACCCTGCACCGCGCCGAGTTGCAGGCGATCTTCGCCAACGTGCAGAAACGGCCGCGGCTGACGGTGTTCGACGACTTCGGGGGCCGGATCCCCTCGGACAAACCGCCGATCAAGACCCCGGGCGAGTTGGCCATCGAACGGGGCGAACCCTGGCCCAAGCCGATGCCCGAACCCGCTTTTAAGAAGGCAATCGCCCAGGCATCTGCTGCTGCGGCCGCCCAGCAGGCACAACAAGCCCAACAACACGGTCAGCCGCCGGGATCCGGGAACGGCAACGGCGTGCACGGCCATTCGCAGACGCCCAACGGTCCAACCCAACCCGATTATGGAGCGCCTGCCGGGTGGCGCGCACCGGGATGGCCGCCACCACCGCAACAGCAGGGATACTGGTATCCGGCGCCCCCCGGATGGGGCGGCCATCAGCCCGGTCAGCACCAGCCCGGTCAGCATTACCCGCCACCGCAGCAGACGTACCCCGGTCACGGTGGGAACGCGCCGGCGTCTGGAGACGATCCGGTGGAAGAGGCCGGTCGTCACCACGCCGGCCAGTAGCCTTCGTCGCGCCGGCCAGTTGTTGTGTCGCCCACTTCGGAAACTGATGGAGCCGCCATGCCCGATTCGGTCTCGTTCGACATCCCCGAGTTCGACCAGCCGCGGGCTGAGGCGGCGGTTCGGGAACTCCTGCTCGCGGTAGGCGAGGACCCCGGACGGGACGGACTGAAGGCCACCCCCGCGCGGGTTGCCCGCGCGTTCCGGGAGATGTTCGCCGGGCTGTACGTCGATCCCGACTCGGTCCTCGACACCACCTTCGACGAGGGTCACAGCGAACTCGTCCTGGTCAGACAGATTCCGATGTACTCCACGTGTGAGCATCACCTCGTGGCTTTCCACGGGATGGCGCATGTCGGCTACATCCCGGGGGAGGACGGCCGTGTCACCGGGCTGTCCAAGCTCGCCCGGGTCGTCGACCTCTACGCCAAGCGACCGCAGGTTCAGGAGAGGCTGACCGCCCAGATCGCCGATGCGGTGGTGCGCAAGCTGAATCCCCGTGGCGTCATCGTCGTGATCGAGGCCGAGCACCTGTGTATGGCGATGCGCGGGGTGCGTAAGCCCGGCGCGGTGACCACCACCTCAGCGGTGCGCGGACTGTTCAAGTCGAACAGCTCGTCCCGGGCCGAGGCGCTGGAACTCATCCTGCGCAAGTGAGCGATAACGATCCCTGGGTCGCTGCGCTTGGCCGGCCCGGTGCGCCGGTGGCGGGCGTGATCGTGATGGGCGTCGTCAACGTCACCGATGACTCCTTCTCCGACGGCGGCCGTTATCTCGACCCCGCGCGTGCGGTACAGCGTGGCCTGGACCTTGCCGCAGAGGGCGCGGCGATCATCGATGTCGGCGGCGAGTCCACCCGTCCCGGAGCGGTCCGGATCGACCCGGGCGTTGAACTGGCGCGGGTCCTACCCGTCATCAAAGATCTTGCCGCACAAGGGATCACGGTCAGTATCGATACGATGAATGCGGCCGTCGCGGGCGCGGCCCTGGAGCAGGGTGCCGCCATCGTCAACGACGTCAGCGGAGGCCTCGCCGACCCCGCGATGGCGCCCCTGGTCGCCGAGGCCGGTGTGCCGTGGGTGGTGATGCACTGGAGGTCCGCGCAGGCGGCGCGGCCACATGACGCCCCGGACTATCCTGACGTGGTCACCGCCGTTCGTGACGAGTTGTGCGCGGCAGTGGACGGCGCGGTGTCGGCGGGCGTCGACCCGGCCAACCTGATCATCGATCCCGGACTGGGTTTCGCCAAGACGGCCCAACACAACTGGGCTCTTCTGCACGCTCTGCCCACGTTCGTCTCGACCGGAATCCCGGTCCTGGTGGGAGCATCCCGGAAACGCTTCCTGGGGACCTTGCTGGCAGATGCCGACGGAACGCCCCGACCGCCGGACGGAAGGGAAACCGCCACCGCGGTGATCTCGGCACTGGCCGCCCTGCACGGCGCCTGGGGCGTGCGAGTCCACGACGTGCGCGCCAGTGTGGACGCGCTCAAGGTCCTCGGGGCCTGGCAAGGAGGGGGTGACGGACGTGGCTGACCGAATCGAGTTACGTGGCCTGACTGTTCGCGGACACCACGGGGTGTTCGACCATGAACGGCGGGACGGGCAGGACTTCGTCATCGATGTCACCGTCTGGATCGACTTGGCCGACGCCGCAGCCAGTGACGATCTGACGGACACCTTCGACTACGGGGTGCTTGCCCAGCGTGCGGCCGACATCGTCGCCGGCCCGCCCCGCAACCTCATCGAAACGGTGGCCGCCGAGATCGCCGAGGACGTCATGAACGACACCAGGGTGCACGCCGTGGAGGTCGTCGTCCACAAGCCCAACGCCCCCATCCCGTTGAGCTTCGCCGACGTCGCCGTGGTGGCCCGGCGGTCGAGACGCGGCGGACGCGGACACGTCATCCCGGCGGACGGCGGCGCGGTATGACGAGAGTCGTCCTGTCGATCGGTTCCAACCTCGGCGACCGGATGGCCCGCCTGCAGTCGGTCGTCGACGGACTGGGTGGTTCCGTTCAGGCGGTGTCGCCGGTGTTCGAGAGCGATCCGTGGGGCGGAGTGGATCAGGACGCGTTCCTCAATGCCATCCTGGTCGCCGAGGACGAGGGCAAAGACGCCTACGACTGGCTGGCTCGGGCACAGGAACTGGAACGGGAGAACGATCGGGTGCGCGAGGTCCGGTGGGGTCCGCGGACCCTCGATGTTGACCTCATCGTCTGCGGCGTGGCGGGCCGCGACATCCGAATCGACGACCCGACACTCACCCTTCCCCACCCGCAGGCGCACCGGCGCGCCTTCGTGCTGATTCCCTGGCTGGCTGTGGACCCGGCGGCTGAACTGACCGTTCACGGGCGTCGACGCCCGGTCGCCGAACTGCTCGAGGAACTCGACCCGGCCGAACGGTCGTCCGTCCGTCCGACGAATCGCGTGCTGCGGACCTCCACCGGTGATGGGGGTCGTCGATGATGGGCGTGACCCGACCCCGGGACCTCGCCGCGGCAGCGCTGGCCGCCGCAGTGGTCAGCTACTTTTTCGTCCGGCTGTCCTATCGCCATTTCCCGCCCATCACGGTGTGGACCGGCCTGTCGCTGCTCGGGGTGGCGGTCGCCGAGGCCGCGTGGGCGGTATCGGTGCGCCGGCGGATCCGGGATGGTCAGGTCGGTGTCGGCGGTGGCCGGCTGCACCCTCTGGCGGTCGCCCGCACCGTTGCGGTCGCCAAGGCGTCCGCCTGGGCGGGAACCTTGGCGCTCGGTTGGTGGGTGGGCGTGCTGGCCCATGTGCTGCCCCACCGGTCAGAACTGAGGGTCGCCGCCGCCGACACCCCGGGCGCGGTCGTGGCCGCCGGATGCGCGCTGGCCCTCGTTTCAGCGGCGCAGTGGTTGCAGCATTGCTGCCGTTCGCCGGAAGACCCCGCCGGCGATGGCACGCCTGCCGCGGAATAGCGCTCGCCGGTGCCGACTTTCGGGCGAATCGCAGCAGCTTGTCGCTCCGGGCAACCGTCTGGGTTAGCGGTACAGTCAGGCCCATGACCGTTCTGCCCCGCGGCGCCAAAAATCGGCGCGGCGGCCGCAGGCCGGGCTGGCTGCTGCTCACGGCGTTGCTGGTACTGGCCATCCTGGCCAGCACCACACTGGTATTCACCAACCGGGTGGAACTGCTGCGCCTGGCGGTCATCCTGTCGCTGTGGGCGGCCGTTCTGGCCGCGTTCGCGTCGGTGATCTACCGCCGCCAGAGTCAGCTTGACGCCGCGAAGGCCCGGGACATGAAGTTCGTCTACGACCTCCAACTCGATCGCGAAATCTCCGCGCGCCGCGAGTACGAGCTCGCGGTGGAAGCGCACCTGCGCCGGCAGTTGGCGGTCGAAGTACGGGCGCAGGCCGCCGACGAGATGGGGGCGCTGCGGGCGGAGTTGGCGACACTGCGCGCCAACTTGCAGGCCCTGCTGGGAGCCGACCTCGGTGAGCGTCCCGCGCTGGAGTCCGAACGGGTGGCGGACGCCGCACTCTCCGAACCGCTTGCAATGCCGCCGGCCCCCGGCCGGGTGCACAGCAGTCGGGTGACCGCGGACACCGAGGAGTTCGCCGCTCATGTGGGTACGACGCAGGTCGAGGTCACGCGGGTAGAGGTTGTCGCCGAGGTGGATCTGGGGGGTGAGAGCCCGATCATCGATGTTCCTGAGGAGCCGCTCGTTACCGCCGCGCCCCTGCCACCCGCGTCTGAGCCCCCCGTGTCGCAGCCCCCCGTGTCTCAGCCCCCCGTGTCGCAGCCCCCGGTGTC
>Ga0208823_1000325_pt1 | contig 41417 bp, 34 predicted proteins | sample AD_UKC075_MetaG_FD_184440 | JGI IMG/M metagenome (GOLD analysis project Ga0208823, IMG submission 184440) | Active sludge microbial communities of municipal wastewater-treating anaerobic digesters from USA - AD_UKC075_MetaG (SPAdes) (version 2) | ecosystem: Engineered > Bioreactor > Anaerobic >...
GCCAGCGATGCCCTGTATACATTTTCCTCGTTTTTCAGATTCATTATCGTGTCGGTCATGTCCACATTTTCATTCTCGCTCATGAGCCTTGTAAAGTTGGTGTTGTCATTCATCATCCTGTTTGCCGTAAGCTCGAGCCTGTTTATCCTGGCGCCGACATCCGCCCTGAGCCTGAGCACATTGTCAAGATTGTCCGAAAAATTCTGTGTCATGCTTCTGATCGCTTCGTAATCAGCATCATCGAATGCTTGTATTAGCTCGTTCATATCCTGTATAAATTTGCCAGTGGAGCCTGCTGTAATATCTGTACCGCTGTTGAAGAGATCACCGCCGAGAACATTTATGTTGACACTGTCCGCCAGCCCTATCTGGTAGAATATCTGTTCACTGTTGCTTACATCCACGAGAAAGTTCCCTGCCTCGTCCAGCAGCTTCTGGTCCGTCTTGAAGCCGGTAAAGATATAGCGCCCGGCATAGGCTGAATTCCCTAGGTTGATCAGCTGCGTTCTGAGCTGGATTATTTCGTTCTTTGTAGCCTGCAGATCCTCGGGGCTCTCGATGGCATCGCTGCCCACTATAAGCTCCCTGACCCTCTGGAATATGTCACCCATGTCGCTCAGCGCCGATTCCGTTATCTCCAGCCATGACTGGGCATCCTTCAGATTCCTCTGATACTGCTGGATCTCAGCAACATCTGTGCGGAGCTTGAGTGCCCTTGCCGCAACGACAGGGTCATCGGAGGGTACCTGTATCTTCTTCCCGGTGGCAAGCTGTGCCTGCAGCTTGTCCATCCTTGTCAGGTTGTTTCCGATATACTTTATCATATTGTTAATTAACATGTTGTTGGTTATTCTCATGTCATGGACCTCCCAGAATCAAAGCTACATTCTATCGACAGCACAATGACCGGTCAGCGTAGTTTGTCACCATGAATTCTGTGCTCAGACAAACAGCTTGTTGATCAGTGTCTCGTATATCTCAGACATCGTCTGTATCATTTTTGCCGCCGCATTATAAGCGTGCTGGAACTTCACCAGGTTGGCCATCTCCTCATCGATGGAAACACCTGAATTTGAAAGCCTCCTGTTAATTATCTGGTTGACGACGATCTGCTGATTGTCACTGTAATTGTCAGCCTGCTGCGAATCTATGCCCAGTGTTGCCACCAGGGACTTCATAAAGTCCTCAGGGGCTCCTTCTGAAAACATGTCCGCATTTCTTCTGAAGTCGAGCAACTCATTCAGCACCCTGATATTCCCGGCTTCTCCGGATGCATCTGATGTCGCGATCAGATTATAGTCATCCAGTATATCGGCACTGACCGAAAAATTCTTTGCTGTAATCCTTTCATATATATCAAAGATATCAGCCGGATCGGTCGCACCATCCAGAAAATCCTCCGTCGACAACGGCTGCCTGCCTTCACCAGTCATGGTGAAAAAGCGGATGCCTGTTTTATCCGTGTTATAGCCATAACCCGAGGCGTGACCTGTGCCGACCTCATCGGGATCAAAGGCCCTGTCGCCGTCCAGGTCGATATATCCTTCATTGAATGCCCGGGCGAAAACCCGCACAAATTCATTCAGCTTCTTCAGATAATAGGGTATTCCCTTGTAATTCGGTGAAACCAGTCCGTTATCGGGGTTCACACTGCCTTCGTTGCCGTCGCGGACATCCAGATAACCCCTCAGTTCGCCGCCTTTTATGTTGAGCTTGTTGCCGTCAGCCCATTTTATCTCATAGAGATTGCCCGCGTCCTCCCTGTTGACCTTTTTATCCGATGGCCTTTGTTCCAGTGCCAGCTTGCTGACGGTAAAATGGTCCACAAGAGCCTTGCCGCTGATGGTGATCACAAAATGCTTGTCCTCTCTGCCATCAGGCGTGTATCCTGTAACTATTTCATTGGCCTCGATGTTGATTATTTTTGAGAGCCTGTCCACGAGGACAGTACGCTGATCCCTCATGTCATTTGCCGTGTTGCCGCCCAATTCGGTTATATATATCTGCCTGTTGAGTTGCTGTATCTGGACAGCCAGTGAGTTCACTTCTTCCACCTTCGTCTGTATCCTGTAGTTTATGTCTTTCTGCAGCTCCTCGAGATTCGTCGCCAGGTTGTTGAAAAACTTGGCCAGCGTCACTCCCCGCTGCTTGACCAGCGACCTGACGGCGGCACTGCTCGGGTCTTTCGACAGTTCCTGCAGCGAATCGAAGAAATCGCTCATGATCGTTGTAAAACCGCTGTCGGAGGGCTCATTGAACATGACTTCAAGATCGGCGAGGACCTGGTTTTTAACGCTCCACTCACCGTAAGACAGATTCTCACTCCAGAACTTGAAATCGAGGTATTCGTCACGGATCCTCTTCACTCCGATGACATCCGATCCTGTGCCCATCATGCCGGTGCCGTCAGCAAGAGCCATCGGCCTTGAAGCCACCTGTACAGCCTGCTGCCTGGAATAGCCCGGCGTATTTATATTGTTCAGGTTGTGATTTGTTATATCCAGACTGCGCTGAGCGGAAAAAAGCCCGCGCACTGCTATATTGAGTCCAAAAAAAGATTCAGCCATCTATTATCACCTGCCTGCCAGACCCAGTCTGTTTACTACGGTCTCTATCATCGAATCTATAATATTTAGCACTCTCGATGCTGCATCATACGCAAATTTGAATTTAAGCATATTTGTCATTTCTTCATCCATGGAAACACCCGTTATAGCGGTCCGTTGCGCGTCAGCCGCCTCCACCAGCTTGCCCTGGCTTTCGGCGATCCTCGCCGCATCAGCGCCATAATTTCCAATGTTGAGTATGATATTCTGGTAGTAATCGTCCAGACTCACCAGTCCGGTATTGTCCCTTATCATAGCTTTGTTCCTCAGGTTCGCGATCTGCAGGGCAATGGCGTTGTCGCCTTTCATCCCTGTCCCCGAAACAGCTATGACGGACAGATCCTCCAGGTTGGGATTGAGCCGGATATTCCCCATCTCCAGAGGCTTTGCCGGATTGATCACCACAAAGAGGTCTTCGCCGTATTCCGGCGGATCCTTTATGTTCAGCCCGCTTTTATGCAGATAGTTGATTTCCCTCATCATTACATTGACAAGAGCGTTAAGCCGCTTTTTTATGTCTGAGAGTATATTCAGGGAAGAATTTGTCGAAACATACATGTTAGTGTTGTATACCATGTCATTCATCAGTGAATTAAACGATGCCGCATCAGTATCCACAGAGAAATCCGCAAGACTGTACATCGTCCCGTCAAAGCTGCCGGTCAGTACGGCCCAGTTTGACGGGGCGTCCGTTATCACTGATGCAGTCATTCCCTGATTACCGAGTTCTTTCTGCAGGCTCTTAAGCTTATCACTGTCCAGCGAACCGTTGGTTATGAAGAAAGCGTGTTTATTTGCATCATTGCGGAGTCCGGATGTATTCTGTACTGCTGCCTCAAATCCGTCTGCTGAAGCCACATCCATAACCACGACATTCAGATCCATACCTCTTTTTTCAAGCTCGTTTCTGTACGCATTGACTCTTTCATTTATGTCATCAACACTCATCGCGCCAGTATCGACATAGAATACCACATCTGCTTTGGTATTAGGAGTTCCGTTCTCATAGCTGCCTATAGCCCCCGAAACCTCTCCCCTGGACTCCATGAGGCCTTTCAATATGCCGCTTTTTATCGGTACCTCTATATTCGTACCAGCAAGCCTGGCCACGTAGAAGTTGTCCCCGGGCTTTCTCTCTGCCGCATAAAGATCGGTACTTACGCCCTTCTGGACGAGGAAGTATCCACCCAGTGTTATGTCTACCTGACCGTCCTGCATTTCGAGAACATCGACCTTGATCAGCTTTGTAAGCCTGTCGATAAGCGTATTGCGCCGATCCCTGTAATCGCTGGCTGTATCGCCCGATACCTCATTCTTCAGGATAGTGACATTGAGCTTGGCGATTTCCCTGGTGATTTCATTTATCTCATCTATCCGGACTATGATCTCGGTATTGAGGTCATTCTGAAGCCTGTCCAACTGGGCTCCCATATGGTTTATCTGCTGGACCAGAGCTTCACTTCTTTGTCTCACCAGTGCTCTGACTGTCAGGCTGTCAGGCTCCTTGGCCAGCTCCTGCCACGCATCCCAGAACCGGTTCAGAACATTCTGCAGGCCGGATTCCATTGGCTCAGCCATTATCGCCTGCAAATCCACATATGTTTTCTGGCGGGTTTCCCAATAACCGAGAGTAGTGTTCTCCTGCCTGTATATATTGTCAAGGAAGGTATGCCTGATCTGTCTTATCTCTTGGATATCTGCCCCAAGCCCGAGCTGCACGAGCCCGGCACGTGTCAGCACGGTCTCAACAGGTCCGTTCTTTATCATGGCCTGCTGCCTGACGTACCCCGGTGTATTGACATTCGCAATATTATGACCGGTAACATAAAGCCCCCGTTCATTGACCATAAGGCCGGACCGGGCTATTTCATAACTGGCAAAACTTACTCCCATATTTCCTCCTATAGCTTTACATCGAAGAGATTCCTTTTTCCAGGATCATTCGACTGACCGGATTTTCCGTACAGATCCCCTGAAGATCCGGCATTTGAAAGAATATTGACCGAAAAATCGATATAATCAAGAGAATTCTTTATCAGCTTGGCATTCAGATCATTGGAATCCTTCAGATCCCTGAATATCCCGGTCATCTTTTTCTGACACTCCGACAACTCCTCTGACTGATCCTTCGGAAGTACTTTCTCGAGCTCGGTGACATTGATATCGTCAGCATTCATCCCCAGTTCTTCTGAGAGCAGCGCAACGAGTTTCTCCCGGGTCTCCTCCAGCCTGGCGAGCTGGAGAATCATGGATTGCTCTACCTTTGTGATGCCCTCGAGTTCGGTGACCTTTCCTTTGACGATCACATCTGTTTTCTCGCGCGACAGCTTGAGCAAACCTTCATATATCGCCGCTTCTTTATCGAGTATCTCAATGAGTTTTTTTATCGTGCCGTTATCCAAAGTACCACCACCTGCCATAACCGATAGGACTGTCCGGGAAAAAAAGAGGAGCTTTCCACTCCCCGGTTCGTCATGCTTTCCTGTCAAAAACACTCCTTATGACCTTGTCGGCGACATCACGTGCTTTTACATCGTATTGGCCCGCCTCGATGCTTCCGCGGATAGTGTCCACCTTTTCCTTCCGGATATCAGGCACTTCTCTCAATGCCCTGAGGACCGTCTGGAAATCCTTTGCCTCATTGGATATCGACAGGACATCCTTTTTAGAGGCGGCACCTCCACTCCTCCTGATTTTATTTATCTTCTGTGATCCATATATGCCGGTTATTTTTGGCACATCTCCTGGTATCCTCATACAACCCACTCATCCTTAAATCTAAGATTTCTTTATTGTTCAAATAGTATATCGGTATAATCCGCTCATTTATTAACTGGCAAATTATTTACCTTTTTCATATTCTTTATTCAAATACCTCAGACCCAGTGACTTTCTCTCAGAGGTGCTCCTGCTGTCCAGATCCAGCTTCATCTGGCTCGCTGCTGATTTGAAGCCTGATGCCAGGTTCCTTTCACAGTCCGGACAGAATCTGCCGGTTTTTATGGAGCGCCCGCAGTTCTCACACTCCAGTACCAGGTTCCCCTCGTCATTTGCTATTTCCAGCCTTCCTTCTCTCAGGAATCTTTTGATCATTTCGACGCTTATCTCCAGTTCGGTGGAAACCTGAGTCAGGCTGGCCCCGGGATTCTCGTAAAGGTATTTCTTTACTCTCTGAAAATCCTCTTCCTCCTTTTCCCTGCAAGCCGGACAAATAGGCGCCCCGCCTATGTAGTTAAAAATCTTCCCGCATTTTCTGCAATTTCTGACATCTGGCATGAAAACCCCTCCCTGATCTACTTTCTCCCTGTAGCAACCACTACAGCAAATACTTTCACTGCGCCTGCCTGCTTAAGCACTCTGCTGCACTCTTCAAGAGTAGAACCTGTGGTCAGTATATCGTCGACCAGCAAGATCGACTTCCCGTTTACTTTTTTGGGCAGTTTCACAGAAAAAGCACCTCTTACATTCTGGTTTCTCTTCTGTCTGTCCAAAAGGCTCTGGGATTCTGTGTACCGCTCTCTTTTCAGTACCTTCGAACATTCCCGCAGTTTTATGAGCCTGCTGAGCGCCTTCGATATCAGATACGCCTGATTGTACCCTCTTATAAACTCCTTATGCTTGTGCAGCGGCACACTCATGACCATATCGTATTCCTTGATATTTGTCAGTTTATTCAGCTTGTCAGCGATCAGCCTCGCATAAGTTCTGTAGTATCCGGGCTTGTTGTAAAACTTGAACCGGATAAGCGATTCTTTGACCATGCCTGTGTATTCAAATACGCTCAATGCCCCATCGCAGTAGTTTTCTTCATCCTCCTGCCACGGCCTGATTATCGCGCTGTCGGAGAACGGCAGCTTTGTGAAGCATGAACCGCATATATGGATCACAGCGCTGTAATCCAGTATTTGCCCGCAAAAGATGCATTTAGGGGGGTATATCAGGTTCAATACACTTTCGAACAGCTTCAATCGCCGTCAGCCCACTTTCTCTATATTATATCGGCATATGCCGAGAAAGTTATTAGCTTGTCCGCGAGACCGGAATAACGTAAGGTCTCTCTTTTGTTTCCAACCATCCCGAGCAAGATATCTTCGTCCCCCACAAGGACCACCATTTCCCTCGCCCGTGTCACGGCTGTGTAAAGCAGATTCCTTGTCATTAGTACTTCCGGTCCCGGAAAGATCGGCATGACGACCACAGGGAATTCCGAGCCCTGGCTTTTGTGTATCGTAACGGCAAAGGAAGGCTCCAGTTCGTCGAGGATGCTGTAGTCATAGACGACCATCCTGTCATCGTCGAACAGCACACTTACCTCCATCCCGTCATCATCTATTTCTATGACAGTCCCCATGTCTCCATTGAAAACACCGGTCCCGTCGATGCCGGCATTCCCCGGCTTCTCCCATCTGAGGCTGTAATTGTTTTTTATCTGCATTACTCTGTCGCCTTCTCTGAGAGTGTATATCTTCGATGCCTTCTCCGCCTTTTTCCCGTCCTGCGGATTCAGCGCCTTCTGCAGTTCGATGTTCAGGTTGACCACACCGGCGGGACCCTTTTTTGTCGGCGAAAGCACCTGTATGTCCTTCACCGGATCGAGGCCGTATGTATCAGGCAGTCTTCTTGCGCAAAGGTCTATGACGGTCCGCACTATGTTTTCCTGCCCATTTCTTGTCAGGAAGAAGAAGTCCTTGTCTTTCGCATTGAGGACAGGAGCTTCACCTCTGTTTATCCTGTGTGCGTTAACTATGATCAGGCTCTCTTCAGCCTGTCTGAATATCTCAGTGAGCCGCACCGTCCTGATACCGCTGCAGCTGATGATATCAAGCAGCACTCTGCCTGCCCCCACGGACGGCAACTGATCCGCATCCCCTACCAAGATAAGTCTTGCTCCCGGCGGTACTGCTTTCAGCAGGTGGTTCATAAGCAGTATGTCCACCATGGACATTTCGTCTATTATCACTGCATCAGCCTCTATGGGATTCTGCTCGTTCCTCTGGAAGATCAGCTCGCTTTCATCAGTGGTATATCCTATCTCGAGCAGCCTGTGTATCGTCCTGGCTTCATAGCCTGTCGCTTCAGTCATTCGTTTTGCCGCCCTTCCCGTAGGCGCTGCAAGGGCTGCCCTGCATCCGTACTCCGCCAGCAACTGCAGTATACATTTGATGATTGTCGTCTTTCCTGTGCCGGGACCGCCTGTTATGACCATCACACCATTCAGCATTGCTTCACGCACTGCTTCCCTCTGCATGGGATCCAGCAGCAGGCCCTCTTTCTGCTCGAATTTGCTGATTTTCTCATCCAGATCCCCAAGGTCTCTGTCGAAGCTTGTCCGGGACAGGCTCAGCAGCCGTCGGCTTACCCCAAGCTCTGCACTGTGGAATGCGGACAGATAAACATTGCACTGTTCCCCGTTTCTCTCTGTCTGTACGACTTTGTCAAACAGCAGAGACACTAGTGCGTCCTCTATATCCAGATCCGGAATCCCGAGCAAACGGGCTGTGTACTGCTTCACCATACTTTCAGGCAGATACGTGTGTCCATTGGATGCCGCATGGCTCAATATATACTTGATCCCGCTTTTGATACGGAAACGGGAATCAGGATCGACGCCAAGCTTCATAGCTATCCTGTCGGCTGTTTTGAAGCCTATGCCAAACACGTCCTCGCAAAGCCTGTAGGGATTTTCCCTGATCATTGCCACAGATTTGTCGCCATACTCTCTGTAAATCTTTATACAGACCGCCGGATTTACACCGTATTCCTGCAGGAACATCACCACGTCCTGCAATCCCCTCTGCTCATTCAGGATCTGGCCGATGCTCATGGCCTTTGTAAGGCTGATGCCCTTTATCTCTGACAGCCGGTGGGGCTCCCTTGCGATTATATCCAGCGAGGACGTACCGAACCGCTCCACAATTTTTCTGGCTGTTGCAGGACCGACTCCCTTCACTATTCCTGACGCCAGGTATTTCTCTATTGCATCAACGGTACGAGGCAGCACCTTTTCATACAGCTCCACCTTGAACTGGTCACCGTAATCAGGATGCTTCACCCATCTGCCGTTTGCTTTTATGGTTTCGCCTTCGTTTATGAAAGGCATATACCCGACGGCAGTGATTACCTTTCTTCCCGAAAGTATTTCACAGACCGTGTAGCCGTTCGCCTCGTTTTTGTATATTATATCTTCTATGATACCTTCAACCAGTGTAAGATCCATTTCCTCGCGTTTCTATGCCATCTAACCGCAATGGCTTCCAGAAAATATAGATACTTATAGTATATATCACTTTTGCCGGAGTGAAAAGAGACAGGGCAGGACTGCATTTCTTCGTTATGCAGCATCGGGATGCGATCGGTAAAGGGTTTGACCGGTTTTATTATTGGGCTTCTTTCACATGATCTGTCAATATTTTATCCATTTCAGCCAGTTTAAAGACTTCGATGCCTGGATATGCATTCTGCAGCTTTTCCAGAAGCATATACGTGTTGTCGGAAGAATCCGTATCCACTACGGCAATCTTCGCATCTGACAACAGCCTGCCTGCCATATCCTTTTTGACAGCACTTCTTACGATATACTCAATATGTTCCTCCGCATTCCGCACGAGCAGTATGATCCTGACCTTCGGCCGCCGGTCTCTCACCCGGCAGCGTATCGATTCGGCAATACTGAGGATAAGCACCAAAAGACCGTATACTGCCAATATGTATATCAGACACCCGACAGCATCGTACAGCATCATACCGCCTCCAAATATCCTTCAGATTAATATATTCATTAGATAACCTGAATGTTACTTGGCTTCAGGTGTATCGTCCGACTTAGTGTTAAATAATTTGTCACATTGTGGTATAATATTATCACATACCGTATGTGATCAGGAGGATGCGGAGTGCTGAAGCTGAAACTTTCACAGCTGAAACCTGGTATGCGGTTGGCAAAGGATGTTATCTTGCCGGACGGCAGGCTATTGCTGCTGGCCGGCTTTGTTGTCAAGCCGATGTACCTCAGAAAGCTTGAAGCCTTCAAGGTGGAGTATGTATATGTGGAAGAAGGTTATTTCGAGCCAATAGATGAATTGGAAGAAGAAAGGCTTTACAGCCACGCTGCTGCCACAATAAAGAGTATATTCGCGATGACCAGCAGGAACAGGGATACAGACATCATACCGGTCAAAGATACAGTCAATGATATTCTGAACAAGGTTATGGAAAATGAGACTGTAATGCTGCAGCTGACCGGGATAAGAGATATTGACAACTATACATTCCTTCATTCAGTGGATGTGTGCATATATTCGATCATAATCGGCAAAAAACTCGGGTATGGGAAAGATCCGCTGATGACACTTGGCATGGGAGCGATACTTCATGATATCGGCAAATGCAAAGTGCCCATCGACATCCTGCAAAAGCCGGACAAGCTCTCTGACGAGGAATTCCATCAAATGAAGCTGCATACCGTATATGGCTGTGAAATAATAAAAAACTCATACCAGCTCGGGACAAAGATTGCGAATATCGCATTCCAGCATCATGAAAAGTGGGATGGCAGCGGATATCCGATGGGTATATCAGAGAATGGGATCGATCCGTTGTCAAGGATCGTCGCCCTGGCCGATGTCTATGATGCGCTGACATCCGACAGGGTATACAAGAAACGCGAACTGCCGCATGTAGCGGCAGAATATATAAAAAACAATTCGGGTACTCTTTTCGATCCGTTCATCGTCGATCTCTTTGTGGAAAGCATAGCAATGTACGCAGAAGGTACTCTTGTGCTCCTGAGCACAGGCGAAGTCGGTAGCGTCGTGTCTTCGGGCAAAATCGGTGAATCAAGACAGAAAATCAGTGTATTCTCCAACAAAGCCGGCCCGCCGGTGCTGCAGCCGTATATCGTCGATCTGAACAAACACTCCGACGTAGAGATCGTTGAAGTCTTTGTATAACAGGGATTTCTTAACAGACATCATTTTTAACTGAAAATCCCCCAACAATCTGTTTTATATGTATCTGGCTTCTTCACGGAGTATTTCCGCCTTGTCAGTCTTCTCCCACGGCAGGTCGATATCGTTGCGTCCGAAATGTCCATATGCCGCAGTCTGTTTATATATAGGTCTTCTGAGATCCAGATCCCTTATGATGGCAGCAGGTCTCAGATCAAAATGCTTCCTGACCAGCTGTACGATCTTCTCCTCAGGTATCGTCCCGGTACCAAAAGTATCAACAAATATCGATACCGGATTGGCCACTCCTATGGCGTATGCCAGCTGGATCTCCAGTCTGGCTGCCAAACCTGCTGCCACAAGATTCTTCGCTGCATATCGGGCAGCATACGCAGCAGAACGGTCTACCTTTGTCGGATCCTTGCCCGAGAATGCCCCTCCACCATGCCTTGCATAACCGCCATATGTATCGACGATAATCTTCCTGCCGGTAAGACCTGAGTCCCCCTGGGGTCCGCCCACGACGAATCTGCCCGTGGGATTGATGAGAAATTTTGTACTGCTGTCTATCAGTTCTGAAGGCACAACTTCCCTGATCACATTCTTGATTATATCCTGTTCGATCCTCTCGCGAGAGATCCCGTCCTCATGCTGTGAGGAAATTACCACTGTATCGATTCTGACAGGCTTGTCCCCGTCATATTCAACCGTCACCTGCGATTTTCCATCGGGCTTGAGATAGGCGATCACACCCTGCTTCCGTACCTCTGCCAGCTTCCTCGCAAGCCTGTGAGCCAATGAAACAGGCAAGGGCATCAATTCGGGAGTCTCATTGCAGGCGAACCCGAACATCATTCCCTGGTCACCGGCACCAATGGCCTCGATCTGCAAGTCTTCCATTTCACCTTTCTTTGCCTCAAGCGCCTTGTCTACTCCCATTGCTATGTCACCGGATTGCTCGTCGATGGAAACCAGGACTGCACAGGTATAGCCGTCAAATCCATGATCTGAACTGTCGTACCCGATCTCAAGTATCGTATCCCTGACCACTTTGGGTATGTCCACATTGCAGTTTGCCGTTATTTCTCCCATGACCAGGACCATTCCGGTGGTTATCGCAGTCTCACATGCGACTCTGGCATATGGATCCTTTGCATAAAAAGCATCAAGCACCGCATCGGAAATCTGGTCACAGATCTTGTCCGGATGTCCCTCTGTGACGGACTCCGAGGTAAAGAATTTTTTCGACATTTACATCTCTCCTCTCGCCTGGAAAAAATCCTTACAGATATCATGCACCTGCAAAGATCGCCTCAAATTCGTGACCTTCCAGCTTCTCTTTCTCCAGAAGCGCCTCAGCGACCTTGTGGAGCGCATTGATATGTTCCTTGAGTATGGAAACTGTCTTTTCATAGGCAGTATCAATAATATTCTTGATTTCCTTGTCGATGATGGCTGCCATTTCCTCACTGTAGCTTTTGGTATGCCCGAAGTCACGACCGATGAACACTTCGCCATTATCATCGAAAACCATGTTGCCCAGTGTCTCACTCATCCCGTATTTAATTATCATATTTCTGGCTATGCCGTTGGCATGCTTGAGGTCATGGGAGGCTCCGGTGCTGATCTCACCGAGTACGATGTCCTCAGCCGCACGCCCGCCCATAAGGATGATGATCTCCTCCATGAGCTGGGATTTCGTATGATATGATTTATCCTCATCGGGTTTATGCGCAGTATAGCCTCCTGCGCGCCCTGACGGTATTATCGATACCCTGTCGACCTTGTTGGTGGAAGAAGCCACCTTCACAGCAATGGCATGGCCGGCCTCGTGATAAGCTGTAAGCTTCTTTTCCTTCTCGCTCATGACCTTGCTCTTCTTTTCAGGACCAACGACTACCTTGAACGTAGCTTCCTTTATCTGTTCCATTTCGATGCGTTTTTTGTTTTGACGCGCTGCGAGAAGTGCAGCCTCATTGAGCAGGTTTTCCAGGTCCGCACCTGTGAAACCGGGAGTGCTCTTCGCCAGTTCGTCCAGCTTCACGTCCGATCCCAGAGGCTTGCCCCTGGCATGTACCTTCAGGATAGCTTCACGGCCCTTTATATCAGGCAATCCCACATATATCCTCCTGTCGAACCTTCCCGGTCTCAGCAATGCGGGATCCAGTATGTCAGGTCTGTTTGTCGCTGCCAGTATGATGACGCCTTCATTCACACCGAAGCCGTCCATCTCCACAAGCAACTGGTTCAGTGTCTGCTCACGCTCGTCATGGCCTCCTCCCAGTCCTGCTCCCCTGTGTCTGCCTACTGCATCTATCTCATCTATGAAAACCATGCACGGGGCACTCTTTTTCGCCTGTTCGAAAAGATCACGGACTCTTGAGGCACCTACACCGACGAACATTTCAACAAAGTCCGATCCGCTTATGCTGAAGAACGGAACTCCGGCTTCTCCGGAAACGGCCCTTGCGAGCAATGTTTTACCTGTACCGGGCGGCCCTACCAGCAAAACGCCTTTAGGTATCCTGGCACCTAATTCTATAAATTTTTTGGGGGATTTGAGAAATTCTACGATTTCCTTCAGTTCTTCCTTTTCTTCATCTGCTCCGGCCACATCTTCGAATGTGACTTTTCTCTTTTCGTCAGTGCTGATCCTGGCACGACTTTTCCCGAAGGACATCACCCGGTTGCCGCCTCCGGCCTGGGACTGCTGAAGGAAGAACACCCAGAATATCACGAATATCACTATAAGACCCAGTGTAGGCAGGATCGATATCCACCAGGGCGCCGTCGGCGGCCTCTGTACTCTGAAATCCTTGACCTGCCCGTTTTTCCACGCTTCGGTCACCATGTCGGTGAATGAATCCACCGATGATATATAGACCACATATTCTTTTGTTTTCGATCCCTTGTTTGGAGTGATCAGTTCTACTGTTGCCTCGTCAGCTTTGAGAGTTATGCTCTGCACATTGCTGTTCTCGATCTGTGAAAGCAGCTGTGTATAGCTAAGCTGTGCCGGATTTCCGGTGCTGGTATAAATCATCACCAGAAACATCGCCAACACGAATATCACTATATAAAAACTCAAACCTTTAAAATATTTCAAATATCTCCCTCCCGGACCCACTATGGCTAAATCTGCTTTCCAGATTATAATATATTAACATAAACCCTTTATAAACTCAATAAACACAGGGTCCAACACATATATACCACCAGCGCCGCAGTTTTGTCTGTGCGGTCACAGTTCTTTTTCATATATTTCTTCCTTAAGCGTACACACATCAGGCAAATTACGGTATCTGCCCGCATAGTCGAGGCCGTAACCAACTATGAATTTGTCCGGCACTTCTATCCCGTTGTATTCGATCTCAATCTCGATCTTCCGCCTGGATGGCTTGTCAAACGCAGTACAGACCTTGACGCTCTTCGGTCCTCTCGTGTTGAAAAGGTCCTTGAGGTGACTCAGAGTAAGGCCTGTGTCAACAAGGTCCTCCACAATCAGAACATGCTTGCCGACAATGTCGAGATCGATATCCTTTATTATACGTACAACACCTGAGGACCTTGTGGATGCTCCGTAGCTGGATACCGCTATGAGATCCATATCCACAGGTATAGTTATTTCCCTCATCAAATCGGCCAGAAAAATGAAACCGCCCTTCAGCACTCCCACAAGAACGAGATCCTCTCCCGCGTAATCCTCAGATATACGTTTGCCCAGTGACTTTACCATTTCGCTTATCTGTTCCCGCGGCACCAAAACCTCTTCAATATCTTTCATCATTGTCATGACCCCTCCGATTGAATTCGATTTTCAATACTTTTTTAGTATTTTCAGTTACCTTGAATTTATCACTTATTTTATATCCTATAACCCATACCGTCTCATTTCCATAACATATGAGCGGGATACAACTGCGCATCTCCCGCGGTATTTTGCTGTCGATGAAGAACTCCTTGAGTTTTTTAGTGCCGCCGGATCCAAGGGGCTTGAAAATATCTCCGTTCCGACGATTTCTTATATGTATTCCCTTTTTCAGCAAGTCATAATCAAAATATTGCACGTAAGGATTATACCCCAGCGATTTATATTTATCAATACTCAGGGGCTGATGCAGCGAGGTCGTCAGATCCGCGCCGACCTCCGGGATCGGTGTTGTTCCCGGGATCGCTGCCTGCCTGGAAAATTCTTCGACCTGCAGATTTTTCTCCGCAGGATCTCCGGCGGTGAATACCTTCAGGATACCATATGAAACGGATGCCCTGATACCCCGGGGCAGTTCGGCCTGTGTCCCGGTAATGCCTTTTCCGACAAGGTCTGCCAGGGCCTGATAATGAGTGCTGCCTACTCCTTTGGCACTGCCTGCCGCATGTATGACAGCCTGCCTGAGGACACGCATCAGTATCGCCGGATCCAAGCTCTGCAGTTTACCGATATCCATACTGACTGAACCCTCTCTGCTTTCGCACAGGGCCTGCCTGTAGGCTCCGCCTGCGCATTTTTCCATGAACCGCTGGTCAGCAGCAGTGTTTTCTGCCAGCCTGCAAAGGCTGTTGATGATGTTGGCGCCGAAGTTTTCATTTATATATGGGAATAATCCGAGCCGCACTTTATTGCGGGTATATTCCTGTGTCAGATTGCTGCTGTCGGTCCTCGGTTGCAGACCGGCGGCCTTGCAGTAATGCTCGATCTCTTCCCTGTCTGCGGAAAGAAGCGGTCTTATGATATTCCCTCTGGCGTATTCCATCCCGCAGAGACCCGCAGCTCCGGTCCCCCTGATTATGTTCAGCATGACTGTTTCCGCCTGGTCGTTCCTGTTGTGTGCCACTGCGATCTTAGCTGCACCTGTGGCTTCTGCATGCCTGTTGAATTCACGGTAGCGTATTTCCCTGCCGGCTTCCTCGATTGAAATGCCAAGTCCTGCTGCGGCCGCCGCCACATCCGTGCGCAGGATATGCAGTGGTATACCCAGTTCTCTGCACAGGTCTGCAGTATATCGTTCATCCGCATCTGCTTCTTCACCGCGCAGCATATGATTCACATGGACGGCATGGAGCTTTACTCCGAGCTCGGACCGCAGAGAATGGAGCACATGGATAAGGCAGACAGAGTCAGCCCCTCCTGACACGCCTGCTACAACACCTTCGCCAGGCTCGATCAGGCTGTTGGCAAGAATGATATCCTGTATCTTCTTCTGGAATTTCCGGATATAATCATTATTGATAGACTTCATCTCTTTCCAAATTAGCAAACTTAGTATAATTACCAAACCATTTGAGATAGACCGTACCTGTCGATCCGTTCCTGTGTTTGGCGATGATCACCTCGGCTATGTTCTTCTTCTCAGTGTCCGGGTTATAATAGTCGTCCCTGTAAAGGAACATGACTATGTCGGCATCCTGTTCTATGGCGCCGGACTCCCTCAGGTCGCTGAGCATCGGCCGATGATCGTTCCTGGACTCCGGACCCCTGCTCAGCTGTGACATGGTTATTACCGGCACATTGAGTTCTTTTGCCAGTATTTTAAGCGAACGGGATATTTCCGATACTTCCTGCTGTCTGTTTTCCGCTCTTCCTCTTCCACGCATAAGCTGCAGATAGTCGATCACCACGAGTCCGAGTCTCTTTTCAAGCTTGAGCCTCCTGCACTTTGCCCTGATATCCATCACTGAGACACCAGGCGTATCATCTATATATATAGGCGCCTCTGACAAAGGTCCCAGGGCTTTTGCTATCTTGTTCCAGTCTTCATCATCGAGCTTGCCTGTCCTCATCTTATGGCTGTCGACCATGACCTCACTGCACAACATCCTGTTGACCAGCTGGTCCTTCGACATCTCAAGGTTGAACAGGGCTACCGGCACATGTTTCTGGACTGCTGCATACTGGGCGATGTTCAGTGCCATAGCTGTCTTGCCCATGCCCGGACGGGCCGCTATCAGTATCAGGTCCGAATTCTGCAGTCCGGCAGTTTTCATATCCAGATCCGTAAATCCTGTTGGTATGCCGGTTATGGGACTTTTGCTGTTGTAGAGCTCCTCGAGTCTGTTGAATGTCTCAAGGAGCACGTCTTTGATATGAGTAAATCCCTGGGTGCTTCTTCTCTCAATTATGTCGAATATGCTCTTCTCAGCCTTATCCAGTACATATTCAGCTTCTTCTGTGGCTTCATAGCTCATCCCCGAGATCTCTGATGCCGCTTTTATCAGTTTGCGCAGCAGTGATTTTTCCTCGACGATTTTCGCATAATGTCTTGCATTTGCAGTAGTAGGCACCGCACTGGTTATGCTGGCAAGATAGTCCATACCGCCTACAGCTTCCAGCGTCCCTCTCTGCTGCAACTGCTCGGTTACGGTTATTATGTCCACCGGACCGGCTTTTTCTACTATATCAGTAATGGCCTCACATATTTCCCTGTGGTCTTCTCTGTAAAAATCTGAGCTCCTGATAAGCTCCGTCACTGTCGGGATCACATCGGAATCGAGCAGCATACAGCCTAGCACTGCCTGTTCCGCCTCAATATTATGAGGTGGCACCATTCCCAAGGCATTTATATCCACTTTACGACCCCTCCGGTTATTCGTTCTCTATTCTGACCCTCAGTTTGCTGCTGACCTCAGGATACAGCTTCACATCGATCTCATATGACCCGGTTGCCCTGATCGCGTCAGGCATCACTATCTTTTTCCTGTCAATATCCAGACCGAAGTCTTCTTTCAGCTTGTCAGCAATATCCTTGCCCGTTATCGACCCGAAAAGTTTTCCGGTGTCACCTGTTTTTGCCTTTATAACGATCTCTATGCTCCTGAGCTTTTCAGCCAGTTTCTTTGCCTGCGCCAGCTCACGATCCTTCTTGACCTTTTCAGCTTCTTTTCTGGTCTTCATCATGTTGAGATTGCTTTGGTTTGCCTCAACAGCCAGACCCCTTGGAAATAAAAAATTCCTGGCATAACCGTCGCTGACATTAACCAGGTCATCCTTTTTCCCCAGTCCTCTGACATCCTGCTTCAATATGACTTTCATATGAACCTCCGGTTTTAAGTTTTCGGTTTTGCCATCTCTTCTTTATAATTCATTATAGCATATTTTAATCTCTCTTTTGCATCATTTATATCCGCGTCAGCAAGCTGTGCTCCTGCAACCGACAGGTGCCCGCCGCCGCCTAGCTTTTCGAGTATCATCTGCACATTTATGTCGCCCAGTGACCTGCCGCTTATCCAGATTTCATCATCGACTCTGCTCAGTACGAACGATGCAGATATTCCAGACAGGTTCAGCAGTTCATCCGCCGCCTTTGGCGCTATCAGCTGCGGATCGTCGATATCCGGCCCGCAAACTGATATGGCTATTTCGCCATCTACCAGTTCAGCATTGCTGACCACGGAGGAAATCTTCGAATAGGTCCCGATGTCATTCTGGAAAAGCTTCTTGACCGCCACCGTATCGACCCCCTGCCTTCTCAGGAAGGATGCTGCCTCAAATGTCCTCACACCTGTTTTGAAAGTAAAGTTTTTCGTGTCGATAACTATGCCGGCATACAGGGCTTCGGCTTCGAGCTGATTGAGCTTCAGCTTCTCATCTATGTACTGGATGACTTCAGTGACCAGTTCACACGTGGATGATGCATAGGGCTCCTGATATGTCAGTACAGTGTCCTGTATATAATCCGCACCTCTTCTGTGATGATCTATCACAACTATTTGCCTGCCGTTGGCGATCAACTCCGGTTCTTCGGTGAAACTTCCGCGGTGGGTGTCCACGATGATGATCAGAGTTTTCCTGCCCAGGAGTTCCCTGGCTTCGCTCCCGGTCACAAACAGGTTCGCATATTCATCTTCACTGTTTATCCTGTCCACCAGCTTCTCGATGGTGGGATTCAGCCTGTTCAGTACTATGTATGCATTTTTGTCCCTGCTTCTGACTACTCTGTAAAGGCCCAGCGAAGCGCCCAGCGAATCAATGTCGCCGTTTTCATGTCCCATGATGATCACATTGTCTGCCTGATCTATGAGTTCACGCAACGCATATGCAATGACCCTGGCTTTTACCTTCGTTCTCTTCTCCAGCTCCCTGGTCTTTCCACCGAAGAAACTGAAGTTCTCTCCATTTTTCAATACCACCTGGTCACCGCCCCTGCCCAGTGCCAGGTCGATGGAAGCCGCAGCATAGTTGAGGTTTTCCGACAGTGTCCCGCCGTTCAGTCCAAAACCAAGGCTGAGGGTGACAGGAATTTTGTTTCCTATATTTATTTCCTTTACGATGTCCAGTATGTCAAACTTCTTCTCCTCCAGCTCTTTCATGTACTTCTGTTCGAAAATGAACAGATATTTGTCTCTCTCGTATTTTTTGATTATGCCGTTGGTGAAGGACATCCACTGGACCACTCTTTTATCAATCTCAGCCAGCATCTGCGGTTTGACCGGATCCTCCATGCTCTGCATAAGATCATCATAATTGTCTATAACGAATATGCCGGCGACTATCTTCTCATCGGCATATGTTTGCTTCAGCCTGACAAGTTCGGTTGTATCGATGAAGTAAAGGATCAGCATGCTTCCTGATGCATCCTGCTGATCGCGCCTGGCAATGCTGCACAGTACATTGTAATGGCGCTCGTTCATATATATCTGTCTGGATATCGGCATGAACTTCTGCTCAGTATTATCGGCCTGAAGTTCGCTGCGTATCTCGTCCACGACATTCCTGACCGTGTTCTCGAATGTGTCCGTCTGCTCGGAAATATCTCTGAATGAAGCGTTATACCAAATGATAGATCCGTCGAGCTCTGCTATGACCAACGGCATTGGAAAATTGAGCAAGGTATCCTTTGTAGCCGTGTCGATATTGAGATTCAGATTCTCAATAAAATCAGATATTTCAACCTTCCGCCTGTAGTTTGTCCTGAAATTGTGCCAGGCCAGGTAAGCAAACAATACAATGCACGGTATGGCCACCCGCCAGTCCAGTACTGCTATGACGGCGGTCAGCAACAGGATTATCCAAATGTGGACACTTACCTGCGGAATCAGTCTGCTAAGAATTTTCTTGCTATCCATATCCTCAAAAAAAGGGTGCCCCCTTCTCATTTCTCCTTTCTTCTGCTGCTGCCCAGATGCCTTGAAAGCTCGGACAGATCACCGTAATACTTTTCAACGTCATTGTTTTCCACAAGTCCAAGGCGGACCTTGTTCTGTATCTTCATTTCAACGGCATTATAGCTGACACCCAGCCGCTTGCCAAGCAGATAGCTTATGAGGATGATGTTCGAAAGCACATCACCAACTGCCTCGTGAAGCTCTTCACGGACACCGCTTGCCAGCACCTTGAAAAGGTCCGCCAGATCTGCAAGCAACTGGCTCTTCAGCCACTCGATGATCTTTATGTTCCTGGTTATATCGATTTCCTTCTCAGGCAATGCCATATGCTCATCTCCCAATCCGGTTTGCTATTATTTTACCATATTGTGGTATTTCCTGCATCAGATTTTATTCTGTTTCAGATACCGGATAGGAGCCTAGCACCTTAAAAAATGAAGTTTTTCTTTTCACCATTGTCAGAGCATCTCTCAGGTCGTCTTCGTCCCTGTGTCCCAGGACATCCACGAAAAATATGTATCTGCCCAGTCTGTTCTTGGCAGGTCTCGATTCAATGCGGGTCATATTTATATCCCAGAGATTGAATATCTCCAATATCCTGTAAAGGCTTCCCGGCTTATCTTCTGTGGAAAAAATAATCGATGTTTTGTCATTCCCGGTTTTTTCCGCATCTTCACTGCCCAGAACGACGAACCGTGTGAAGTTGCTGTCATGATCCTGGATATCCTCCCTCAGGATCTCCAGTCCATATACCTCGGCCGCCGCCCTGGAACCAATGGCCGCCGTATCACCTGAGCTTGCCGCCGCCTCTTCGGCAGCAGCCGCTGTGCTGCAGGAAGCCTTAATCACAGCATCCGGCAGCTGTTCCGCCAGGAATCTCCTGCACTGCCCCAGGGGCTGTGGATGCGACAGGACCACTTTTATGTCTGAAATGTCTGTCCCCTTTTTCGCCAGCAGATGTTCTCTCACAGGAATGATCACCTCAGCCCGTATCCACAGACCGTTATCCTGTGACATCATATCCATGGTCGCATTCACAGCACCTTCGATGGAGTTTTCTATGGGCACGATGGCTTCGTCCAGCTTCCCTTCCTGCATTGCTGCGAAAATGTCCGGTATCGTAGGATAGTCCCGGGATATATATGGTGTCTCACCTATGTATTTTTTCATCGCCTCATGAGAAAATGTTCCCCTGGGGCCAAGATAACCGATTTTTTTCATATACTCCGGTCCCCTTTGCAAATCCTGTTTGCATATTCGTCTGGTTCGTGTATACAGCGTATATATAATACACCAAAAATTTCGTTTTTCCAACCTGGTTGCCAGGCAGACGAAAAGTTTAATGAATCCTGTTTCGTTTCTCACCCTGTGGGTAAATATATATCGAAGAGACAACAAGCCCGGAGCTTTGGTTATAACTCGCGGAAGTGGAAAAGCCAACAGGTTGTCCTACTGATAGTATAGAAAATGCAGCAGGAGAAGCACAAGAAGACACAACTAATTTTCCCAACCTCCAAACTGCTCAATGAGAGCAGGGCAGCGGCCGGATCACTAAGTTATAATATCCGGTCGTTTGCTGTATGTGCATCTTTTGGAGGTCTTAATAAAAACCCCTCCCGATCCGCGCCGGATCTGAAGAGGGGCTTGTTTCTGCTTTATTCGGCTGTGAACGGCAGCAGTGCAATAGTTCTCGCCCTTTTGATCGCAGTCGTCAACTGGCGCTGATGCTTTGCACAATTGCCTGAAATCCTTCTCGGAAGGATCTTTCCTCTTTCCGAAATGTACTTTCTCAGTTTTGCAACTTCTTTATAATCTATTTCGGTAACCTTGTCCACACAGAAAGCACAGACTTTTCTTCTGGATCTTCTTCTTGCAGGGCCTCTGTTTTCGCCCCTGTCATACTCTCTGCCGCCTTTATTATCCTTTTTCCCTGACATGCAAACGCCTCCTTTCACACTACTGATACAGGATATCTGTTCCTGTGCTGTTGCCTGTCGATAAGGTCACTTTTCAGAAAGGCAGATCATCATCGTCTGTCTGGAAGAAGCCCACGTCGTCATTCTGTCCTTCAGCCGGAGCAGGTGCATAACCCGGTCCACCGGTCTGGCCATACGGGGATCCTCCATCCGTTCTGCGGGAATCTGCAAAATGCACCTCATCAGCGATCACTTCCGTAATATAGTGCTTTTTGCCCTCGTTGTCGTCCCAACTCCTGTTTTGCAGACTTCCGACCACAGCGACCCTCATCCCTTTGGTGAAATATTTGCTGCAGAACTCTGCCTGATTCCTCCAGGCAACTATATTGATGAAATCTGCCTGCTTTTCTTCTCCAGGTTTGGAAAACCTTCTGTCCACTGCAAGGGTAAAAGTACATCTGGGTATGTTGCTCGCAGCAGTATACCTCAATTCGGGATCCCTTGTCAGTCTGCCCATCAAAATGACCTTATTCATAAAACCACCCTGTTATCATTTTTTAATAATCATATACTTGAGTATTCCGTCCGTGATCTTGAGTATCCTTTCAAACTCACGCGGAAAATCAGGCTGCGCGCTGAAATCGACAAGCACATAATAGCCCTCGTTCTTGTCGGCTATCTCATAAGCGAGTTTTCTTTTTCCCCACTCATCAATGTTTTCCAACTGTGCTGAAGTTTCGAGCAGATTCTTGAATTTCTCGACAAGAGCCTTTGTGTTTTCTTCATCAAGATCAGGATCGATGATGAATATGCACTCATATTTGTTCATCATGCTGCTTTCACCTCCTTCTGGACTAAACGGCCCTGCATCATTGTGCAGAGCAAGGATTCTGAGTTATTGTATCACAATGGAAAAGTACATGCAAGCAAATATTCAAATAAAAACGACCGGCGGTGCACTCACAGCATTTTAGCAATAATGGCCAGCAACAGCACCACAGCAGATGCCAGCAGGATGTTGACAAATGTGTCGGCTGACATCCTGAAGCGGGTCAGCTTGCTGCGGTACAGTCGTTTATCCCGTTTTGCAGTAAGCCCGTGTTCCTTTATGTATTCATTTATGATGCGCTCTGCTTCTTTGAGCAGGAAATCATTCCTCAGCCCCGATCTGTTTCGCCCGGCTTTCCCCATGTCATCCTCCGCTGTTTTGCCCGGATCGCTTTTAAGGATCAGTATAGCTTCCTCTATCAGATCAGAAGATATGTTTTTTATGACTACTACTCTCCTGGAATCGCCTGCCACCATATTATCCTCCCGACCATGTCCTGTATCGCATGCCGGAAATAACCCGATACATATCCGGCAGATATAGTTTGTGAAAAAAATAAGGTTTTATTCAATATTTTCCTATGTTCAGAAACACCGCCGCCTGGCCTGCCCGTCCGCCAGATGACAGGCCGGCTCCACCGATGGTGGGGATGCGGCTAAAGCGGCTTTTTCCAGACCTTTGCCACGAGCACTGTCATGTCATCATAGGGCTTGCCATCGCAGCGTCTGACAGCCTCATCCAGGATCGCCTCCGCCACCAGTTGCGGATTCAGGCTTTCCATTTGCCGGATATGTCTCAGCAAAACTCTGTCTCCAGGCTCGTCACCGGCCATGCTGTCTATTATCCCGTCTGTTACCATTATGATCATATCGCCTGCATCCATTATTTTATGCGAAAGCTCCACATCCACTCCGGGAAGTAAGCCGGCAGGCAGTGACGCCGATCTGACTGTCTCGACCCTTGAGTCCCTTTTGATGTATGTAGGCGCGGCACCTATCTTGATAAATTCCACTTCTCCGGTGAACAGGTCTATCATGGCAATGTCCATGGTACACGTGTTGTCTTCATCTGATCTCAGTACGAGTACAGAATTTATCAGGTTCACGGCCATGTCCTTGTCAAAGCCTGATTCGAGAAAACTCTCAAGCATATCCACCGCAGCTTTACTCTGTGCTGCCGCACTGTATCCGGTACCCATACCGTCACTGAGTGCCAATGTATATTTGCCGTTGCTTCCGTCCATAAACGAAAAACTGTCGCCTGAAACCTTGCTGCCGTATTTGGGAATACGTGCGACCCCTGTTGTGAGCTTGAGGTTCTCAGCTTCGATATATCTCAGTATACATCCGCCGATGTACTCCGAACACCCCTCGTCACTGCGTACCATCCTTCTGCCGGTGGACTCCGAAACCACTTTGTCTATAACTTCAGTACACTTCCTTGCTCCGCCGCAGGAACCATGCTGTACTGTTACCTCATATTTGCCCCACATCCCCTTGTAAGCCGCTACTTCCTCTACCTTAATGCCTTCCCTCTTCAGTGCAGAGGCAATGGCATCTTCAAGAGGGCCTATGAAGGAGATGTCAGTGTTGATTTCCTCGGCCAGATTGGCTATTATACGGGACATCCCTTCAAATTGCCTGCTGATCACGGATCTGCTCTCTCCTATTTTACTCTTCCACACCACTCCGACTTTGAACAGTTCATACATATTGTTCACAGCATCGACAAAGTCGTTTATCCTGGGGCACTTGTCCAGAAAGTGGGCGGGTATGTCGCTTTCATCCACTCGTCCCCTTGTCTCCAGACTTTCAACGATCCTGAACATCACCTGGTATGTATCATAAAAGCTGCGTTCCCAGCAGTGCAGACACAGACTGCAGTCCCGACAGATCCTGTCCGCCACTCTGTCAAACAGTACGTTTATGTCATGCTTTTCCGAAGGAACACTGGTTTGCGCCATCTCCCCGAAAGTCCTGGATAATGCCATGAATGCTGCTGCAAATTTCCTAAGCCTTTCCGCCGTCAGATCCCTGATCCTGCGGGAATAGCTCCTGCTGTCAGCAAGCACAGCCGACCTTCCGGCAAACGGAGCCGTAACACGGTCTGTCAGTTTTTCCGGCACGATGAAAAAAACCACGGAGGCAGCCAGTATATCTCTGAGATAGAGCGTTGATTCTGCTGCCCCATTGAAGTATATGGCGAGGATCATACTTCCCAATATGAAGCCGAGTGCTGAACCGGCCTTTCCAAGCTTGCTCAAAATGCCAGCCAGCAGGCCGCACAGGGCATAGGTGCCTGCAGTGGACGGGGTAAATCCCGAAGAAACGCTGACGATAAGACCTGCCGCCGCCCCGGTGGCAGCTCCGGCTCCCGCGCTGCATTTGAAGCTGAAAAACAGCACCAGCAGCACGCAAAAAATATTCTTCAGCGAAAATCCAAACAACTGCAGCGCTCCGAATCCTGAAACGGCCAGTGCCGCAGTGATGCCTGTACTGACTGCATCCTCGCCGTCAAGCACGGCTTTCCTGACCATACCGGAGATGACTGGTACGGAAAACCTGAATATGAAATAGAATACAAAAGATATGAATGAACAGAAAATCGATTTCAGAATATCATAAAGCAGAAATCCCCAAATGCCTGAGCGCACCAGATGTGGCACCAGTATAGAGATAAATACCGTGAATGCAGCCCTGGCATTGATTTTTGCGCCGGTGTCCTTCAGCGGGATCGATAAAAGACAGAATAGCAGCATGCATGCGGCGTTCATATATACAAGCCCGAAAGATCCAGGAAGCAGAGTTCCCAGTATTACAGCAGCAGATACCATGAGCCTCGGGACAGCTGCACTCCAGCAAGCAGCAAAAAATACTGCTCCCAGTGGGATCGCACCGGATATGCTGCTGCCTGAAATCAAAATTGTCGTAAGGAATAGCAGGATCTTGTTTCGTTGAAGGAATAGTTTATTGATGAGCTTTAGCAGATAGCTCGTTTTACTCATTTGTACAGCGGTCATCTTCATCTCTTGTCCCTCCCGTATCCCCGATTATAGCTGAGAGGAACAGGTTTTTATGTCATTTTGCGTTATGCCGCCATAAAAACTTTCTGACACGATCCTGCAAAAACCTATCGATTCAGTTTGCTTACATGCTTTGGCCCATCACGCCGGAGCGTGTCCGGCGTAAGTATGTATGCGTATTTGCTGAATTTTTGCAATTCAGGTCGATGGCTTCATCTTTTCTTCCCGCTGTCTTTCTGTTTTCTATCTTTTTCATTGCCCTTGTCGTTTTTAGCTTTGTTGTCCCTGCTGTCTTTCCCTGCATCCGATCCGTTGCGGCCCGGACCATTGGGGACATTGCTGTCCTTTTTCTTATTGCCGGTTATCTGCCGGAGCAGGTCTTCTCTGAGCCGTTCTCTTTCCTTTTTCAGTTCCTCGCTTTGCTTTTCAAGAGCTTTTTTTATGTCGTCCCAGCCAGGCTGGTTCTTTTTTGTACTGGCTGTCTCTTTGCTGTTATTTTTCTGTTTGTCGGCACCAATGCTCTTTCCGTTATTATTGCCGCCTTTCTTGTCATTGTTCCCAACTGCTCCCGGGCCGGTTTTGCTGTCCCTGCTTTTGTCCTCCTTCGGGGATCCGCCTTGTACGCCTCCCGGCTTGCTGTCGCCGTGCCTGCTGTTGTTGTCAGTGTTTTTGCCGATATTCCTGTTGTCGGCTTTTCCGGTGTTGGGGCCGGCTTTACTTTTATCTTTATCTTTATCCTTGTCTTTATCTTTATTTCTTACTGTGTCTCCAGCATCGTCCCTGGCGCTGTTCCTGTCTTTGCCTGGAGCACCGGGCTCCGGCTTTTCTTTCTTCGGTTCATCTGCCTTCTTCTCTCCGGGTCCCTGCATATGCTTGTTCTCGTCTTTATCCATGACCATTTTCAGCAGATCCTTCACAGCAGTATTCTTCATTTTTTCGAAATCGGCTTCTGAGAAACTGCGGGAAGCTTCTTCGATCAGCACCAGCTTACCAGGTGTGACACCGAGCTTATGAGCAGCTTGTCGCTGTTTTACACTGGTCTCGCCCACGAGTACCTTCGAGTCGACCCTGCCTTTGTCAAGCTCTCTGGCTGTCGTATCCTGTATTATCTTCTTCAGTGTGCCGGTTTTTTTGGCATTACTGCTCGACACGGTGAGCAAAACCGCATTGTTCAGTTTGCTGCCGCCGGCGGGCTGTTTCTCTGATTGTCCGGCTGTATTTTCTTCAGTCAGCTGAGATGGATCCGTTGTCCCTTCTGAGTCTTTCCTGTCGTTTTCTGCTTCACCCCCGCCACCCGCGGAATGGGTGTCTCCCTCTGACGGCTGTTCTTCATCCGGAGTCTGTACGGCTCCGGTCTGCGGATCATCAGCATCCCCGCTGAGATACCCCTGTTCGACGGCCCTGTTGAGCAGCAGCATTACTCCCTGGTCAAGCTTCTTATGCATCAGGTCCTGATTTTCGATGAGCCTGCGTTTGATAACATTTCGGGAGAATGAGAAAAAATTGCCCTTGGAACTGTCAAATGATCTGATGGCTTCAACGAATGCAATCATGGCGATGCTCAACTCATCATCGCTTCCGTAGTTTACAAATCTGCCGGTGACTTTTTCTGTGCATGACGCAATAAAAGGCTTGTATTCCTCCACAAACCTTCCCGTCTCTTCAGCGTCGTCGCGTATGCTTGATATTCTCGCATTTATAGCGTCAAACTGCATATGTACCCCATCCTGTCCTGACCGCCAGGATGCTGATGCTCCAGACTCCGGCTTCACGGTAGTGAAATACAGATCTGTGAACTCTCCCCGCGGTCCGGCAAAATTATAGCATAAAAACCTCTGCTATGGCGCTGATGTCACGATATAGTAATTTTGTTGTAATAAAAAACAGCAGACATTCTTCTTCTGCCGTTTTTTACTGATGTATCATTTGTCATTTATATTACTGCTCCATCTGCTTCCCAAGAAACCCCGCTGCAGACTGTGCCAGCTTTGCTTCGACTTCTCCCATCCTGGTGCCGGGTTCCGTGGACAATATCATCACCGCTCCGATCGGATCGCCTTCCGCGATGATGGGCGAAACTACCTGCGCCACGTACTTTCTTTCGTTTCCTTCGTCAGCCAGTATGGATATGCTCTTGTCCTCGGAAGACTTGACCACTAAAGTCGTCTTTTCTTCTATGATCTTTTCCACTTCTGCACTCAGTGACTTGTCAAGAAACTCTTTTTTGGATGCTCCTGAAACTGCAATGATCATGTCCCGGTCAGCTATACAGGTTATATGTCCGCTGGTCTTGTGTATCGATTCTGCATACTGAGCGGCGAAATCACCCAGTTCCCCAATAGGAGAGTATTTTTTCAGTATTACTTCTCCTTCTTTATCGGTGAATATCTCCAGAGGATCGCCTTCTCTTATCCTTAATGTCCGTCGAATCTCCTTAGGTATCACTACCCTGCCAAGATCATCAATTCTCCGCACGATACCGGTTGCCTTCAATGTCTTTACCTCCTTAACAGAATTGTTTCGCATTGCTTTTTTAGTATTCATTGTTTATTGGAGTTTTATACATATGAGGCGATTTGTGAAAAAACTCTGCAATGGCCTGCAGAAAAACAATGAGCTGCCATTTCTGGCAGCTCTCATATGCGCTGATATCGTTCGAATCTATTTTATTGAACTGTAAACAGAATTTTCGATCTTAAAATCTGCTTTGTCCACCAGCTCATTTATCCTCTGTTCAAAGATGTATTCAGAGCCGAATTCCACGTACTCTTTTGCACATCTCAGGCTTGCGGGTTCACCCTCGCCGTATTTTTCCTCAAGCTTGATTATATGATAGCCAAACTGTGTCCTGACAGGCTCTTCTGTGAACTGGCCCGGTTCAAGTGCAAATGCGGTTTCCTCGAACTCCTCGACCATCTTTCCCTTTCCAAAAAGATAGTCACCGCCCCACTGGCGCGATCCGTCCTCAGAATTCTCACTGGCCAGAGTTGCGAAATCCTCTCCGTCCTTAAGCCTTTCTATAAGTTCTTCTGCTTTTTTCAGTGCCGCATCCTCTTCTTCCTGTGAAGCATCTTCGCCCACGGTGATCAGGATGTGCTTCGCCCATACCGCTTCTTCTGTTCCATATCTGTATCTCGTATCCGCTTTGAACGCATCAGTGTTCTTTGCATAGTAGTCTTCGATATCTGCATCGGTTATCTTCTCTATTTCATCCATCTGGTACTTCCGTACCATCGATGCCTGTACCTGGATATCCTTCAGATCGTCTATGCCGAATCCGTACAGCTCCTTTACTGCCTTGTTGGCCTTGATCCTGTTCCCGCCGCCCATGGGCTGGATCACCTGTATTTCAAGGACACTGTCGATATTGGCTATCTCATCTTTCGTCAGCTTAATATTTGCTTCTTTTGCCTTCCTGTATTGGACCTTGATATTCTTCAGACCCTCCAGTGTCATTTTCTTTGCCACCTCGACGGGCTCTTCACCGCCGATCTTCGTTGCCCAGAATGTCTCTTCGGTGATGCTGGGATCCTGATACAGTGCACTTTCATACATGAACTGTTTCTGAAGGTCAAGATAGTACAGAAACTCTGCCTCTGTTATCTTCTCGCCGTCGACCGTTGCAACTATTTTCGGTGCCGCATTGAAATATATGACCAAGCCTATTGCAATGACCAGGATGATTGCCGCGGCGATCAGACCATATTTGGCAAATATCGGCATCCCCGTTTTTTCTTCGGTCAGTGTACCGCCGGTGCCCTTTTTTGTGTCGTTATTGTTCAAATTTATCTCTCCTCATAATACAATATCAAAAACACTCTTTCAGTTTACGAAAGATTGCAGTAATGTCAACTTACATTATAATAGATAATCAGCCTGTATCATAGCTTTTTAGGTCCTGTAACAAAATTTTAATATTGTCAGCCAGGCGTTCCCCGCTGACCTGAGGTTTTCTGTACACGAGATGCGGAGAGGCCCCCGCGCTGAACAGCAGCTGTCTCCTGTACTTCTCTGCAGCCTTTGCGATCACCTGGAAATTGATATTTTTGTTGTCCGAAAAACCGAAAATGACAGTATCTTTCTTTTCTGTCACGGAAAATATGCCGAGAGACCGGGCAAGTGCCTTGATATAAGCCACAGTGATCAGGTTTCTCACGGGAGCAGGTATATCACCGTACCTGTCGGTCAGTTCGTCCTCGATGTCGAGCACATCATTTTCATCATCTATCGAAGCTATTTTTTTGTACATCTCGATCTTTCTGCTTTCGACTCCTATATAGGAATCATCTATATATGCATCTATGTTCAAGTCAATGGCGACCTCTGTCTCCACCTTCCGCAGCGGCTCACCCCTGAGCTCCCTGACCGCCTCGTCCAGGAGCCGGCAGTACATGTCATAGCCGACAGATTCCATATGACCGTGCTGCTCAGGCCCCAGCAGATTACCTGCACCACGTATCTCCATATCTCGCATTGCTATCTTGAAGCCGGATCCCAGTTCTGTGAATTCCTTTATGGCCTGCAGCCTTTTTTCCGCCACTTCCGAAATGACCTTGTCTTTCTTATATGTTATGTAAGCATAGGCAAGCCTGTTGGAACGCCCCACTCTCCCCCTGAGCTGGTAAAGCTGGGCAAGTCCCATCTTGTCTGCATCTTCTACAATGATGGTGTTGACATTGGGCATGTCGAGCCCCGACTCGATAATCGTCGTGCATACCAGAATATCGAAGTCACCTTTTATGAAGCTCATCATAGTATCCTCGAGCTCTCTCTCGCTCATCTGTCCGTGCGCGACGACCACCCTTGCATCCGGAACCATCGCCTGCACCTCTGAGGCCTTGGCTTCTATTGTCCTGACCCTGTTGTACAGATAAAATACCTGTCCCTGTCTGGCCAGCTCCCTGATGATCGCATCCCTGATGACATCCCTGTTGTATTCCATTACATAGGTCTGGACCGGATACCGTTCCTCCGGAGGGTCTTCTATGACGCTTATGTCCCTTATCCCCGTCAGCGACATATGCAGTGTCCTTGGTATCGGCGTCGCCGTGAGGGTCAGCACGTCGACCTCAGGGGCCAGGTTTTTCAGGCGCTCCTTGTGGGAAACGCCGAACCTCTGCTCTTCATCGATGACCAGCAGTCCCAGATCCCTAAACTGGATATCTTTCTGGATAAGCCGGTGTGTACCGATCAGCACGTCTATCCTCCCGGCTTTCACATCTTTGAGTATCCGTTTCTGTTCAGTCCGGGACCTGAAGCGGCTCAGCATTTCAACGCTCACAGGGAAATCCTTGAACCTTTCGACAAAATTGTTGTAATGCTGCTGGGCCAGTACAGTGGTCGGAACCAGATAGGCCACCTGCTTTCCGTCCATAGCTGCCTTGAAAATGGCGCGGATGGCCACTTCGGTCTTTCCATATCCCACATCCCCGCAAAGCAGTCTGTCCATGACCTTACCGGATTCCATATCCTGCTTGATCTCTTCTATGCACCTTAACTGATCTTCTGTCTCCTCGTAAGGGAACTGCTCTTCAAACTGCTTCTGCCAGACAGTGTCCTTTGAAAACTCAAAGCCCTTCAGCGCCGACCTTTGAGCATACAGCTTTATAAGCTCTTCCGCCAGCTTTCTCAGCGATTCCTTCACCCTGGTCTTGGTCCTGAGCCAGTCCGAACCGCCGAGCTTGCTGACCCTGGGCTGTTTTCCTTCGGTTCCGATATATTTCTGGATCAGATCCATCTGATTTGTCGGGATATAAAGGAATGCGCCTTCCTGGTATCTGATCTTGAGATAATCCTTTTTGATGCCTTCTACCGTCAGCTTCTCCAAACCGATATACTGTCCTATCCCATGAGTCTGGTGGACCACATAATCACCCACCGATAATTCGGTGAAAATGCTGATGGGACGCCCTTTGTATTTGCTGGTGCTTTTTGCGGATTTTTTCCTGTCCCGGCCGAATATCTCGTCATCGCTTATCACAACAAACCCTATGCCCGGATATTCGAAGCCCTTGTGGAGACTGCCGCGGGTGATGATGACCTGACCGGGCAGAATGGCATCAGTAACGCGGTCCATATAGACGGCTTCGATCCCGTTATCTGACAGCGAATCCCTCAGCCGCTCACCACGCCCCCTGGTGCCTGAAAGCACAAGCACCCTGCTTTTGCTCCGCTTCCATTCAGAAAGGTTCTCTGTCAGTATATCCATGCTGCCCTGGAATGATCCGATCGTCCTGCAGGAGATGCTGTGTACACGAGATTTCTCCGGCACGATATTGTCAGCGGACACAGTATTCATATATACGGGCTTTCCAGCCGAAACGGCCGAATATATCGATTCATGGTCAAAATACATGCTGGTGCTCCGGGGAAGCAGACTGCCCTTTTCGATGAGTGCCTTGCATATCTCTTCATGCTCCAGCAGCAGGTTGTCAAGGCGCTGCTTCTGTCTTGCAGGCTCATCCATGAAAATCAGCGCTCCGTCCCCCACATAATCCAGCAGTGAATAAGGCTCATCAGCAATATAAGGTATATATCTGTCGATGCCGGGAAAATACCATGATTCCTCAAATCGTTCCATATCCGCTTCTATTTTGCGGATCAGATCAGGGGATTTCCTCCCGATTTTTTCAGCGTCGCTCCTTACAGTACTTATCACTTCAGACCTTTTGGCGTTGTCGAATATCATTTCCCGTGCAGGGATGATCCTGACGCTCTCAGCCCGCTCAATGGACCTTTGGGTATTTACATCGAACCATCTTACCGAATCGATCTCGTCGCCAAAAAACTCGATCCTGACGGCATTGTCCGCATCCACAGGGAATATATCGACTATGCCGCCTCTGACAGCGTACTGTCCTCTTTTTTCAACAAATTCCACCCTTTCGAATGCGGCAACTGTAAGTCTTCGGATCAACTCCTCCGGATCCAGGCGGCTGTTGATGTTTATAGTGATCACATGCTGCATCATTGCCTCTGGGTGCAGCATTTTATGAGAAACGGCTTCAATAGAAGTGACCACGAAACTGTAATCTCCCCGGCTTATCCTGTCGAGAACAGCCAATCTCCGATATATCGTGTCATAGCTCTTGGCTTCTACATCATAGAGCATGATTTCCTTAGCAGGAAAGAAGAGAACGTCATCGCCCATAAAGAAAGTAAAATCTTCAAACAGCCTTCTGGCCTGCATTTCATTGAACGCGACAAAAACACCCTTCATACCGCTATGACGGCAAAGGGCATACGAAACATGGGCCTTCTGCGACTCAGAAGGCCCTGTGATGCTTACAGGTCGTTTATAATCCCGGACATCAGCCAGTATCCGCCTGTACTCTTCCATTTCCAGAAGCGGTTCAATAAAGTTCAGCATAAAATCCCTGATCCTGCCTAAGTCTGTCTTTCTCCATTATATCTGTTCATAGCCGCTTCTATTCCGTCCGTAACTATCACCGCTGCTGCCTCTGCTGCCCTGCTGATGCAATCTGCCATCACATCCGCTTCATCACTGCTGAATTTACTCAGGACATAGTCAGCAAGATCCCATCCTTCAGGAGCCCGCCCAATGCCTATCCTGACCCGTGGGAAGCCGTCGGACTTCAGTTGGTATATAACCGATCTCATGCCATTATGCGTGCCTGAGCTGCCCTTCGGGCGTATCCTGAGTGTTCCGGCCGGCAGATCGGCATCGTCATATATAACTATCAGGTTCTCCACCGGAAGCTTATAATATTCCACAATGTCCCGTACGCTCTCTCCGCTGAGGTTCATGAATGTCTGCGGCTTGACGAGAAGTACCCTTTGCCCGTTTATCCTGCCGTCGCCGGTCAGCGCCCTGTGCCTGAGTCGGTTCACCTTTATACCATATTTTTGCGCGATCAGGTCTACGGCCATATATCCCACATTGTGTCTTGTGTCCTCATATTTCCTTCCCGGGTTCCCAAGACCGACGATGACAGCCAGTTTATCCAACACAGCACCCCCGGTATGCTTATTCCTTCTGAGTAAAGAGCGTACTGATGGAAATATCCCCATAAATCCTCTCAATGGCCTCTGCAAATATGGAAGCGATCGACAGCGATGTGATCTTATCCGTCGGCTTGTCATCGGGAAGCGGTATCGTATTGAGCATTACCAGTTCTCTGATAGGTGATTTTTCTATCCTTTCAAATGCCGGACCGGACAGCACTCCATGGGTACAGCAGGCATGAACCTCCTTTGCTCCCATTTCCATCAGTGCATCTGCCGCATTCACAACAGTACCTGCCGTATCGATAAGGTCATCGATGAGTATTACTCTTTTGTTCTTTATGTCACCGATGACATTCATTACTTCACTAACATTTGCCTTTGGCCTTCTCTTATCGATAATGGCTATCGGGATCTCCAGCCACTCGGCGAATTTTCTGGTGCGGGTCACGCTGCCCACATCCGGGGATACTGCCACCATATCTTCGTGATCAGGATATTTCTCCTGGAAATATTTCGCCAGTACCGGCACTCCCAGCAGATGATCCAGCGGTATGTCAAAGAATCCCTGGAGCTGCGGCGTGTGCAGGTCCATAGTCAATACCCTGTCCGCTCCGGCAGTGGTGATCAGGTTTGCAACGAGCTTGGCCGATATCGGGTCCCTGGCCCGCGCTTTCCTGTCCTGGCGGGCATAGCCGAAATACGGCATGACCGCTGTGATCCTGCCGGCTGAAGCTCTCCTCAGAGCGTCGATCATGACCAGAAGCTCAACCAGATTATCATTTACAGGCGGACAGGTGGACTGTATCACAAAAACATCTGAGCCTCTGACGACTTCGCCTATATTCACGCAGGTTTCACCATCGCTGAATTTCCCGACTGTTGCCAGACCCAACGGCAGACCGATCCTTTCAGCGATCTCCTTGGCCAGGGGTTTGTTGGAGTTCCCTGCGAAGATCTTGATATCCTTGCCGTGAAGATTCATAACCATACTCCTTTTTATATGAAAATAAAAATGATGTTTCCATCATTGTTTTCTCGTTGAAGCGCGTAATATTCTCTGCCCATGCGCGACATCCCTGAGCATGCGTGACACTTCTCATTCACCATGCCTTCTCCAGCCTTCTCGCCAATATCGATTCAATTCGTGCAAGCTGCTCCCTGTCATTTGCTCCCAGTACCTCATCACTGTCCTGTGCTTTGTACACGGTAACTGTAAGACCTTTTGAAAGCATTATTTCCAAAGTGTCCGTCAGATAGTACTCTCCCTGGTCATTGTCATTCTTTAACAACTGCAATGCATCCGCCAGTTCCCTCGCTGAAAAGATATACATTCCGGAATTTATTTCCTTTATTTTCTTCTCGGCAGGACTTGCATCCCGATGCTCAACAATCCTTTTAAAACTACCTCCGCTGTCTCTCACAATGCGGCCATATCCGGCAGGATCCTCCAGATCCGCGGAAATGACCACTGCATCGGCCTTTTCATTTTTGATGCACTCCATCGCTTTTTTTATCGTTCCTGAGGTAATCAGAGGTGTGTCTCCATAAAGTATCAGTATGTAGCCTTCATCCTGCATGTAGCTGCGGGCCTGCTGTACAGCATGTCCCGTCCCGAGGCGCTGCTCCTGCATCACATATTCAGCCCTGGCTCCCATATATTCTATCACCTGTTCTGCCCTGTGACCAACGATGAGGACGCATTTACCGACCCCTGCATCGCGTGCAGCCTGATATACCCATTCGATCATGGGCTTGCCGCAGACCTGGTGCAGCACCTTGGCTTTATCTGATTTCATCCTTTTTCCCTCGCCTGCCGCGAGGATAAGTGCAGTCACATTTTCCATACATGCGATTCCTTTCAGACCCGCATATATTATCACACTTTTATTATGTTATTTCAACTCGATAATTCCACAAAAATTCCACATAATAAAAAAGACACTTCTGTTCAAAGTGCCCCTTTTATCCAATTATTCTTCAGAAGTAGCTGTTGGTTCCTCAGCAGCAGCTGTTGTTGCAAAATATTTCTCCAGGATAGCTTTCTGAATTTTTTCTCGTGTGACAGCATTGATAGGATGCGCAATATCTTTGAATTCCCCGTCGGGGGTCTTTCTGCTGGGCATCGCTATGAACATCCCATTCTGGCTCTCAATAACTTTGATGTCGTGCACTACGAATTCATTATCAAAAGTTACTGATACGACCGCCTTCATCTTCCCCTCAACGTCGATTTTCCGGATGCGGACATCTGTGATTTCCATTTATGCTACCACCTTCCCAATATAATGTGTAAATTATATATTCTATATATTCTATACAAAATGATAATTTCCTTCTTATTTGCCCGCTATTTGTTTTTTTTGGCAACAATAGCGCTTGCCTGTCGTCACATGGCGGTCTGTGTCCACATCTGGGATTTGAGCCTTTTACCCGACCATGCGGCTGGGTCTGATATCCGTTATACCAGCGGCTTCGTCGACGCCATAAAGCGTCAGGAGCGAAAAATAATCGATGGGCAGTTTTCTGTCCGGCATGGCTGTTTCTATAAGCACACCAGCTCCGGTGACCTGGCAATCGAATTCTCTTGCCAGTTCCAGGATGCCTTTTGTCGTCCCGCCGCCTTTCATGAAGTCATCTATGAAAAGCAGATGCGAACCGCGCCTCAGTGACCGCATCGACAAAACCATGGTCTGTATCCTGTTTGATGAACCTGAAACATAATTGATGTTCACAGAAGCCCCGTCTGTGGCTTCGATGTTGCGGCGTGCTATCACAAGGGGCCTGCTGAGATATGCCGCCGTCATGAACGCCAGCGGTATTCCTTTTGTCTCGACAGTGATGACATAGTCGACAGCCTTGCCGTAGAAATGGCCGGCAAAAACCCTGCTGACCTCGGAAACTGTCGCAGGATCATAAATGGCGTCGAGCATATACAGATAGCCACCGGGCAGTATCCTTTCCTTTTTTGAAAGCTCCGCACTGAGCCTCTCAGCCAGTTTCAATGCTGCATCGCCCGATGCCAGCGGTATGTAGCGTACACCGCCTGAAGCGCCCGGTATCGTTTCGATGGTGCCTGCACCGGTTTTTTCCAGCGAGCTGCGTATGATATCGATATCCTCACTGACTGAAGATTTGGCACAATTGAGCATATCTGCAAAATAGCCCAGAGTGAAGACCTTTCCGGGCGATTCACACAGTATCCGCTGCAGCACGGATATCCTTTCGTTTCTGTTCAGCTTGTCCATATCATCACTCTCTTTCGGGAACTCTTGTATCCAGGGGACGGTCCTTCTCCGGTGGCCAGCAAACAATCCTTTACCGGCCACCGTGGAGATAATCCTTCTCCGGCCGCAGTGGGGGACGGTCCTTCTCCAGAAGTAGTCCCTGCGGTATCCTCTTTCTTCCTCAACTGCAGCAGGGGCAACCCTTCACATGGCGGTCAGCGAAACAATCCTTCTCCGGCCGCAGTGGGGGACGGTCCTTCTCCAGAAGTAGTCCTTGCAGCCTCTTTTTTTGCCGCAATCCAGGATCCTTGTTTGGGGACAGCTCCTGATCAGATGTTCTGAGAGGCATGCTCTCCCAGTCATCCCATGTCGACCCATACCACCCGTCATCACTGAGTTTTCCCATCTCAGGACATTTTGAAAACCCTTCTCTTTCACAGTTTATACCATTATATCACAGTTTTCTGCGTGTTCATAACAGACAGAATTTACTTCTCCAATGACCTGATTTTCAGAATAATGAGTTTTTTTGTACCGTTTTTGGATTTCTGGAACAAAAACGAAGTCAAAAGTAAGTTTTTATGGAGAATTGGTATACATAATTCGTCCTTTGGTTAAATTATGCGCCCAGAAGTCAAAAAATGGTACAACCACGTGCCCAGAAATCCAAAAACGGTACAGCAAGGCGCCGAAAAGTGGAAAATCCTAAGTACCACGCGCCCAGAAGTCCAAAAACGGTACAGCAAGAACTGAAAAGTTGATAATCAAGGAACCAACGAAATCAATTTTTACAAATCCACCGAAGATATAGGGTGGGAGTTGGTTTTAACAAAGTGAAATTGCTTTTGTAAATCATCTGAAAGGCATGAGGTGGCAGTTGCTTTTGCAAAGCAGTAGTAAGGCGGAAGATGCCAGTTACTCTTGCAAAGCAGAAGTAAGGCGTATGGTGGCAGCTACCTTTACAAAGCAACAGTAAGGCGGAAGGTAGCATTTACTCTTGCAAGTCAGCAGAAAGACATAAAGCGGAAGTTACTTTTACAAATCAGGGTAAGTACAGGGCGGTAGTTACACTTGCAAAGCAGAAGTTACTCTTGTAAGTCAGCAGTAAGGCGTAAGCCGGAAGTTGTTTTTGCAAAGAGGAAGTTGTATTTTTAATTGGCGGAAATAAAATTTTTCTGAAAAGAATAGAATAACACATGGGCATGATGTGCCATAAAAAAATCCCGGCATATTATATGAGATAGCTGTCAATGCTTAAGTATATCTATTTTACTTTTACGGGCATTTATTGTATCATTTATTTAGCAATAATCTTGGTCAGGAGTGTTATGTTTGAAAACAGACGGACTTTTAAGCTCTGGTAATATAAAGAGAGTACACCTGACAGGGATCGGCGGCATAAGCATGAGCGGGCTTGCCGAGATACTTGCATATCAAGGGTACATAGTCACGGGGTCGGATGAGAAATCCTCCCCCATTATTCAAAAGCTGGAAAGGTCAGGTATCAGGATAACCATAGGGCATTATGCCGAAAATGTGGCCGGAGCTGATCTTCTGGTATATACTGCTGCTGTCAGGCCTGACAATATAGAACTGGTAACTGCAGCCGTGGCCGGTATCCCATGCATGGACAGAGCCACTCTGCTGGGCGAGCTGATGAAGAAATATCCCATGAGTTTCGCGGTTTCCGGGACTCACGGCAAGACTACCACCACATCTATGATTTCGATGATTATGCTGGAGGAAGGCCTGGACCCGACGATCCACATAGGCGGTGAGCTTGCTGCCATAGGCGGGAGCACCAGGATAGGCAGCAGCGAATTCTTCATAGCCGAGGCCTGCGAATACTCAGGAAGCTTTCTCAAACTCCATCCCCATATAGCTGTCATCCTGAATATTGAATACGACCATGCCGATTATTTCAGGAATATAGATGATGTGAAAAATGCATTCCACAGCTTTGCAGAGCTTGTTCCCAAAGACGGTCATATCGTCGTCAACGGCGATGATGAAAAGGTTCTCGATATCCTCAGCGGTATTTCGTGCAATAAGACAACATTTGGGGTACGGGACAGCAGCAATACATGGAGCGCTTCAAATATAGAGTTCGATGACATGGGCTGTGCATCGTACACTTTGCTCCATATGGGCAAACCCGTCACTGAGATAAAGCTGAAGGTGCCGGGGATACACAATGTCAGCAACTCGCTTGCAGCAATCGCAGCATGCAGCCTGGCGGGCTGCAGCATTTCTTCGGCTGAAAAGGCACTGCTCAAATTCAGCGGCACATGCAGGAGATTTGAGATCAAAGGAATAAGTGACGGTGTAACGGTAGTGGACGACTATGCGCACCATCCCTCGGAGATAGCCGCCACATTGAAAGCAGCGGCCAGATATAATCATTCGCGTATTTGGTGTGTGTTCCAGCCCCACACTTATTCGAGGACAAAATGTCTGATGGATGAGTTCAGCAAATCATTCGACAATGCGGATTTTGTCATACTGACCGATATATATGCCGCACGCGAAGCAGATACAGGCGAGGTCAACTCGTCGATGCTCGCAGAAAAAATCACCCTCACAGGGAAAAATGCGGTCTATATCAAGGATTTCGACAACATCGTGGAACTCCTGGACAAAAATGTGATGTCCGGGGATCTGGTCATTACCATGGGCGCCGGAGATATATACAAGGTCGGGGACATGTTCCTCGAAGCCAGAAAAAAGCTGGCAGTTAGCTGATATAGTCATATGGGGTGCTCTTTATTACTATCGTACAGAAAAGACTTCCCGAGGCGGGAAGTCTTTCGTTATTTCCGGCTCGTTTATTTTCCGTACGTTGGTGAAAATTTGCCGTCATTGCCTGCAATTTACATCAGCCAAAACCGACATCATTCGCTGACCGATGTCATGGCAAAACGTATCTCGCCCTCGGCAGCTGTTTTATCATCCACAGTCGCCTTTACCTTCGCCTTGACGATACCCATCCTGGATGAGATTATCTCAGCTTCAAGGCGCAGGGTATCTCCCGGCAGCACCTGCTTCCTGAACTTCATCCCATCGATGCTGGCAAATACGCCCAACTTCGCATCTCCGTTTTCTCCATCAGCTCCTGCAGCTTCGGCATTGGCAGCGATCCCTGCTGTCTGGGCAAGCGCTTCAACTATCAGCACACCGGGCATGATGGGATATTCGGGGAAATGCCCCTGAAAAAACGGCTCATTGGCTGTCACATTTTTTATACCGACTGCTCTCTTCCCCGGGTCCAGTTCGATGATTTTGTCCACCAGCAAAAACGGATATCTGTGTGGGATTATTTTTCTGATTTCCTGATTTGTCAACATCTGAACACCTCATTCGATTTATTTTACTATATGATCCGGACTACCTGCTAAACCGAAAAAACGGCTTGACATGCAAGCGTCCGATACCGTCAAACAAGCGCTGACGACCCCTGCGAGCAATAAGCTGACAGGGGCAGCTGTCCTGTCCGTTTACTTCATCAGCTTCCGGCCTTTGCACCTTGTTTCCCGATATGCCCCTGCTCCAGTTCGCAACAGCCTTCTATCATCCCCGGCAGGATCCTGTCGATGAAATACCGGGCACTGACAAGGTCTGACTCAGCCAGATCCTGTACTATGGAATGGAATTTTTCAACGAACGGATGCAGATTATTCAGTCTCACTTCGTTGATGCATTCCACTATAGCATCTATATAATCGGCGCATTTGAGAATTTTCCCCTCGAGGGTGTTGTCCTTCCCGTCGAAAAGTATCTCTCTGTAAATGCTCTTATATGGCTCTTCCATGCTCGACAGCAGATTTTCCTCAACGAATTCCCGCTCAAGCATGTTGAGCATGTCCCTGAGCTGCGCATTTTTATGCTTGACGGTGCTTATGATGTCGCCCGTCATCGCTTCTACGACGTCGTGGTTCACCAGCTTCCTGAACAGCCTGTTCCAATCCACCTTGTTGCCGTTTTGCTCTTCGATCAGCGCAAGCATCTGCCCGATCTGGGATACGAAAAAAGAGTGCTCGCTGACAGTGGCCCTCTGATGCATAAAGTCTGTGGACCACCGGCCCATGTTGTTCAGCTTTCGTACAGTCATCAGGTATTTATGCAGTCCCATAACATCCTCCAGTCCAATAGCCCGATTTTACCCCACCCATTATGAGTCCTGCAGGCACAAAATCAGCAAATTTCATATGAAACGGAACCGATCCTGCAAACGATCCCGCCTGATAAATATCTTCGTCCGGCATGTATATTATTTAGCCCGGCATGTGTATTATTGTATATTCTATTATACCAGACCAAAGTCTGCAAACATAGTCGTACATCTTTATGAGATGCAGGGCAGTCATTGTGGTATAATCTTTATTGTATGTATGTGACCCCAATATAGCCAGGAGCGTGTTGCATGAGCACTTTAAGATATATAAAGGATTTGTTGCTCAGGAACAAATACAAATACATCGCAGGCGTGATTTTCCTGCTGTGTGTTGACATACTGCAGCTGATTATGCCAAAGATACTCGAAGCTGCCACAGATTTACTGGAAACAGGGACATTGACGCGGGATATGCTGGCATCTTTTGCTGTTGCATTGGTATTGGTCGCAGTAGGGATAGCACTATTCCGGTTTCTTTTCAGATATACGCTTTATGGTGTGTCGCGATCCATTGAACTTTCATTCAGAAACAGGCTTTATGCCCATCTCCAGAGGCTATCAGCCAATTTTTTCAACACGCACAAAACCGGAGACATCATGGCACATGTGACGAATGATATGAACAATGTCACTTTT
>Ga0208823_1000331_pt1 | contig 41189 bp, 45 predicted proteins | sample AD_UKC075_MetaG_FD_184440 | JGI IMG/M metagenome (GOLD analysis project Ga0208823, IMG submission 184440) | Active sludge microbial communities of municipal wastewater-treating anaerobic digesters from USA - AD_UKC075_MetaG (SPAdes) (version 2) | ecosystem: Engineered > Bioreactor > Anaerobic >...
GGCGGTAAAATTCCCTGGCTATGAGCTTGAGCACAATTACGATGCGGATGAGCTTTATGGCTCCGGAGGTGGAGCCGGCCGAAGCGCCCAGGAACTGAAGCACTATGAGCAAACCCCGGGCAAAGGACGGCCACTGGGCGAAGTCGGCGGTGGAAAAGCCGGTGGTGGTGATGACGGTAACCACCTGAAAATAACCGTGGCGCAGGGATTCCCGCCAGGAAGAATAGGCGCCGCTGAAGAACAGGTTCAGGGCCAGAATCAACCCCGCGCCGCCCAGAATAGCCAGGTAAAAGCGCAGTTCCCGGTCTTCCCTGATGAGATGCCAGCGCCGGTTGTACAAATAGTAATAGAGGGCAAAATTAACCCCCGCCGCGGCCGTAAACACAATGACGATAATCTCGATCCAGGCATTGTCGAAGGCGCCGATGCTGCCGTCCCGGGTGGAGAACCCGCCGGTGGCCACGGTGGCAAAGGCGTGGTTGACGGCGTCAAACCAGCCCATGCCGGCGCCGAGGAGGCACAACACCATCAGCGCCGTCAGCACGGCGTACAGCAGCCACAGCACCCTGGCAGTCTCCTTGATGCGGGGCAACAGCCTTTCCGCCGAGGGGCCGGGAACTTCGGCGCGGAATAGCTGCATTGCGCCCGCGCCCAGCCGGGGCAGGAAAGCCACCGACAGGACGATGATGCCCATTCCCCCCAGCCAGTGGGAGAGGCTGCGCCAAAAGAGAACGCCCATGGGCTTGTCTTCGACGCCGGCGAAGACGGTGGCGCCGGTGGTGGTAAAGCCGGAAACGGATTCAAACAGCGCATCCAGCGGCGAGGAGACGGCCCCGGAAAAATAAAAGGGAAAGGCGCCAAAAATGCCGGCGCCCAGCCAAATCAGGCCCGCCAGGATGTACCCGTCCCGCAGGCGCAGTTCTCCCCGCCCCGGCCTGAACAGGACGGTCAGGACGGCGCCGGAGGCGGCGGTGATGGTTGCGGACAGCAAGAAGGCCCCGCTGTCGGGTTGTTGGCAGGCCAGGGATATGGCCAGAGGCGCCGCCATGCATGCACCAAGGATTAATAAAAACTTACCGCATATGTTGAGATGGGTGTTGGAATACATGCTGCCACCTACCCCGAAAACAAGGTCGTCGCATGCTGGCTCAGCTCCGGCAGGCAGAAGAGGACTACCCGATCCCCGGGGTGTACGAAGTCACTGCCTCCGGGGATGATGGCCTTGTCATTCCGGACAATGGCGCCCACCAGTATGCCCCGGGGAAGTTTTATGTCTTTCAGGGTTTTGCCAGCCAGCGCCGATTTTTCGCCGACGTTGAGTTCGATGACTTCCCCCTGGTCTTCACCGAGGATCATCACCGATTCGATGCGCCCCTTGCGCACCAGCTTGAGGATGGCCCCGGCCGTCAAAAACCTGGGCCGAATTGCGGCGTCTATGTTCAGGGTGTCCACCAACGGGGCGTAATCGGGGCGGTTAATTTCCACAATGGTTTTTCCGGCCCCCAGTTTTTTGGCCAACAGCGCCGAAAGGATGTTGACTTCATCGTTGCCGGACACGGCGATAAATACGTCGGTGGATTCGATGTTTTCCTGGCGCAGGAAATTCAAATCGGTGCCGCTGCCGTGCAGGACCAGTGCTTCGGGAAAGAGGTCCGCCGCCTCCCTGCACTTTTCCAGGTCGGCGTCGATGAGCTTGACTTCACTGCCTTTGCTCCTGGTCAGCAGGCGCACCACGTGCCGGCCCACTTTGCCGGCGCCCATGACCATGATTTTTTCGGCACGCCGGGCTTCCTTGCCGCTCAACCGCTGGAAATCCGGTTGCTGGTCGGTCAAAGTCAGAAAGAAGGCGTGGTCGTTGAGTTTTAAGCTGTCGTCGCCCCGGGGGATGATGAGCTGATTGTCCCTGATGATGGCGGCGACGAGAATGTTTTCGCCCAGTTCCAGGTCCTTGAGCTTTACGTCCAGCAGAGGAGATTGGGGGCCCAGGCGCATGCCCAGCATCTGCACCTTGCCCCGGCAGAAAGTTTCCACTTCGGAAGCATATGCGCTTTTCACTGCCTTGACGATTTCCTGGGCGGCAACCTGTTCGGGATTAATGGTAATGTCGATGCCCAGCCGGTCGCTGGTCAGGCTCCTGTACTCGTTGCCGTAAGTACTGTGCCGGATGCGGGCGATGGTCCGCCTGGCGCCGCTGTTTTTGGCCAGGAGACAGGCCATAATGTTGATTTCATCCACCCGGGTTACCGCCACCACCAGGTCGGCAGATTGCACCCCCGCCTCTTCCAGGACCTCAATTCCGGCGCCGTTGCCGGCAATGGTCAGGACGTCCAGTTCTTCGAGGCGGGCCAGGGCGGCGGGGCTCTTGTCGATGACGGTGACGTCATGGTTTTCCCTGGCCAGCTTGGCCGCCAGTTCCGAACCCACTTCCCCGGCGCCAATAATTATTATGCGCAAAGAACTCACCTCTTCAGGTGTGTTTACCTTCACTATAACACATTTTCCAGTCCCAAAACAGGCATATCCCTGCTTTTGGGAGGCAAAATAGTGCAAAGACTGCGGCAAGCAATTCACATTTTAGTGCAAAGGGGTTATAATCAGGAGAGCAAGCAAGAAAGGGATGGTAGCATGAGCGACCCGCGCGGTCTTGCCACAGGACAAACACTGGAGTCGGAGATTGTCAGTCACGGCAAGCGTTACAAGCGGATACTGGTGAAAACCCATTTTATCAAGGAAGGGGAAGACGTCGGCCAGGTGGCGCTGCGCTACCTGGATGACATCTATCAGCCCGGAGATTACCTGATTGTCAGCGAAAAATGCGTGGCCACCAGCATCGGCCTTGCCATAGATACCAGCAAGATCAAACCGGGCTGGTGGGCGCGGAGGCTGTATAAATACGTCAAGCCCACCCAGTTCGGCCGCGGCATCGGCACCCCGGAAAAGATGCAGGTCGCCATTGAGCTGGCAGGGCTGTGGCGCATTTTGCTGGCTGCGGCGGTCAGCGCCGTCACCAAGCTGTTTGGGTTGCGGGGCTGGTTCTACCGCATAGCCGGGGACAAAGTGCGTTCCATCGACGGGCAGAGCGGCGGTCCCGGCTGGCCGTACTGGGAAAAAGTCATCCTGCCCCTGCCCGATCCCAATAAAGTTGCCCGGGACATTGCGGCCTCCTGCGGCTATCCCGTGGTGATAGCGGATATCAACGACATCGGCGGCAGGATTAAGGGCTGGTCCCACAAAGAATTGCGCCGCATTGATTTTGCCGACATTCTGCGGGACAATCCCATGGGGCAGGAACGCGCCCAGACTCCCATCGGGCTGGTGCGGCCGGTGTCCGGGTAATGCGCTTTGTGGTCAGCGCCTGCCTGCTGGGGCGCAACTGCAAATACAACGGCGGCAACAACTGCAACGCTGCAGTGCTTAAGTTTCTTGCGGATAAGGAATATATTCCCGTCTGCCCCGAGGTGGACGGCGGTTTGCCTGTACCCCGGCCGGCGGCGGAAATCCAGGGCGGCGACGGCCGGCGGGTGCTGGACGGCGGGGCGGCGGTGCTGACCCGCGCCGGCGCCGATGTCACCCGTCACTTTCGCGCCGGGGCGGCTGCGGCTGTCCGGGCTGCCCGGGATTTTGGCGCCGCGGCTGCTGTGCTCAAGGAACGCAGCCCCAGTTGCGGCGTGCGCTCCATTTACAGCGGTGATTTTTCCGGCGCCGTGCAAGCCGGTTGCGGGGTGGCCGCTGCGGCCCTGGCCGGGGCCGGGTTGCTGCTTTTCAGCGAAGAATCCTTACCGGAGGAGGGGCTGTGTGTGGATTACGAACTCATTACCGGGAAAATAGTATACTGGCTACGGGAAAAGGTCACCGCCGCCGGGGCCAGGGGTTGTGTGCTGGGCCTGAGCGGCGGCGTCGATTCGGCGGTGGTTGCGGCTTTGGCGCAAAGGGCCTTTCCCGACGATACCCTGGCGGTGATACTGCCGGTCCAGAGCAGCGCCGAGGACGTGGAGGACGCGTGGCTGGTGGCCAAAACCCTGGGGCTCAAATGCGTCGAGATCAATTTGGATGCCGCTTACTCCGCTCTGCTGGCGGCAGTGGAGAAGAAGGCGCCGGCAGCCGACGACCTGGCCGCGGCCAACGTCAAGCCCCGGTTGCGCATGACGGTGCTGTACTACCTGGCGGCTAAACACAATTACCTGGTAACGGGTACCAGCAATAAATCGGAACTGGTAACGGGGTTTTTCACCAAGTACGGCGACGGCGGGGTGGACCTGGAGCCCATCGGCGAGCTGGTCAAAACCCAGGTGTACCAGCTGGCCCGGCACCTGGGAATCCCCGACAAGATCATCGCCAAAGTGCCGACGGCCGGCCTGTGGCCCGGCCAGAGCGACGAGCAGGAACTGGGCTTTACTTACCGCCAGCTGGACGAGTACATTCTGTCCGGGACCACCGATGCCGCGGCGGAAGATAAAATTCAGGCCGCCATTGCCCGGGCCAGACACAAGCTGGAAATGCCCCCTGTCTGCCCCTTGTAACAAAACTGTGATGTTATTTTTATGTTATCTTAACCAAAAGGAGCGGGGAGTTGTCTATAATAAAGTGGACCATAGCTTCTCAAGTTAACCCCCTCTTCTTTTAATACGCGGCGACGCGTATTTTTTTTGCCCGCAGGGGGCGGGTATGCTAAAATAATCTGTGCAGATACGGAAGAAAAAGGAGAGGGTTTTATGGCCGGCCATTCCAAATGGGCGAATATCAAACACAAGAAGGCCCGCCAGGATGCAAACCGGGGCAAGATCTTCACCAAAATTGCCAGGGAAATTATTGTGGCCGTCCGTCAGGGCGGCAGCACCGATCCCAGTGCCAACGTGCGCCTGCGCATGGCCTTGGCCAAGGCCCGGGCCGCCAACATGCCCAATGACAACATCAACCGCGCCATAAGCCGGGCAGCGGGCAGCGCCGATAGCGACAATCTGGAAGAGATTACCTATGAAGGCTACGGACCCGGCGGTGTCGCCATTATGCTGGACATTCTCACTGACAACCGCAACCGCACTGCTTCGGAGATTCGCTATATCTTCTCGCGCAAGGGCGGCAGCCTCGGCGAAACCGGTTGTGTGGCATGGATGTTCAAGCGCATGGGCCAGATTTTTGTGGCCAAGGAAAACAGCGCCCTCGACGAAGAAGAGCTGATGTTGGTTGCGCTGGAAGCAGGGGCCGAGGATGTCCGGGATGTGGAGCAGGGCTGGGAGATTATCACCGCCCCCGAGCATTTCGAGCCGGTGCGGGAGGCCCTGGAGGCCCGGGGCGTGGAAATGGTATCGGCGGAGATTACCATGCTTCCCGACACCACCGTCGACGGTCCCCCGGAAGTGATGGAGCTGATTGAGGCTTTGGAAGAACACGACGATGTCCAGAATGTTTACACCAACTGGAACATGGCGGGAACAGACTAAATTTGCATAGTTTCAGCGCCCCCGAGGGAAAATACCCGGGGGTGATTGTTGTGCCGGCGCCCAAAGCAAGAATCCTGGCTGTTGTCGGTCTGGCCGCAATGCTGACGGCGGCGGCGCTGGGCGCAGAGCGTTTCGGCGCTGTGCGTTCGGGGGCGGCGCTGCAGACTTCAGCAGAAGTGCTCGTTTTGCAATGGTGCAGCCAGTGCCAGCGGCGCATGTATCCCGTGGCCCCGGCAGTCATCGAGCAATGGGCGGGAAAAACACGGGAGGAGTTAAGCGCCCTGCTGGCCAGGGACTATCCCCAGGCCGCCATTCTTTCCTTTGCGCCTGACCAGGCGGTGGTGCAGTTCCCGCCCGCCCTGTGTGCCCAATGCTCGCCGCTGAGGTGGCCGGAGCGGGGTTACATCGGCCTCACAGCAGACAACAATATAGCCGTTTACGATGCAGATGGCGTCATGATTGCGGTGTACGGGGTTGCCCCCGGCTCCTTTCTCCATCGCCTGGCGGAAGGGATTCCCTTCAGCAGCCCCGAAGAATGCGAAAACCTGCTCATCGATATCACCAGTTGACCCGGCAAGCCGGGTTTTTTGTTGGCCCAGGCAGGTAAGCCACGGCCCTGTGTCGAACATATGTTGCTGGGAGGGATTGGCATGAGGATTTTGGGGATTGACCCCGGCCTGGCCACCTTGGGATATGCTATAATAGATAAACAGGGAAATACTTTCCGTGCGCTGGCGTACGGTTGCTTTCGCACCGAAGCGGGGTTGCCGGTGGAGCAGAGACTGCTCAGCCTGTACAGGGATACCGACCGGCTGATAAAAGAGTGGCAACCCCGGGTAATGGCGGTGGAGCAGCTTTTTTTCAATCGCAACGTCACCAATGCGTTTTTGGTTGGACAGGCCCGCGGCGTCTGCCTGCTGGCGGCGGCGCAAAACGGCTGTCCCGTTGCCGAGTACACGCCGCTGCAGGTCAAACAGGCGGTGGTGGGCAACGGCCGGGCGGCCAAACAGCAGGTGGGGGCCATGGTCAGAGTGTTGCTCAACCTTGCGGAAATACCCAGGCCCGACGATGCGGCCGATGCTTTGGCTGTGGCCCTTTGCCACGGCAACACGCCGCCGGGCTTTGCGCTGAGACGGGGGTGAGGCGGGGTGTTGGCATACATAGAAGGAAAAGTGGTCGACAGCGGCGACGATTATGTGGTCGTGGCCGTTGGCGGCCTGGGCTTCAGGGTGTTTGTTCCCCCGTCCCAGGCGGGGGAAATCGGCGTCGGGGTCCAGGTTAAGTTGCATATTCACATGGCGGTGCGGGAAGACAGTATCGCCCTCTTTGGGTTGCAAACCGAGGAGGAACTGGCGGTTTTTCGCCAGCTCATCTCGGTGACTGGTGTCGGCCCCCGCCTGGCCCTGGCCATACTCTCGACGTGGCGCCCCGACCAGTTGCGGGAAATCCTGGCGCGGGAAGACGTTCCCTCCCTTACTTCGGTTCCCGGCGTGGGGCGCAAGACCGCCCAGCGCCTGCTTCTGGAGCTCAAAGACAAAATTCAGGTTCCGGCAGCGGCCGGCGACCCGGCCCCCGGTTTTCTGGCCGAAGCCGAAGCTGCCCTGCTTGCCCTGGGCTTTCGCTCTGCTGAAGCCAGGCCGGTGTTGCGGGCGCTGAGCAGGGAATACACCAGCACCGAGACCCTGGTCAGGGCGGCCCTGGCCAGGCTGGCTGGAGGTGAAAAGTAATGGCAAACACCAGAATGGTAACCCCGCACAACACCGAACTCGACCGGGGCGAATCGGGCCTGCGGCCCACCCGCCTGGAGGATTACATAGGCCAGGACGCCGTCAAGGCCAACCTGGCGGTATTCATTGAGGCAGCCCGGCGCCGGGGAGAGCCATTGGACCACGTGCTGCTGTCCGGGCCGCCCGGCCTGGGCAAGACCACCCTGGCCACCATCATCGCCAGGGAAATGGGCAGCAGCATCCACATTACCTCGGGTCCTGCCATTGAACGGCCCGGCGACCTGGCGGGCATCCTCACCAATCTGCAACCCGGGGACGTCCTGTTCATCGACGAAATTCACCGCCTCAGCCGTGCCGTGGAAGAAGTCCTCTATCCGGGTATGGAGGATTTTTGTTTGGATATAGTATTGGACAAAGGGCCTGCGGCCAGGTCAATCCGCCTGCCCTTAAATCCCTTTACCCTGGTGGGCGCCACCACCCGCGTCGGGGCAGTCACCGCGCCGCTGCGGGACAGGTTTGGCGTCATCAACCGCCTGGAATTCTATACCCCGGAACAGCTCAAGCAGATCATAACTCGTTCCGCCGCCATCCTGGGCATTGCCATCGACGAGCCGGGCGCCATGGAGATAGCCAGGCGCTCCCGGGGCACGCCCCGGATTGCCAACCGCTTGTTGCGCAGGATCAGGGATTTCGCTGAAATTGAAGGCCAGGGCAAAATCGACCTGGCTGTAGCCCGGCATGCTCTGAACAGGCTGGAAGTGGATTGTATCGGTCTGGACAGTTCCGACCGCCGGTTGCTGGCGACGATAGTGGAAAAGTTCGGGGGCGGTCCGGTGGGGGTCGACACCCTGGCTGCCGCCATCAGCGAAGAGGTGACGACCATCGAAGATGTTTACGAACCCTACCTGCTGCAACTGGGCTTTATCAAGAGAACGCCCCGGGGGCGGGTTGTGACGCCGGCTGCATACAAACACCTGGGCATCGGAGTGCACCAGGGAGACTTGTGGGAGGCAGAGAACTGTGAGTGATTTGGGCAAATGGCTGATTATCGCGGGTATCGTCTTAATTGTCATCGGCCTGGCGGTGAGCACCGACTGGCTGCCCCTGGGCCGCCTGCCCGGCGATATCGTCTGGCGCCGGGGCAATGTCACCGTTTTTTTGCCCCTGGGGACCATGGTGCTGTTGAGCGTCCTGCTTTCCATCATCATGGCCATAATTGGCCGGCGTTAACCCCCGCTTTTTTTGCCCCTGCGGCGAATATAATTAAGGAGGGGTAGGAATGACTGCAGACAGAACGGAATACCAGACTACCCTCCAGGCAATCCGTTCCGGAGATGATGAGGCCAGGCAGGTCCTGCTGGATCAATATACCCCGCTGGTTATAAAAATTGCGGCCGGGCTTACGGGCCGGTACATAGAGCGGGGGAGAGACGAAGAGATCAGCATCGGCCTCATGGCCCTCAATGAAGCCATAGACAAGTACGACCCCTCCCGGGGCGCCAGCTTCGCCAGTTTTGCCAACCTGGTGATCAGCAACAGGTTGCGGGATTACCTGCGCCGGCGCAAGTGTCAAGAACTGCCTGCCAGCGCCGTCGCTCAGCAACTGCTGCCCCTGGATTCGCGCAGGGCCTGGCTGGAATACCGGGAACGGGAAGTCCAGGAAAACAGGCGCTGCGAAGTCCAGCAGTATATCCAACAGCTGGCGGCATACAACCTGGATCTCAAAGCTCTGGCCGCGGCGACTCCCAAGCACCGCCAGGCGCGCCTGCGGGCCATGCAGGCGGCCAGGCTGCTGGCAGACAACCCCGCATTGCGCAAGCACGTTGAGACCAGGAAGGAACTGCCCCTCAAAGAGCTGGAGACCATGCTCAGCGTCAGCCGCAAGACTTTGGAAAGGCAGCGCAAATATATCATCGGCCTGTTTATCATCTTAACCGGAGATTACCAATACCTGTCCGAATACCTGCCAGGGGAGGCTGGTGCCGAATGAAAAAGGGCGCCCTGGTTCTGGAACTGAATAAAAGCCATGTCACCCTTCTCACCGACGACGGGATGTTTGTGCGCCTGCCGGCGCGGCGCCTGCCCCAGGCGCGCTACGTCGGGCAACACGTCCTGCTTGACCAGGTGCGGTCTCCCAGGTACGGGCGTTGGCTGCCCGCCGCTGCTGCCTGTCTCGCCCTCCTCTTGCTGATTCCCCTGTTCCGGCCCGCTCCCGTCCGGGCCTGGGTAACCCTGGACGGTTCTTCCAGCCTGGAACTGCTGGTCAATGACAGGCTGGAAATCCTGGAGTTGCGCCCGCTCAACGACGGAGGCAAGAGGTTCCTGGAGTCCTGGCAAGGCGGTGCCGGTTTTGAAACGCTGGTGCAAAACTACCTGGTCTGGGCGCGCCAACACGGCGATGCTGCAGTGCTGGTTACTTCCACTGCCGACACCAGCGAAATTTCCAAAGTTATTGAGCAGCAGGCGCCGGGAGTGGACGTCCTGGTAATGTCGGTGGATCCCAAGGCCAGGGAGGCCGCCAACAAGCTGGGCGTCAGCGCCGGCCGGGCCCTGTTTATTGCCGGCGCCGGCCATCAGGGCATCAACATTTCCCTGGAGCAAATTAAGGAAACCAATCCCTTTACTGCGCTGATTACCGCCGGCGCCGATGTGGAACAGGTGTTGTCCAATGCCTTTGCCCCCGGCAGCCAGGCTGAAAAGATAAAGGGAATTCCCCTTCCCGAACCTGAACCCAAACCGGGAGACGAGGCCTCCGGTCGTGGTCCGGCCACCAGGCAGCCTCACGCCAAAGAAGCGCAGCGGCCCGCGGAAAAGGCGGGCAAGGGCGACAATCCTCCCGCGGCACGGGAGGCGAGCAACCCGGCCAATGGCAGCAACGGCCCGCCGGGCTTGGCCAAGAAAGGCCGCGTACTGCCGGAGATAAGCCGGGGCAATTACGGCAACGACAAACTCCTTCCCCCCGGTCAGGCCAAGAAGCTCGAGACCCCGGCGCGGCAAAGCGCTGCCGGCAAAGACAAAGCGTTGCCGCCGGGTCAGGCCAAGAAACAGGGTTTGTCCCGGGAGGCGCACAAGGACAAAGGAGGCAAGGGCAAGGCCCTGCCGCCGGGTCTGGCCAAAAAGGGCGCAGCGTCCGGCAACAAGGGCAACGTCCTGCCGCCGGGCCTGGCCAAAAAGGTGCAGCGCTGAAGGCTATGTTCATGGATCGCATATGCAAAACCCCGCACTGCGGGGTTTAATCCTTTGGTTGACTGGCGCCAGGCAGGAAAGGTATACTACACTATAATGCCGGGACTTACCAGTAGGCGGGTGCATAGTAATGAAAGTCAGCGATTTTGATTTCCAGTTGCCGGAGGACCTCATCGCCCAGCAACCCTGCCAAAAAAGGGACTGCTCGCGCTTGCTGATCCTGTCACGGCGAACCGGAACCATTGAACACAAGTATTTTTACCACTTGCCGGAGTTGCTGCGGGCGGGAGACCTCCTGGTGCTCAACGATACCAAGGTCCTGCCGGCCCGGCTCTTTGCCGCCAAGGACAGCGGCGGCCGCCTGGAACTGCTCCTCCTCACCCCCGGTGCCGAGGAAACCTGGCATTGCCTGGTCAAGCCGGCCAGGCGGGCCCGGGTGGGGACCCGCCTGACTTTTGCCGGCGGTTTGCAGGGGGAAATCGTCGCCGCAGGCGAGCAAGGGCAGCGCACCGTTCGCTTTTCCCTTGCCGGCGCCGAGTTGCAGAAGAAAATTGAAGAAATCGGCCAGTTGCCTTTGCCGCCATACATCCGCCGGCCCCTGGCGGAACCCGACCGCTATCAGACGGTATACGCTGCCCGGCCGGGTGCCGTGGCTGCTCCCACTGCCGGTCTGCATTTTACCGATCAGGTCTTTGCCCGCCTTAAAGCCAGGGGCATCGACCGGGTCTTTCTGACTTTGCACGTCGGCCTGGGCACTTTTCGCCCCGTAACGGCGGAGACGGTCGAGGAACACAGGATGCACAGCGAATACTACCAAATTGATGCCCAGGCCGCCGCCGCCGTCAACCGGGCACGGGCGGAAGGGCGCCGGGTTGTGGCGGTGGGGACCACTGCGGTGCGGGTCCTGGAAACGGCGGCCGGGGACGACGGCCTTGTCCGGCCCGGCAGCGGCTGGACCGATATCTTTATCTATCCCGGGTATAGCTTTAAGGCTGTGGACGCCCTGCTCACCAATTTTCACCTGCCCCGTTCCACCCTGCTTATGCTGGTGTCGGCTTTTGCCGGCCGGGAGCTGGTTTTGCAGGCTTATCAAGAGGCGATAGCCCGGAAGTACCGGTTTTTCAGTTTCGGCGACGCCATGCTCATTGTCTGACGGAGGTTTGGCCATGGCTATTTCCTTTACGGTGGTGGCCCAATGCCCGGTAACCAAAGCCCGGGCGGGAGTGCTCACCACTCCTCACGGTCAAATAAATACCCCGGTTTTTATGCCCGTCGGCACCCTGGGCACCGTCAAGGCCATGACGCCGGAGGAGCTGGCGGAGATCAACGCCCAGATTGTGCTGGCCAATACATACCACCTGTACTTGCGGCCGGGCCATGAGCTGGTGGCCGAGGCGGGGGGGCTGCACAGGTTCATGAACTGGCAGCGCCCCATCCTCACCGACAGCGGCGGGTTCCAGGTTTTCAGCCTGGGGGACATGACCAAAATCGACGCCGACGGGGTGGTGTTCCGTTCCCACCTGGACGGTTCCAGCCATTACTTTACCCCCGAAAAGGTCATGGAGATTGAGGCCGCCCTGGGGGCGGATATTATCATGGCCTTTGACCAGTGTCCGCCCTGGCCCAGTTCCCGCGAGTTTGTGGAGCAGGCGGTGGAGCGCACCACCCGCTGGGCCCGGCGCTGCAAAGAAGCGCAATTAAATCCCAGCCGCCAGGCATTATTTGGTATAATGCAGGGTGGGAGTTTCCCCGACCTCAGGCGCAGGAGCGCCGAAGCGCTGGTGGAAATGGATTTTCCCGGCTACGCCATTGGCGGTCTCAGCGTCGGCGAGCCCAAAGAAGTGATGTACGCGGTGCTTTCCCAGTGCGTGGATTTCTTGCCCGCCGACAAACCCCGTTACCTCATGGGAGTGGGCTCGGAGGACTACTTGCTGACGGGAGTCTGGTTTGGCGTGGACATGTTCGACTGCGTCCTCCCCACCCGCATTGCCCGCAACGGGACGGCCATGACCTCCCAGGGCAGGGTGACGGTGCGCAACAGCGCCTATGCCCGGGATTTCGGGCCGCTGGATCCCAACTGCTCATGTTCTGTGTGCGCCAATTATTCCCGCGCCTATATCCGGCACATGGTGAAAAGCAATGAAATATTAGGACACCGGCTGCTGACCTATCATAATCTGTACTACCTCCTCAAGCTTATGGAGGGCGCCAGGCAGGCGATTATCGAGGGCAATTTTGTCCAATACTATCGCCGACATCTTCCGCTGGAAGAAGTTGATAAATATTTTAACAGGGAGGAGTGAATTCAGTGACCGACATTCTTGCGCAATACGGCACGCTGATCTACCTGCTGGTGATTGTCGCCTTTTTCTACCTCTTTCTCATCAGGCCCCAGCAAAAGCAGCATAAGCAGCGCCTGGCCATGCTGAACAACCTCAAGAAGGGCGACAAAATCGTCAATCACGGCGGCGTCATCGGCACCATCGTCGACGTCAGGGACGACAAGATTACTGTCCGCATTGCCGACAAGGTAGAAGTCAACATGCTCAAGGAAGGCGTAGCCAAAGTCTTAGGCAAATAGGGCCCAACAGGCCCTTTTTGTTATATTTCAATCCTCCCGGTAATAAATTGTGATAGCAGAGAATAAGGGAGGGGTTTTGGTGGCCAGGCGCAAGCGGAAACAGGCGGAACCCGTCGATGCAGCTCCCTGGGCGCATCTGCGCGGATTGGGCATGGCAATGTTGCTGACAGCTGTCTTTTTGGTGGCGATTACTGTATTGGTGTCCATTACGCCTTTGACCGAGGCCGCCGCCCGGTGGCTTATGGCCGGCTGTTGCGCCGTTGCCCTGTTTGTCGGCAGTTCCCATACCGGCAAACGCCTGGGGCGCAGCGGTTGGCTCAACGGTGCGGTGACGGGCTTGGTTTATGTGGCGCTTTTGCTCCTTTTGGCGGTGCTGCTGGACCTGGGCCTGACAGCCGGCAGCCTGATTACCCTGGCGATGGGCTTTGCCGTGGGCGCCGCCGGCGGAGTGGCGGGCGTAAACCGGCGCTGAAAACAATGCAATAAAAAGGTATGTATGCCTGCCTGAGTCGGTGAAAAACTAAGACTGCAGGCTTTTTTTGCCTGCGGGGGAGGTGAATTTGTTGGCAAGACGCCGTAAGCTGTTGGCTCCCGAAGCCGAACAGGTTATGGACCAGTTCAAGCATGAAGTAGCAGCTGAACTGGGGCTTGCCGACAAAATTGCCCGGCGCGGGTGGGGCGAGATGACCACCCGCGAGTGCGGCATGGTCGGCGGCACCATGGTCAAAAAAATGATTGCCATGATGCAGGACCGGTTGGGCCGCTGACAACAAGGGGCTGTCGCCCGGTGGCGACAGCCCCTTGTCTTGGCCGAAGAAGGCGCTGTATGCGCCCCTTCAATCATCTCGGTTCGGGGGATTACAGCACCAGCCCGTAGAGAACAACCCCTGCCAAACCTGCTCCCAGGATGATGACTATGGGGCTGAGTTTGGTGGTAATGGCAAGGGTGAGGGCGGCGACGGCAATGGCCAGGTCGGCAAAATTGGTGATGGCCGGTTTAATAAGGCCGAATACGGCGGCGGCAATCATGGCCGCCACGCCGACGCCGACGCCCTTGAGAGCGATGCTGTACTTGCTGGCTTTGAGCCTGGCCAGCAGGTGGGAGAAAATGACCATGATGATTATGGACGGGGCGACGACACCGAAGGTGGCCGCGGCGGCGCCCAGGATGCCCCCGTGCTGGTAGCCTATGAAAGTTGCTGAATTGATGGCAATGGGACCGGGAGTCATCTCGGCGATGGCCACGATGTCGAGGAATTGGGCCTGGGTCAGCCAGCCCTGGGCGACAATTTCCTTTTCCATCAGTGGAATCATGGCGTAACCGCCGCCAAAGGTGAGGGCGCCGATTTTGAAAAAGGTGATAAACAGCTCAAGCATTATTCTCCCTCCTCCGCCGCCTGCCTGTGCGAGGCGGTCCACAATACGGTGGCCATGCCGCTGCTCAGAATAATCCAGACGGGGTGGAGGCCGGGTACGAGAATGATAATGGCCAGGGCCGCAAAAAACAAAGCCAGGTAAAAGCGGCCGGTGATGAGTTTACGTCCCATTTTCCATGCCACATGGGCTATGAGGGCGACTACGGCTGGGCGCACACCGGCGAAAAAGTGGATGGCCGGTTGCCAGCCCAGGAAATTTTGAAAGAAAATGGCTATGCCCAGAATAATGATAAACGAGGGCAGCACCACGCCCAGGGCGCCCGCCGCAACCCCGGGCAGGCCCGCCATGCGTTTGCCGATGAGAATTGCCGTATTTACGGCGATTGCCCCCGGCGCCGACTGGGTGACGGCAATGGTTTCCAAGAATTCCTGCTCATCCAGCCAGCCCAGGCGGTCCACCAGGTCCCGCTGCATTACCGGCAACATGGCGTATCCGCCGCCGATGGTAAAGGCTCCGATCTTGAAAAAACTGGTGAATATTTGCCATAACACCTGCAACGCTTTTTGCCTCCTCTCAACTCCACCCATTATACCACAATGGCGGGGCTGTGTTTATATTGTCACCCCGGGGCAAACGTGGTAAGATAATCTATATTTGAAGGAGGTCTGGATCATGAAGCATGTGCTGACCATTTACAGCGGACAGAAAAATACCGCAACCGCTGCTTGCGGCCAGTGCGCCACCTCTTGCCAGTCTGCCTGCAAGACATCCTGCACCGTCGGCAACCAGGTGTGTGTCAACAAAGGATGACCGATACCGGCAAGTACCATTTTTTCCGGTACGGCGGGCTCAACATCCTTCTGGATGTGCCCACCGGCGCCGTACACCTCCTGGATGACACGGCTGCCAAGGTGCTGCCCGCATTTGTGCAGGACAGGGACAGGGATAGCCTGGCGGAGCTGGTGCCGGCGCAGGAGTTGCCGGCGGCCCAGAGGGCCTGGGACCAGCTCCAGGATTTGGTGGACAGGGGCCTGTTTTTGGGGCCGGAACCCGTCTTTGCCCGGCGCCCCGGCGGCGGAGAACTGAAGGCCATGTGCCTGCACGTAGCCCATGACTGCGATTTGCGCTGCCGGTACTGCTTTGCCTCTGCCGGCAGTTTTGGTGGGAGCCGTTCTCTCATGGATGCAGAAACTGCCCGGGCAGCGGTGGACTTCCTCTTGTCATCCGCCGCCGCGGTATATGAACTGGATTTCTTCGGCGGCGAACCCCTCCTCAACCTGGATGTGGTTGAGGCCACGGCGGCTTATGCCCGGGAACGCGCGGCTGCCCTGGGCAAGAGAATCAACCTCACCCTGACCACCAATGCCTATTCCCTGGCTGAGGACGCCCGCAGGCGCCTGCTGGACCTGGACCTGGACATCGTCCTCAGTCATGACGGCCGGGAAGCAGTGCACAATGCGATGCGCCCGACCGCCGGCGGCGGGGAGAGCTACAGTCAGGTGACCCGGAACATACTGGCCATGGCGCCGCTGCTGGAGGAGAGATACTATGTGCGCGGGACCTATACCGCCCACAACCTGGATTTTGTCGAGGACATTCGCCACTGGCTGGACCTGGGCCTCAAGCGTTTGTCCATGGAACCGGTGGTGGCCCCTCCTTGGGCAGCCATGGCCTTAAAGGAAGAGGATCTGCCCCGCCTGCGCAGCCAGTACTGGCAGCTGGCCGAGCTGTGCCTGCAACAGCCCTTTACCTTCTTTCACTTCATAATTGACTGGGAACGGGGCCAGTGCGGCGCCCGCCGGGCTGCCGGGTGCGGCGCGGGAGTGGAATACGTTGCGGTGGCGCCCGGGGGAGACATCTATCCCTGTCACCAGTTTGTCGGCCAGCGGCGCTGGCGGATGGGTACCGTCTTTGTTGGCATAACGGAACCGGCCCTGCGGGAAGAGTTTCTGCATGTGGGCATTGCCGACAAAAGCCGGTGCCGGCAGTGCTGGGCCCGCTACCACTGCGGCGGCGGCTGCCATGCCAACGCCTGGTGGGCCAATTCCGATCTCAGGCAACCCTATGCGCTGGGATGTGAATTGCTGAAAATCCGCACCGAGGCGGCTTTATACGTCAAGGTCAGGCAGGCCTTGAATCAATACAGTTGTGAGGGAGATGTACATGGCCAAGCATAATTCCCGCAAGCGCCGGGATAATATGGAATCGGTGAAAATCATAGCCCTGGTAGTCTTCATCCTCATCGGTCTGGGCGTCATTGCAGGCTCCATCTGGTATTACCTGTCCTTCAAGCCCCGGGCCGCTGCGGACATCTCTGCAGTTGCCAAAAGCTTTACTCTGGATTACTTCAACGTTTCGTACGAAGATATTACCGGGACCGAAGGCAAGCCGTGGATGACCGAGGCCTTTGCCCAAAGAGCGGCTTCGGGCCAGCGGGTTGCGGCGTGGCAGGAAAGCGAGCTGGTTTCCCGCGTCAAAGGAGATGTGGAAATCACCATCCACAGGCAGGGGCTACGCGCCGCCACTGTTCAGGCTACTTTCTGGCAATATGAAGAGACCAAGGATGAGGAAGGCAAGGAATACCTGGTCTACTATTATTACGACCTGGTTCGCGTCGACGGCGTTTGGCTCATCGACAATCTCCGCACTCCTACCAGCCAGGGGCTGGAAGAGCTGCGGCGTCGGCGCGGCGTCTACGACCAGCACTACAATCCCCCGGCCGGCAATGAGAATGAAGAAGATGAGGACGGGGAAGAACCCGAAGAAGAAGAATAATAAAAGAGCAGGAATTACTCCTGCTCTTTTTCCATGGCCCTTTGCGCCAGCTCCCAATAGTGCCTGGGCCCCTGCTTTTGTTTTTCAATTTCCTCCGGGGTGAGGCTGCGGATGATGCGGCCGGGGGCGCCCATGACCAGAGAGTTGGGCGGTATTTTTTTGCCCGGAGAGATCAGGCTGCCGGCGGCAATGAGGCAGTTGTCCCCCACTTCGGCGCCGTCCAGGACAATGGCCCCGATGCCGATAAGGCTGTTGTCGCCCACGGTACAGCTGTGCAGCACTGCCCGGTGGCCGATGGTTACGTTGTTGCCGATAATCAGGGGGCGACCGGTATCCACATGGAGGACGCACCCGTCCTGGACATTGGTCCAGTTGCCAATCCGGATGGCTGCCATGTCGCCGCGCACAACCGCTGCCGGCCAAATGCTTACATATTTGCCCAGGGTTACGTCGCCCATGACCACGGCCGCGGGGTGGATATATTGCTCTTTTGTCATACATACATCTCCTTGTCTTTTCTCTGCCTAGATTATACCAACAATTGCCCGCCGGGGAAAGCTTTGACATTGGTGGACAATTGGCTTAATAATAGTAGCAAAGAACGGAACAAAGGGGTGGTCCCTTGAAATATGTCTGCTCCATAGTGAAGACGTCCAAGTATGCCGTCAGCATCGGCGGCGACAGTGCAGAAATAGTCGAGCGTCCCCTGGGGGGGCTGTCGGCCCTGGTGGTGGACGGGCAGGGGAGCGGCAAGGCTGCCAAGACCCTGAGCGCCGCTCTGGCCGGCAAAGCTTCGGGTCTCATCACCGACGGCATCCGCGACGGCGCCGTGGCCAGGGCGGTGCACGACTGGCTCTTTGCGCAAAAACACGGCCGGGTCAGCGCTTCCATTTCCATCATTTCTGCCGCCGCCGACACCGGGACCATGGTCATCACCCGCTGCGGCAATTGCCCCGTCTTTGTGCTGACGCCCGGCGGCGTGCTGGATTTCTCCGCCCCCGTCGCTCCCCTGGGCTTTTACCGCTTCACCCGGCCCCAGGTGGATCAGGTGGCCCTGGAAGAGGGGGTGCTGGCTGTCACCTTCAGCGACGGCGTCCTGGGGGCGGGACGCGGGGCCAGGAATATGGAGCCTGAGGCGTGGATGGAGGAGATTGCCCGCTGGTACAAAGAGGGCATGGGGGTGCAGGCCCTGGCGGAAAAGATTCTGGGCCGCGCCCTGGCTTTGGACGATAATCGGCCCCGGGACGATATGACGGTGCTGGTCCTGGGCATGGTCAGGGAGCCCACCGACGGCATCCGCCGCCTGCAGGTGGAGTACCCCGCCCGGTGACGACCATGCCAGGCAAGGATTTCCTCATTGCCGTGGTGGGCAACTGCGCTTCAGGCAAGACAACCCTGGTGGAAAATTTGCGGCGGCGGGGCTACAAAGCTGTCAGCGTGCCCCAGGAACATTCCGAGGTCCGCCGCCTGTGGCGTTTTAAACAGCCCGACCTGCTGGTCATGCTCAGCTGTACCCATGCCACTGCCAAAAAGCGGCGCCCCGACATGCCGTGGACGGAAAAGCAATTTGCCGTGCAACGCCGGCGCCTGCGTTACGCCGAGGAAGAATGCGACCTTTTTCTCCCCACCGACGGGCTGAGCAGGGAAGAAGTGGCGGCCAGGGTGGTTGAACTGGCAGAAAACAAAGCGAAGGAGAGTCGCCCTTGAAAGAAAAGGTCACCGTAGATGTCATTAAAAAACTGCCCATGGTCAGGAGTTTCATCGAGTTCGGCAACGAGCACCTCGGGGCCTTGGGCTATACCGAACACAGCTTTCGCCATGCCGGGCTGGTGGCCAGCATCTCGGCCAACATCCTGGAAAGGTTGGGCTATCCCAGGCGGGACAGCGAACTGGTGGCCATTGCCGGCTATCTCCACGACATTGGCAACGTCATTGCCCGGCACAATCACGGCCAGGCCGGCGCCCTGCTCGCCCTTCAGATCCTCAGGGAGCTGGAGATGCCCTGGCACGAGATTGCCATGATCATCGCCGCCATCGGCAACCACGAAGAGGAATACGGCCAGCCGGTGAACCACATTGCTGCCGCCCTGATCCTGGCCGACAAATCTGATGTCCACCGGTCCCGGGTGCGCAATCCCGAAGTGGTCGATTTTGACATCCACGACCGCGTAAACTATGCCGTCAAACACTCCTTTTTGCGGGTGGACGCCGGCCGGCGCATTATAACCCTGGAGCTGGAAATCGACAGTGCAATCAGCGGGGTTATGGAGTATTTTGAGATATTCCTGACCCGGATGGTCATGTGCCGGCGGGCTGCGGCAGCTTTGGACTGCGCCTTTTCCCTGGTCATCAACGGTACCAAGCTGCTGTAGTTCAATTGACACCTTCGGCGGGGCGGGGGTATAATGACATATGTATTGCCTTGAGGAAGGAGAGAACCTCAATGATTCAGTGGACCAAGCTGCTGACGACGATATTGGTCATGACCGTCATTCTGGCCGTGGCCGCGTTGTCAGTGCCGGCAATCATCGATAAGATCAATCTCGGCATTGACCTCAGAGGCGGGGTTTACGTGTTGCTGGAGGCCCAGCCCCGGGAAGGCGGCGCTGGGGCCGGGGAACCCGAAGAAGAGCCCGCCGGCTGGTGGCAACGGGTTCGGGACTGGTTTGACGGGCTCTTTGGCCGGCGCAGCGAAGGCGGCGGCGCCATCAGCGCCGAAGACATGGAAGCCACCATCGCCGTGCTCAACAAGCGGGTCAACAACCTGGGCCTGACCGAGCCCATCATCCAGCGGGAAGGGGAACGCCGCATCCGCATCGAGCTGGCCTCCGACCCCAACAACCCCGACCAGAACGAGCGCAGCATTCTCGAGCTTATCGGCAAGACGGCGTTGCTGGAATTCCGCAACTCTGAAGGCAAAACGGTACTCACCGGCGCCAATCTCAAGAATGCCCAGGCTGCCTACCAGCCCGACGAACTGGGGCGCAACGCCCCGGTGGTCGCCCTGGAATTTGACAAGGAAGGGGCGGAAATCTTTGCCGAACTGACGGCTTCCCACCTCGGCAAGGCGATTCCCATCTACCTGGACGGCGAGCAGATCTCGGCGCCGCAGGTACGCAACATAATAACCGACGGCAAAGCAGTGATCACCGGCGTCGGCACCATCCAGGAAGCCGCCGAGCTGGCGGGCCTGTTGCGCTCCGGCGCTTTGCCCCTGGAACTTAGGCAGCTGGAGGTGCGCAGCGTGGGGCCCACCCTGGGCACTGACTCCCTTACCCGCAGCCTGTGGGCAGGCCTCATTGGCATGGGCCTTGTTATGCTGTTCATGATTGGCTTTTACCGCCTGCCCGGCCTGGTGGCCAGCTTTGCTATGGTGGCCTATGTGGTTATGGTGCTGGGCGCCATGGTCGGCCTCAACGCCGTCCTCACCCTGCCCGGCATCGCCGGCTTTATCCTCACCATCGGCATGGCCGTGGACGCCAACGTCATCATCTTTGAGCGCATGAAGGAAGAGCTGATGCTGGGCAAGACGCCCAGGGCCAGCGTTATTTCCGGTTTTCACAAGAGCTTCAGCAGCATCTTCGACTCCAACATCACCACCCTGATTGCGGCGGGCATCCTCTTCCGCTTCGGTACCGGGCCGGTGCGGGGCTTTGCCGTAACCCTGTCCATCGGCATCATCGTCAGCATGTTCACCGCCCTGGTGGTTACCCGGATAATGCTGTTCAACCTGGTCAATTCCAATGTCATAAAACGCAATTGGCTGCTGGGGGTGAATAAGCGATGACTTTCGATTTCACAAGCCGGGCCAGACTCTGGCTGTTTATCGTCCTGGGTATAGTGGCAGTGGGCATAGTGTCCCTGGCGGTGCGCGGTCTCAACTTCGGCATCGACTTTACCGGCGGGACCAAGCTGTTGCTCAACCTCCCCGGGGGATACAGCGTCGCCCAGGTCAGGGCGGTCCTCGGCCGGGTGGAGGCCGAAGACGCCTCGGGACGCAAGGTAACCCTGGAAAACAGCTACATCCAGGAAGTTGTCGGGGAAGGCAATGAAGTGGTCATTCGCACCATTCCCCTCAGCGAAGACGAGCGGGAAGCTCTCCTCAAGGCCATTGCAGCAGAGTGGCCGGAGTTTTCCGAAGCAGACGTCCTCAACGTCGAGAATGTCGGCCCCGTGGTGGGCGGCGAGCTTATTCGCAACGCCCTGCTGGCCTTGCTGCTGGCTTCGGTGGCTCTCATCATCTATGTCAGCTTCCGCTTCCAGTTCAAGTTTGCCGTCACCGCCTTGCTTGTCCTGCTCTTTGACACCTTTGTCGTCGTAACGGTCTGTTCCCTCTACCAGATTGAGATCAACAGCCCCTTTGTGGCCGTCATCCTCACCGTTGTGGGTTATTCCATCAACGACACCATCGTCATCTTCGACCGCATCCGGGAAAATTTGAAATACAACCCCAGCGTCAAGGTGCTGGACCAGACGGTCAACCAGAGCATCAACCAGAGCCTGGTGCGCACCATAAACACTTCGCTCACCACCCTGCTGGTGGTGACCACCCTGCTCTTCTTTGGCGGCGAGACCATTACGCCCTTTGTCCTGCCCCTGTTTGTCGGGGTAATCTGCGGGACTTTCTCTTCCATCTTTATGGCCGGCCCGCTGTGGTATCTGTGGAGTAGCCATGGGGGCAGAGTTCATACCTAGCCGGTCCGGGGCCTTGGGCCCCGTTTCTTTTTCACTGCGGCGGCGCCGGGAAGTCGGCCCATTTGGCACCGCCTTCCTGACAAGTTGCGGAAAAAAGTGTATAATTTAGTGGTTAACAGTTTTAACCTGCATATCCTGTTGTCTGCGCGTTGCCGCTGCAGATACGCAAAGGAGGTTTCGCAATGAATCTGAAAGAAAAATTAAGGGTGATTCCGGACTTCCCCAAGCCAGGCATAAACTTTATCGACATCACCACCTTGCTCAAGGACGGCGCCGCCATGAAGGCTGCCCTGGACCAAATGGCGGAGATGCTCAGCGGCGTGGAGGCTGACGTCCTGGTGGGGCCTGAAGCCCGGGGTTTTTTGGTGGGCGCGCCGCTGGCCTATAAACTTGGGGCGGGCTTTGTGCCGGTGCGCAAGGCGGGCAAATTGCCGGGCGCCGTGCTGCAGGCCACTTATGAGCTGGAATACGGTCAGGACACCCTGGAAATCCATAAAGACGCCATAATGCCGGGCACCAGGGTGCTGGTGGTGGACGACCTTCTGGCCACCGGCGGAACGGTGTGGTCCAGCGCCGACCTGGTGCGGCAGCTGGGCGGCGACATCGTCGGTTTCGCCTTTCTCATCGAACTGGAGTTTCTCCGCGGCCGGGAGAAGCTGGCGGGCTATCCCGTTTACTCCCTGATCCGCTACCAATCGGAATGAAACGGAGGGTTGCGGCGTGAGCCTGGAGCGGATTTATGCCAATATAGCCAAGTATGCTCCTAATTTTGACAGGGGCCTTATTGAGCGTGCTTGGAAAATGGCAGCGTCCGCCCACGCCGGCCAGGTGCGGGAATCGGGCGAACCCTTTATCACCCATCCCCTGGCTGTAGCCGAAACCCTGACGGAACTGGAACAGGACCTGGAGACGGTGGCGGCGGGCATCCTCCACGACGTGGTGGAAGATACCGACGTCACCCTGGAGGATATAGAAAGAGAATTCGGCGCCGAGATTGCCCTGCTGGTGGACGGAGTTACCAAACTCATGCGTTTGCGTTTCCAGTCCAAGGCCCACCAGCAGGCCGAGAACCTGCGCAAGATGTTTATGGCCATGGCCACCGATTTTCGCGTCATCATCATCAAGTTTGCCGACCGCCTGCACAACATGCGCACTTTGGGGCATCTGCCGGCCGCCCGGCAGAAGGAAATGGCCCGGGAGACCATGGAGATCTACGCTCCTTTGGCCCACCGCCTGGGGATTTTCCGCTTTAAATGGGAGCTGGAGGATTTGGCTTTCCGCTACCTGCATCCCCGGGAATACTACGCCCTGGTGGCGGAACTGCGCCAGCGCCGGGCCGAAAGGGAGAAGATCATCGCCCGCATCATCGATTTTCTGGCCAGCAACTTTGAAGAGGCCGGCATCCGGGCAGAAATTACCGGCAGGCCCAAGCACTTGTACAGCATTTGGCGCAAGATGGTGCAGCAGAACAAGGAGCTCAGCGAGATATATGACCTCACCGCCATCCGCGTGGTGGTGGATACCGTCAAGGATTGCTATACCGTGCTGGGGCAGGTGCACAGCCTGTGCAAGCCCATTCCCGGCCGCTTTAAGGATTACATCGCCATGCCCAAGGGCAACGGCTATCAGTCGCTCCACACCACTGTAATGGCCTTGGACGGCCATCCCGTGGAAGTGCAGATCCGCACCTGGGAAATGCACAGGATGGCTGAGTACGGCCTGGCCGCCCACTGGCGCTACAAAGAAGGCAGGGCGGGGGACCGCCAGTTTGAAGAGAAGTTGTCCTGGCTGCGCCAGTTCATGGAGTGGCAGAGCGAGACCAGGGATTCCGCTGAATACATGGAGGCCCTCAAGGTGGACCTTTTCGACGACGAGGTCCTGGTCTTTACGCCCAAAGGGGATGTCATCGACCTGCCTGTGGGGGCGGTGCCCCTGGATTTCGCCTATCGCATCCACACCGACATCGGCAATTCCACCGTCGGGGCCAGGGTCAACGGCCGCCTGGTGCCCCTGGACCACGAACTGCGCACCGGGGACATCGTGGAGATAATTACCCAGAAGGGGGCTGCGCCCAGCCTGGACTGGCTCAAGATTGTCAAGTCTTCTCAGGCCCGGACCAAGATCCGCCAGTGGTTTAAGCGGGCCGGCCGGGAAGAAAACATCGAAAAGGGCCGCGAGCTCCTGGTCCGCGAACTGAAGCGGTTTGGCCTCAGCCTGGCCGAGATTGAAAAGCCGGTGCTGACCAGCGTCCTCAAACGCTATAACTACCGGCCGGAGCAACAGGACGATTTCTTCGCCGCATTGGGCTACGGGGGCCTCAACGCCATAGCCGTGGCGCGGCGCTTTTACGATTACGTAGTGCGCCGGCGCGAGAAGGAACTGACCCTGGCCGACCTGGGAGAAACGGCCAGGAAAAGGCCGGCCCGGGATGCTGCTGGCGTGGCCATTAAGGGCGCCGACAACCTGCTCATCCGCTTTTCCCGGTGCTGCAAGCCGCTGCCCGGCGATGCCATAGTGGGTTATGTTACCCGGGGGCGCGGCGTTTCGGTGCACAGGGCCGATTGCCCCAACCTCAAGAATGCGCCGCCGGAACGCCTGCTGGAAGTGGAGTGGAGCAATGTCGCCGATCAGACCTTCCCCGTAAGCTTGTTTATCAGGGCCTGGGACCGCAAGGGCCTGTTGCAGGAGCTGATGAACGCCCTGGCCGAGACCCGGGCCAACATCCTGGCCATCAACGGCAGCGGGAACAGGGACGGTCTGGCCCAAATCAACCTGACCATAGAAGTCAGCGACCTGGAGCACCTCAACCGGGCCTGCGACAAACTGCGGGCCGTCAAATCGGTGCAGGAGGTGTCCCGCCGGGGGCCGTAACCGGGCACTGCGCCTTTTTCCCCGCGGGCAGGAGGAGGGACGACATGCGTATTGTAGTGCAAAGGGTATCCCGGGCGGCGGTCCGGGTGGAGGGCAAAATTGTCGGCCAAATCGGCTCCGGCCTCATGGTGCTGGTGGGGGTGGGCCGGGAGGACACCGAAGAAGACGCCCGCTACCTGGCCGACAAGACAGCCGATTTGCGTATCTTTCCCGATGCAGAGGGCAAGATGAACCGCTCGGTTCTGGATATTCAGGGTTCCGTGCTGGCCGTCAGCCAGTTTACCCTGTACGGCGACTGCCGCAAGGGGCGGCGGCCGTCCTGGCACCTGGCGGCGCCGCCGGAGCTGGGGCAGCAACTCTATGAGGAATACTGCCGCCATCTGGCCCGGCGCGGCCTCAAGGTGGAGACCGGGATTTTCGGGGCCATGATGGACGTGGAGATACACAATGACGGTCCGGTGACCTTGCTTTTGGACAGCAAAAGGGAGTTTTGAGGTGAAAATATGGAGGTAAAACGGTTACAGGTTGGCGATATGGCCACCAACTGCTACCTGGCCTGGTGCCCCCGGTCCCGGGAAGCGGCGGTTATCGACCCCGGCGGTTCGGCCCGGCAGATTCTCGAGGCCATTGCCGAACTGCAGCTTAATGTCAAGTACATCGTCAACACCCACGGGCACCTGGACCACATAGGGGCCAATGCCGAGGTCAAAGAAGCGCTGAAATGCCCCCTGGCCGTGGGCAGGGAAGACAGCGCAATGCTCACCGACCCCCGGCGCAACCTCTCTTACCAGCTGGGGCGCCCCGTTGTCAGCCCGCCGCCGGACATCCTGCTGGAGCAGGGCGATGTCCTGGAACTGGGCGACTGCCGCCTGGAGGTGCTGGCCACCCCCGGACACACGCCGGGAGGGGTCAGCCTGTACGGCTGCGGCCTGGTTTTCGTCGGCGACACGTTGTTCCAGCGCTCCATTGGCCGCTCCGATTTGCCCGGCGGCCAGCACGGGCAGCTGCTGGAAAGCATCCGGGAGAAGTTGCTGGTTTTGCCTCCGGAAACCCGGGTGTTGCCCGGTCACGGGCCCGGGACCACCATCGGCGCAGAGAAGGCGCACAACCCGTGGCTGCAGGGATAATCGACTCCTTTTCAGGAATACTATCCGTTAAGGATTGTGCCAAGGAGGGGTCGGGTTGGAAGAGCAGAGCGTTCGGGCAGCTTTGGAAAAACTGCGCGCACAGAAACTGCGCCGGGTCGATCTGCACAAAATGCTGGACAGCATCGACAGCGGTTTGGCGGACGCCGAGATTGCCGAGGAATTCAATGTGGGAGTTGAAGATGTCCGCTTAATTCGCCGCGTTTTGCGGGAGTGAGGCCCCAGGGCCTTTCTTTTTTGGCAAAGGAGGGCTGGAAATGCTGGTACGTTACCGGGCGCCGGAGCCCTGGCGGGAGCGGGGCGTGCACCTGCTTCGCCTGCTGCCGGGCGCGGAAATACGCGCCGACGCCGATGCCTGCGCGCTGGATGTTACAGTGGAGGAGCGCGGGGGAGAGCTGCATGTTTCCGTCGCCGGCCGGGGCCGGGCGGAGCGGGCAGTGGTCGCCGCAGACAAAAAGGAATATTTGCGCTGTCTCTTCCAAATGCTGAGCAGCATCCAGGGCGAACCTCTCAGCCCCTGGGGCGTGCTAACCGGTGTGCGGCCCGGCAAGGTGGCGGCCATGCTCATTGCCGCCCGCGGCCGCAGGGAGGCAGAAGCCCGGCTGTGCCGGGAGTGGCTGCTCAGCCCCGAAAAGGCCAGGCTGCTCGTCGCCGCCGTGGCCAACGGCTATCCCCTGCTCCGGACAGGGGGCGTCAGCGTCTATGTCTCGGTTCCCTTTTGCCCCAGCCGCTGCCATTACTGTTCCTTTGCCTCCCTGCCCCTGGAGCGGTGGCGCAGCAACTTGCCGGCTTATATCCGGCAGGCGGCCTGGGAACTGCAGGAGCTGCTGGCGGCGTGCAGCCGGCACGGCATTGCCGTCAACAGCATTTATGTGGGCGGGGGTACCCCCACGGCTTTGCCCCCGGACTTGCTGGCCCAGCTGCTTGCACCCGCCGCCCGGCCGGGGTGCGAATTTACCGTCGAGGCGGGCCGGCCCGACACCCTGACTCCGGAGCACCTGGAAGTCCTGGAACGGCTGGGGGTGACGCGGATCAGCGTCAACGCCCAGTACCCCAGGGACGAGACCTTACAGGCCATCGGCCGGCAACACAGCGCCGGGGAGTTTTGGGCCGCCCTGGCCCTGGCGCAGCGTTCTCATATTAACATCATCAATTCCGACCTCATCATCGGCCTGCCCGGCCAGCAGCCCCAGGAGTTCGCCGGGGTCATCGCCGACCTGGCCCAAAGGGGCGTGGCCAACATCACCCTCCATGCCCTGGCCCTCAAGCGGGGCGCCGCGACCCGGCGTCAGTACATGGCTGCCGAGGCGGTGCAGGCCATTGCCCGGGCGGCCTATGCCCGGCTGGAGGAGCTGGGATACGTGCCCTACTACCTTTACCGCCAGAAAAACATCGCTTCCAACCTGGAAAACGTGGGCTTCTCCCGCCCCGGCGCCTTCTGTTATTACAACATCGCCAGCATTGCCGAAACCGAGCCGGTGTTGGGGGCGGGGGCCGGCGCCATCAGCAAACTGGTGCGCGCCGGAACCATCGCCACCCTCAACAATCCCCGGGACCCCAACCAGTACATGGAGCGCAGCGCCGCCCTGGTCCGGCGCAAACTGGAGTGGTTGCGGGACGCTGTTGACAAGCCCGGGCGGGCTTGGTAAAATACAGCCAAAATCCAGGCAAGCGATGACGGGAAAGAGTATGCCGATGCTGTCCTCCAGGGAGGGGGGCCGCGACTGGAAGTCCCCCGGACAAGGCGGCAGAAAGACAGCCCGGAGCTTTCGGCCACGCCGACGGTTGACCCCGTTACCGGTCCAACGGAGAGGCCGCACAGGCGGCAACCAGGGTGGCACCGCGGGCAAGTTGGACCCGTCCCTGACAGGGGGACCGGGTTCTTTATTTATAAGGAGGTAATGCCATGTTCAGAGTTCCCAGGGGAACCAGAGACTTTCTTCCCGAACAGGCGGAGCGGTTCCGCAGCCTGGAAAACCTGGCGGCGGATTTGGCCAGGCGCTACGGCTACGGCGAATTGCGCACTCCCATTTTCGAATACACCGAGCTGTTTGAACGGGGAGTGGGTGAGAGCACCGATATAGTGGAGAAGGAGATGTACACCTTTACCGACAGGGGAGAGCGCAGCCTCACCTTGCGCCCCGAAGGCACCGCTCCGGTGGTGCGCGCCTTTGTGGAACACAAGCTCTACACCGGGCCCATGCCGGCCAAGTACTACTATTTCGGCCCCATGTTCAGATACGAAAAGCCTCAGGCCGGCCGCTTCCGCCAGCTGTGGCAGTTTGGCGTCGAGCTCTTCGGCGCTCCCGGCCCCCGGGCCGACGTGGAGGTCATCGCCCTGGGCTGGCACTACTTCCGGGAGCTGGGCGTCGAAAGCCGGCTGGTGCTCAACAGTATAGGCTGCGTCCAGTGCCGGATCGGCTACAAAGAGGCGCTGGTCTCCTTCCTGACCGGCCGGGACATGTGCCGGGATTGCTGCAGCCGCCTGGAGCGCAATCCCCTGCGCGTCCTGGATTGCAAAAATGACGGTTGCCGGGCGGCGCTGGAATCCGCTCCCGTCATCACCGATTACCTCTGTCCGCCGTGCCGGGAGCACTTTGACCAGGTCAAGGCCGGCCTCGCCGGGCTGAACATACCCTTTACCGTGGATCCTCTCCTGGTGCGCGGTCTGGACTACTACAACCGCACAACTTTTGAGTACAAGACCGACGCCCTGGGCAGCCAGGACGCCCTGGGCGGCGGCGGGCGCTACGACGGTTTGGTGGAGCTGCTGGGCGGGCCCGGCACCCCGGCGGTGGGCCTGGCTTTGGGCATCGACCGCATCGAGATGCTGAACCCCCCTGCCCTTGATACGGGCGGCGGCCGCCGGGGCGTCTGGCTGGTGACCATGGAACCGGCGGCTGCTGAGGCCATTGCCCTGGCCCATGAGTTGCGGCGCAAAGGCGTGCCGGTGCAGTACGATCTTTTGGCCCGGGGCGTAAAGGCCCAGTTTAAGCAGGCCGACCGCCACCGCTGCCGGTGGGCCCTGGTCATCGGCCCCGACGAGCTGGAAAGCGGCCGGGCCGTGCTGCGGGACATGGAAAGCGGGGACCAGCAGCAGCTTAACCTGGCAACAGTGGCGGACGAACTCGCTGCATTGGAAGGAGTGAAGTGAATGGAGCGAACTCATAAATGCGGACAGCTCAGGCCCGAGCACATCGGCCAGCAGGTGGCGCTGTGCGGCTGGGTGGCCAGGCGCCGGGACCTGGGCGGCATGATTTTCCTGGACCTCCGGGACCGCTGGGGCACCGTGCAGGTTGTCTTTTACCCCGACAGCCCCGGCTATGCGGCGGCCGATGCCGTGCGTTCGGAATACGTGGTGGCTGTCCGGGGCACCGTCAAGGCCCGGGAAGAGGGCAATGTCAATCCCCGCCTGGCCACCGGCGCCGTGGAGGTGGCCGGCGCCGAAATGGAAGTTCTCAACACCGCCACCTTGCCGCCTTTTTATATCACCGACGACGTCAGAGTGGATGAAAACCTGCGCCTGCGCTACCGCTACCTGGACCTGCGCCGTCCCGTTATGCAGGCCAACCTGATGCTGCGCAGCCGGGTGGCGGCCATCATTCGCAACTTTTTGCTGGAACGCGAATTTATCGAAGTGGAAACTCCCATTCTGACCAGGAGCACGCCGGAGGGGGCCCGGGACTTCCTCGTTCCCAGCCGGCTCAGTCCCGGCCAGTTTTACGCCCTGCCCCAGTCGCCCCAGTTGCTGAAACAGCTCCTGATGGTGGCCGGCCTGGAACGCTACTTCCAGCTGGCCCGCTGTTTCCGGGACGAGAACCTGCGCTCCGACCGCCAGCCCGAGTTCACCCAGGTGGATATTGAAGTCTCCTTCATGGGCGCCGGGGAATTCCTGGCCATGATGGAGGACATGGTGCGCCGCATCTTTGCCGAGGTCAAAGGCGCAGCGCTGCCCAAACCCTTCCCCCGCCTGAGCTGGAAGGCGGCCATGGAAAAGTACGGCACCGACAAGCCGGATTTGCGCTTTGCCATGGAGATAACGGACATTTCCTCCCTGGCAGCCGGCAGCCAGTTTAAGGTGTTCGCCGACGCCGTGGCGGCGGGCGGGTCGGTGCAGGGCCTCAGGGCGACGGCGGCCTTCAGCCGCAAGGAGCTGGACCAGCTGGCCCAGGTGGTTGCCCCCCACGGCGCCAAGGGTCTGGCCTGGATGGCGGTGGAGGAGGAGGGCGTGCGTTCGCCCATCGCCAAGTTCTTTGCCCCCGAACAAATCGACGCCATCGTCCAGGCCTTTGCCGCCCGGCCCGGCGACGTGCTCCTCTTCGTCGCCGACGCCGATACCTTCGGCGTCGCGCTGCCGGCGCTGGGCGCCCTTCGGGAACACCTGGGGCGGAGGCTGGGGCTGTACAGCGAGGACCAGTTCTGTCCCTGCTGGGTCGTGGACTTTCCCCTGCTGGAGTTCGACCAGGAGGAGGGGCGGTACGTCGCTGCTCACCACCCCTTTACCGCTCCCGTCCCGGAGGATGTGGAGCGGCTGGCCGCTGATCCCGCCAGCGTCCGGGCCCAGGCCTACGACCTGGTCATCAACGGGTGGGAGGTGGCCGGGGGCAGCGCCAGGATTCACACAGCTGAAGTGCAACAGGCCGTTTTCCAGGCTATCGGCATCGATGCCGAAACCGCCCGCAGCCAGTTCGGCTTCTTCCTGGAGGCCCTGGCGGCCGGCGCACCCCCGCACCGGGGCATCGCCTTCGGCTTTGACCGCCTGGTGGCATTGCTGGCCGGCGAAAGCAGCATCCGCAATGTAATCGCCTTCCCCAAGACCACCAGCGGCGCCGACCTCATGACCGCCGCCCCGTCCCTGGTCGACCCCGCCCAGTTGAAAGAATTGAAAATCAGGCCGGAATAAAAAGAGGGACGGCGCCGCCGTCCCTAATTTATTTTCAATTTGCCGAGCAGGTCATGGAAAAAATTGGAACCCCGGGAGATGACGAGACCGGTCAGGAAAAAGTCAATCCAGGGCGCCGACAGGTGAATCCCCAGGGTATGGAGCAGGCCGGTGGCCGTAGCCGTGGCCAGCAACACGCCGACGACAATGGAGGACAACTGGCTTTTCCAGCCGTGAATGAACGGGATTGCCGACTTGAGAATGTCCACGCAGACCTCTACCAGAATGGCCAGCACTGCTATGGTGGCAAAGGCGTTGCCCAATGTTTCCATCCTCCTTTTCGCTGTTAATCATTAAATAATACTGTTAAAAATGCCCATTTAGCACTGCTGACAGCGGTTTTCCAGTTGCATTGCCCGGCACTGATGTGCTAAACTAAAGACAACAAGGATTCCCTGCTGTGTGCGAAGTAGGCTGTATTTTTTGAGCCAACACCAATACAAAGGGAGCACAGGCTCCGGCGGCGTAGAATATGCCCTTGTAAATTTGGAGGGACATTTGAAACCGTTGGGCTGGCACCCACCTGCGAGAGCAGGTTCAAAAAATACGGTTGGAGACGGCACGGCGGGGGCTTGGAAGTAAAAATTGCCGAGGATGGTTAAGCTAAAAGCAAGCCATCCTTTTTAAATTGACAGGGTCTTTCTGTATATGTTAAAATTTGTCAAATTACCGGGGGAGGGTATTTTATGGATGCAGACAAGACAAGGATCATCAACCGCCTGCGCCGGATCCAGGGCCAGGTCAGGGGCATTGAAAAAATGCTGGAAACGGACCAGTGCTGTACCGACATCCTGATTCAAATCGCGGCGGTGCGGTCGGCCGTCAACAAGGTCGGCAGCCTGATTTTTGAACGCTATGCCGCCAACTGCCTGGGCCAGGCCCGGACCCCGGAAGAAATGCAGACGGCAGCGAGTGAACTCCTCAGGACTATGAACAACTTCCTGAAAGGAGGGGGAGGTTGATGGACCAGATCGGCAGAGTCGTCGCCCTCCAGGGCGATTACGCCGTGGTGGAAGTGGAGAGAAACAGGGCCTGTGCAAAGTGCGGCATCTGTCACATGGGGCGGACCGACAAAATGTTTCTGGAAGTGAAAAACGTCCTGGGCGCCGACGTGGGCAAGCGGGTGTTGATTGAGATGGGGAAGTCCAGCGTGCTCATGGCCGGGTCCATCGTCTATCTGTTGCCCCTGCTGGGTCTCATCGCGGGGGTCGGGCTGGCGTACTTGGTCAACGCCTTTTACCCCCTGCCGGGCAGCCCCGACTGGTGGGGCATAGGGGCGGGCTTTGCCCTCTTTGTCCTCACTTTGGCCGGCATTCGCCTGAGCGAACCGGCTTTCCGCCGCAATCCCAGGTTCTACCCCGCCATGGTGCGGATTGTCGAGGACTTTGAGGAAATCACCGACTACTGCGGCCGTGAAGAACATGAGTGACCTGTTCAGTTACGGTTACCAACAGCAGGTCGCCGACAATGTTCCCCTGGCGGCCCGTATGCGCCCCCGCACCCTGGACGAGTTTGTGGGGCAAAAGCACATCGTGGGTCCCGGCAGTTTGCTGCGGCGGGCCATCAGTGCAGACAGGCTGACGTCCATGATCTTTTACGGCCCGCCCGGAACGGGCAAGACCACTCTGGCTGCCATCATTGCCAACCAGACCAGGGCCAGCTTTCAAAAACTCAACGCCGTCACCGCCGGCGTCGCCCAGGTCCGGGAAGTGGCCGAGGAAGCCCGCCGGCGCCTGGAAATGTACCGCCAGGCCACCGTCCTGTTCATCGACGAGATCCACCGCTTTAACAAGGGCCAGCAGGATGCCCTGCTGCCCGCCGTGGAAGACGGGACGGTGCTGCTCATCGGCGCCACCACCGAGAATCCCTTTTTCAGCATAAATTCCGCCCTGCTGTCCCGCTGCCGGCTCTTTGAGTTGTATCCCCTGACCCGGGAGGAAGTCAGTTCCATCCTGGATACCGCGCTGAAGGATGGGGAGCGCGGCCTGGGCAGGCTCAAAATCGACCTCCTGCCCGCCGCCCGGGAACATATCCTGGCCACCGCCGACGGCGACGCCCGGGTCGCCCTCAACGCCCTGGAGCTGGCCGCCCTGACCACGCCTCCCAACGCCGAGGGGGTAATCGTCATCGATGAACAGGCGGCGGAGCAGTCGGTGCAGCGCCGGGTGGTGCGCTATGACCGGGACGGGGACAACCATTACGATGTCATTTCGGCCTTTATCAAGTCCATCCGCGGTTCCGATCCCGACGCGGCTGTGTTTTGGCTGGCCAAAATGCTGGATGCCGGGGAAGATCCCCGGTTTGTGGCCCGCCGCCTGTATATCGCCGCCAGCGAGGATGTGGGCAATGCCGATCCTATGGCCCTGCTGGTGGCCCAGGCCGCTTTCAACGCCGTGGAGGTGCTGGGCATGCCCGAGGCCAGGATTGTCCTGGCCCAGGCCGTAACCTACCTGGCCTGCGCGCCCAAGAGCAACGCCGCCTATGTGGCCCTGGAACAGGCCGTCGCCGATGCCCGCCGGACCGACGACACCGGCGTGCCCAATCACCTGCGGGACAGCCACTATCCCGGGGCGCGGCAACTGGGCCGCGGCAAGGGGTACCAGTACCCCCATGATTTCCCCGGCAATTACGTGGCCCAGCAGTACCTGCCCGATTCCCTGGCCCACAAGCGCTACTACCGCCCCGGAACCAACGGATATGAGCGGCGGTTGCGCCGCTGGCTGGAAAAGACCAAGGGATTGCCGTAAACGGCAGTCCCTTTTTTCATAGCGGCGTCTCCGGACACTGGCTGAAATTGTCAGGCCAGGCAAGCAGGCTTCGACGGGTTTACAGTTGAATGTTATTATGTTAATCCATATGCTCAGGAAGGATGATGCCCTTGTTTACACCCTTTGCCAACGAACCCTTTACCGACTTTGCCGATCCGGCCAACAGGGAGCTGATGCAACAGGCCATCGCTGCGGCGGAAGCCGAGTTTGGCAGGGAATACCCCCTGTACATCGGCGCCGAGACCATAATGACGGCGGATAAAATCAAATCCGTCAATCCTTCCCGCATCGACCAGGTGGTAGGTTACTGTGCCAAAGCCGACAAGGCCCTGGCCGAAAAGGCCATGCAGGCTGCCCAGGAGGTCTTTGCCCGCTGGTCCCGCGTGCCTGTCATCGAAAGGGCCCGGTACCTGGTCAAAGCCGCCGCCATCCTGCGCCGGCGCAAGTTTGAGTTCAGCGCTGTCCTGGTGCTGGAAATCGGGAAAAACTGGGCCGAAGCCGACGCCGACGTGGCGGAAGCCATCGACTTTCTGGAGTACTATGCCCGGGAAATGGCGGCGCTGGACAAACCCGTGGAACTCGTGCCTTTTCCCGGCGAGGAAAACGAAGCCCGCTACATTCCCCTGGGCGTCGGCGCCGTAATCCCGCCCTGGAATTTCCCCCTGGCCATCCTGGTGGGCATGACCATGGGCCCCGTGGTGGCGGGCAACACCGTTGTCCTAAAACCCGCCAGCAATACGCCCGTCGTCGCCGCCAGGTTTATGGAAGTGCTCCGGGAAGCCGGACTGCCCCCCGGAGTGGTCAATTGCATCCCCGGCAGCGGCAGCGAAATTGGGGACTACATCGTCGACCATCCCAGGACCAGGTTCATCAACTTTACCGGTTCCAGGGCAGTGGGCCTGCGCATCGTGGAACGGGCGGCCAAAATCCAGCCGGGACAAATCTGGATTAAGCGGGTCCACGCCGAGATGGGCGGCAAGGACGCCATCATCGTGGACAAGGATGCCGATATCGCCGCTGCTGTGCAGGGTACCGTTGCCTCTGCCTTTGGTTTCCAGGGTCAGAAGTGTTCCGCCTGCTCCAGGGTTATCGTCCACAAGGATATTTACGACGAGTTTGTGGACCGGCTTGCCGCAGCGGTGAAAGTGATCCGGTGCGGTTCCGTCCGGGACGGGGACTGGCTGGGTCCGGTGTGCGACGCCAACGCCCACCGGTCAATTCTCAACTACATTGAAATCGGCAAAAAGGAAGGGAAGCTGCTGACCGGCGGCGGTCCCGGGCCTGCGCACGGCTGGTTCATCGAGCCCACCGTCTTTGTCGACGTATCCCCCACAGCCGTCATTGCCCAGGAAGAAATTTTCGGCCCGGTGCTGGCGGTAATCAAGGCTGGCAGCTTCGCGGAGGCCTTGCAAATTGCCAACGCTACCCAGTACGGCCTGACGGGAGGCGTCTACTCCAGAAACCGCGAGCACCTGGAGCTGGCGAATCGCACTACGTCATATTCTACAATAACGCCCCAGAAACCGCGAGCACCTGGAGCTGGCCCGGCGCCAATTCCACGTGGGCAACCTGTACTTCAACCGCAAAATCACCGGGGCGCTGGTGGGCGTCCAGCCCTTCGGCGGCTACAATATGTCGGGCACATGCGCCAAAGCCGGCAGCCGGGATTACCTGCTCCTCTTTACGCAAATGAAAGTAATCACCGAGCGGTTCTGACCGCGGTGCCAGGGCGCTGCTGCCGGCGCCCTTTTTTGCCTGCGCGGGGTGTTGTCCCCGCGCATTTTTATCATTTTCTGGGGAATACTGCAAGGTGACGGGGGGGAAAGCCTATGCGCAGGGCCAGCGATTTGCTGGGGATGCCGGTAATTGATGCCGAAAAATGCCAGGTGGGCACAGTGCACGAAGTCCTGGCCAGCATCGGGCGGAGCAGGATTGAGGGTTTGCTGGTGTCCGGCAAGCCGCTGGCCGAACAGGGCGTAATCGCCGCTGCCGGCGGCGTGCACCTGGGTGCGGAATCGGTGCAGCTGGGACGGGGCCAGGCCGTCCTGGACAAAGAAGCAGCCGCCCGCTTGCGCCGGGACAACCTCACCCTGGAAGCGGTGCGGAAACTGACGGTGCGCACCAGCGCCGGCACCCGCCTGGGCAATGTGGAGGACTTGATTCTGGACGGCTGGCGCATAGCCGCCCTGGAGCTGTCCGACGGCCTGCTCCAGGACATATTTCAGGGCAGGCAAACACTGTCCCTGTCCCGGCAGTTCCGGCTGGAGGGGGAGGAGATCATCGTGCCCCCGGACACCGTGCCCCGGGAACCTGCGCCCAAGGGCGAGTGGCTGCACGAGCAGGGGTATTGAAACAGGTTTGGAGGTTGAGAGCAGTGGAGTGTCCCAATTGCAGTTCCAGGGACACCGGCAGGGTAGGCAACAATCAGTACTATTGCTGGAACTGTTTTGTCCTTTTCAGCTTTGACAGCAAAAGGCGCCCGCGCCTGTACGAAGTGGATACAGAGGGCACGCTGACGGCATTAGAACACTAAGAGGAGGTGCGGACAGATGCGCCGCGGATACTGGACGGGATTTATCATGGGCGGCATTTTGGGCATGATGGCGGCCAAGGTATACGGCGACGGCTTGCTGGGGAAATTGTTTCCGGCCCTGAGCGGCGAAGATGAGGAAAGGGCGGAACTGCGCCCGGGCCGCATCAGGGCCAACGGGTACCGGCCCCGGCGCCGCCGGCTGAGGCGGGAGGTATAAATTTACAGCACCTCACCTGGGCAGCTGTCTGCTGCCCAGTAATTTTTTGCGGCGGCAGTGGATAAGCTGTACAGAGGTGAGATAGCGTGTGGAAGCGAATTGGCCGCAGCCCGGCGCTGAAAACCGGCCTGTATATCGCCGGCGCCCTGGTCCTGGCGCTGGCAGCCTGGCTGTTGCGGCGGCGGCTGCTGGCGATATTCACTCCCTTTGCCGTCGCCCTGGCCATCGCCTACGTCCTCAATCCGGTGGTCCTTTGGCTGCAACAGCGGCGCCTGCCGCGGACGCTGGCGGTGGCGGCGATATACCTGGCCTTTTTTGGCCTGGTCTTTGCCCTTTCCGCCCGCCTGGTTCCCCTGGTTGTCCGGGAAGCCGACCGCCTGGCCGAGGGGATTCCTCAATATACCCAGCAGGCCCAGCAGCTGCTCAACACTTTCTACAGCGCCGCCCGGCGTCTCAACCTGCCCCTTTCGGTGCAAAAGGCCCTGGAAGCGGGGTTGCGGGACGCCGAAGCGTCGCTGGTGGCCCGCCTGTCCCGCATTCCGGAAATGACGGTGGACGTCGCCCGGGGCATATTCAACCTGGTGCTGGTCCTCATCCTCACCTTTTACTTCCTCAAGGACTTTGAAATGGTTAAGGACAGCCTCTACCTGGTCATTCCCCGCAAAAACCGGGCCCGGGCCCGCAAAATACTGCACGAGATCGATACCAGCCTGGGCAGGTACGTCCGGGGACAATTGCTGGTTTCCCTCCTCGTCGCCGCGGCCACGTACCTGAGCCTGTTGCTGTTGGGGGTGGACTTCGCCCTGATTCTGGCCCTGGTAGCGGGCGTCACCAACGTCATCCCCTACTTCGGCCCCTTCCTGGGCGCCATTCCCGCCGTGCTGACGGCCCTGCTGCAGGCGCCGGCACTGGCGCTGAAAACGGCACTGGTTTATACCATAATCCAGCAGGCCGAAAGCCATTTCATCGCCCCTCAGGTGCTGGGCAAGAGCCTGGGCCTGCATCCCCTGGTGGTCATTCTGGCCCTGCTGGCGGGGGGCCAGTTCCTGGGCCTGCCGGGCCTGATGGTGGCGGTGCCGGCGACGGCGGTGGCCCGGATCGTCATCCGCAACCTGGTGGTGCCCCCGGTGGACGGCCGCTGAAGGGCGGCAAAAGTTGACAGCACCCGGCAAGGCGGATATAATTTGGGTATTAACGGCAAAGTGCCTGGGAAGGGGTCAGCTGATACCTGTGCCTTGCAGAGAGGGGCCGGCCGGTGCGAGGTCCCGGCGCAGTTTCGGCAGCCGCCCCGGAGGCGGAGGCGATGAGTCTCACGGTTGATCCCGTTATCGATCGGCTGAGTTGACCGGTTTCTCCGGTAAGCAAGGTGGTACCGCGGCCAGCCCGTCCTTGTAGGGATGGGTTTATCTTTTTATAAGGAAGGTGACGGTTATGAAAGGGCATGAAATTCGCACCAAATTTCTCCGGTTCTTTGCCGGCAAAGGCCACACCGTGGTGGAGAGCTACAGCCTGGTTCCCGAAAACGACCCCAGCCTGTTGCTCATCGGCGCCGGCATGGCGCCGCTGAAGGCATATTTCACCGGGGCCAAGACCCCGCCCAACCGGCGCATGGCCAGCTGCCAGAAGTGCGTGCGCACCGGCGACATAGACGAGGTGGGCAAGACCGCCCGCCACCACACCTTTTTTGAGATGCTGGGCAATTTCTCCTTCGGGGATTACTTTAAAAAAGAGGCCATTGCCTGGGCCTGGGAATTCTTGCTGCAGGAGCTGAAACTGGATCCCGACAGGCTGTGGGTCTCGGTGTATGAAGAGGACCAGGAGGCCTGGGATATTTGGCACAAGGAAATTGGCCTGGCGCCGGAGCGCATTGTGCGCCTGGGCAAAGAGCACAATTTCTGGGAGATCGGCGTCGGACCCTGCGGTCCCTGTTCCGAAATCTACGTCGATCTGGGCCCCGACAAGGGTTGCGGCCGGCCCGACTGCAAGCCCGGTTGCGACTGCGACCGCTACCTGGAAATCTGGAACCTGGTCTTCACCCAGTTTGACAAGGACGAAGACGGCAACTACCATCCCCTGTCGGCGCCCAACATCGATACCGGCATGGGTCTGGAACGGATCGCCGCCGTCATGCAGGGTGTGGAAACCAATTACGATTGCGACCTGGTCTACCCCCTCATCGACCATTTTGCCCGCCTGGCCGGCGTCCAGTACGCCGATCCGGCTTACACCCGCTCGCTGCGGGTCATTGCCGACCATTTCCGGGCGGTGGCCTTTATGTTCAGCGACGGCATCCTGCCTGCCAATGAAGGCCGGGGTTACGTGTTGCGCCGCCTGTTGCGGCGGGCCGTCCGGTACGGCTTGCTCTGCGGCCTGGACGGCAGCTTTTTGCACACCGGCGTCGAGCCGCTGGTGGGCATCTTCGGGGAGGTCTATCCCCAACTGGCGGCCAACCGCCAGTACCTGGTGTCCGCCATCAAAGCCGAGGAAGAACGGTTTTTGACCACCATTCGCGAGGGCATGGAGTTGCTTAAGGATGAGCTGGCCCGGGTGGGGGCCGGCGGCGTCCTGGCCGGCGAAGCTGCCTTCCGGCTCTACGATACCTTCGGCTTCCCCCTGGAACTGACGGTGGAAATAGCCGGAGAACACCAGGTGCAGGTGGACGAGGACGGTTTCCGCAAAGCCCTGGAACACCAGCGCAGCCAGGCCCGGGCCGCCCGGGAGCAGGTGGACGCCATGAAGGTACAGGACACCGCCGCCCTGCTCCGGGACGTGCCTGCCACTGAGTTCAGCGGCTATTCCGCCCTGTCCGCTGCCGGCAAGGTCCTGGCCCTGTTGGGGCCCAAGGGCCGCCTGGAGGAGACGGGACCGGGCGAGCCGGTGCTGGTCGTCCTGGACAAAACGCCTTTCTACGCCGAGGGCGGCGGCCAGGTGGGCGACAGCGGCGTCATTTACAGCGGCCGGGCCCGGGTGGAAGTGGAGACGGTGACCCGGCAGGACGGCGTCTTCCTCCACCACGGCCGGGTGGTGCAGGGGACCATTGGCGTCGGCGACGACGTCACCGCCGAGGTCTCGGCGCGGCGCCGGGACATCCAGGCCAACCACACTGCCACCCACCTGCTGCACCATGCCCTGCGCAAGGTGCTGGGCGAGCACGTCGTGCAGGCCGGTTCGCTGGTGGAGGGCGAAAGGCTGCGCTTTGACTTTACCCATCCCCGGGGGCTGACGGCCGACGAGCTGGCCCGGGTTGAAAGGGAAGTCAATGCCCTCATCGGCGCCGACTTGCCTGTTGACGCCCGGGAAATGAGCATGGAGGAAGCCCGGCGCATGGGCGCCATAGCCCTCTTTGGAGAAAAGTACGGAGAAAGGGTGCGCGTGGTGTCGGTGGGCGATGTCAGCCGGGAACTGTGCGGCGGTACCCACGTCGCCAGCACCGCTTTGATCCGGGGCTTTAAAATACTTTCGGAAACCGGAATCGGGGCCGGGGTCAGGCGCGTTGAAGCCGTTACCGGCGACGCCATGTTGCGCCACTTCTTCCGGACGGAAGAGCTGCTGGCCAAAGCCGCCGCCGTCGCCAAAACCCAGCCCGAGCTGCTGGCGGCCCGCATCGAGGAATTGCAGCAACAGCTCAAGGAGCAGAAGAGCAGGGCCGAAAAATTGGAAAGCAAATTGTTCAAACTGGAGTCCGGGGCGCTGGTCGGCGCCGCCGTGGAGGTCGACGGCATCAAGGTGCTGGCCCGCAGGGTGGACGCCGCCGACATGGCCGCCCTGCGCACCCGGGCTGAACAGGTGCTGGCCCAAATGGGCGGCGGAGTGGTCATTCTGGGCGCGGTACAGGACGGAAAGGTCAACCTGGCGGCGACGGCCGGCAAGGATGCGCTGGCCCGGGGCGTGCACTGCGGCAAGCTTATCGGCGCCGTGGCCCGGGAAGTGGGCGGGGGCGGCGGCGGCCGGCCCGACATGGCCCAGGCGGGGGGCAAGGATCCTTCCCGGCTGGAGCAGGCCCTGGCTCTCGCTCCCCGGGTGCTGCAGGAGCAAATTGCGCAGCAATGAATACATTGGCCCCGGAGGGGAATAAAATAGTTTGCAGGATTTAACAGACTAAAGGCGAATATAATCCTGTAGGTATATAGGGGGGTGGCGAAATGAGCAAGCATACCCAGGATACCGTAAGTTTCCAAATGAGCTCTGAAGAAACCAGCGAGACCAGGAGAATACTGGTGGAAGTCTTCCGGGCCCTGGAGGAAAAGGGCTACAATCCCATCAACCAAATTGTGGGCTACCTGATTTCCGCCGATCCGGCATATATCACCAGCCACAACAACGCGCGCAACCTGATTCGCAAACTGGAGCGGGATGACATTCTGGAAGAGCTGGTGTCGGCGTACCTGGCCGAGGTCAAGTAAATGTCCAGTGAGACAAAGCTGGGCCCGCTGACGGTGAGTCGGCTGGGGTTCGGCACCCTGTCCCTCAGCCCCCTTCAATCTTTCCACGAGGTTGACCAGGGGGCTGAACTCTTGTGTTACGCCTGGCACAAGGGCATCACCTTCTGGGATACCGCCCAGATCTACGCCAATTACCCCCTGTTGTGCAAGGCCATAAAGAAACTGCCCCGCCTCCCCGTGGTGGCCACCAAGACCTATGCGTACAGCGCCCGGGGTGCCGAGGCGGCGGTGGATGAGGCCCGGCGCCAGCTGGATATGGACGTGCTGGATATAATGTTGCTCCACGAGCAGGAGGCGCTGACCCTGCCCGGGCACCGTCCGGCCCTGGACTGGCTGGCCGGGGCCCGGGAACGGGGTCTGATTCGGGCGGTGGGCGTCTCCACCCATTCCGTCGCCTGCGTCCTGGCGGCGGCGGAGCTGGATGAAATTGACGTCATCCATCCCCTGTACAACAAATGGGGGCTGGGCATTTGCGACGGCAGCGCCCGG